>Ga0213837_1000862_pt1 | contig 21806 bp, 14 predicted proteins | sample SWPATP12_FD_160572 | JGI IMG/M metagenome (GOLD analysis project Ga0213837, IMG submission 160572) | Coastal seawater microbial communities from Marineland, Florida, United States - SWPA TP1 #2 | ecosystem: Environmental > Aquatic > Marine > Coastal | place: USA: Florida | collected 2016-08-06
ACGGTCACGATGAAAATTACAAGACACAACTAGCACTCACAGAAACAGAGAATATTCTTGCCTATATCATTCAAAAGGGTGAGCCAGTGCTAATAAACGATTACAGGGAAGTGAAATGGCGGAATTATATTAGCTTAGAGGTTGAGAAGTTAATCAATGAGGGGGTTATCTGTCTAGCACCTGTAAAGATTAATCATAATGTGATCGGAGTGATAGCCGGTCAGAATTTTAATAAAAGAGATAAGATACGATCTGAAGAATTTACGCAGTTTTGTTTTCTTGTTGAGCACTTGAACATGTGTCTGTCGATGATCACCCGTTGACATCTTTACCTGCTAATAAAAAAAGGGGTTAACAACTATTTGTTAACCCCTTTTATTTTATATACGAGCTATTAGATTTCGAAGTCTATTACTTCATAACCTAAAGCTTCAAGTTGAGGTTTAAGTACAGGCGCATTACCTACAACGACAATGATCATGTCATCTACGTTGAGATGCTCTTTTGCGAGTGCATTTATCTCTTCTTTTGTGATAGTGGCAACTATTTTATTACGTTCTTGTACAAAATCTGGCGATAAGTCATGTTCTAGAATTTGAGCTAAGAATCCTAGTTTTGCACGAGGAGTTTCATATTTTAATGCGTCTTTTTGATTAATCGCATTGCGCATGAAAGTAAGCTCTTCATCAGTAATTCCATCTTTGTTGAATTGCTTAATCTCATTGATGAACTCAACTATAGACTTGTCAGTTGCATCGGCTCTCACTTCGGCAGACGCAGTAAAATAGCCTGAGAACTGATTACCAGAAAAACCTGAACGAGCACCATAGGTGTAGCCTTTGTCTTCACGTAAGTTTAAGTTGATACGCGAATTAAATGCGCCACCTAATGGGAAATTCATAAGGCCTGCACGGTAGTATTCACCAGTAATATCTTTAGTTAGTGAACGCTTACCAATTCGGATGGCCGATTGAGCTGCGTTGTCTTTGTGAACTAAGTAAATTACGCCAGTTTTGGTATCTGGCTTATCCAAAGATAAAGTTAGAGTTTTTCCTTCTCCTTTCCAAGAAGACAAAGCGTCCAAGCTTTTTTCAATGTCTTTTTGTGAAAGGTCTGATACCGCAATCAATTGACCATTTTTAGGATGCACGTAAGTTTTGTAAAACGCTTTTACATCTTCCAGCGTAACCGATTCTAAAGTTTTTTGTGTACCGTCATCAGGCATAGCTGCAATGTTGTCCGCTTGGAGCAATTGACGGTAGGCTCTTGTTGCTAAGTAGCCTGCGTCTTTCTTCGCGTTGATAACACCTTGAATGGCATTGTTTTTAATGCGCGTAAACTCATCTTCTTTAAAAGCTGGCTCTAGCAGCTTTTCCATTGCGATTGCGATTGTTGCATCTAGGTGTTTTGTTAGCGTATTGATATTAACACTTAAATATTCGCGACCAGAATATATACTCACTGAGCTACCTAACATTTGTAGTGCTTTACTCATCTCTTCTGCACTATGCTTTAAAGTTGACTCATTTAACATGGCAGACATTAATGAAGCAGTACCTGCTTTGGCCTTATCTTCAAAATAGTGGCCTGCAGGGATTTTCATTAAGATGCTAGTGGTTGGCGTTTCTAAACTTTGAGTTGTTAAAACTTTAATGCCATTGTCTAGCGTTACTTCCGACATGCTAGGTACAGAAACCGCTTTGTTTACACCAGCTTTTGGCATTACAGAACGATCAAAGTTATCAACTGCTCGTCTTATTTGTAACTCACTTGTTTTTGTTTTGTGTCGCTTGGGAATAGTGCGCTCTGCCGGTATAAATGTGTCTTTAGCGGCAATCATTTCAGGCTTACCATTTGGAACTACGCTCATGATAACTGCTGGCTTATCTTTGATGTATTGTTTATAGACTCTCAATACATCTTCACGGGTTACATTTGCGTAACGAGCAATATCTTGTTCGATATAGTTTGGGTTGCCTTTAAAGGTTTGGTTAGCCGCAAGTTGACTAACTTTACCTGAAACGCTCTGTAAGCCAAATACGAAACCAGCTTCCATTTGCGCTTTGGCTTTTGTTAAATCGTCGTCTTCAACACCACGAGATTCGAATTCAATTAGGCTATCTCTGATGATTTTCTCAATATCTGCTAGAGATTTACCTGAAGCAGGGTGAGGCAGTGCATACAAATTGAAAGTACAAGCTAGCTCAGCACAAGGGTGTGAAACAGACGCTTGTACAGCAAGTTGAGATTTCACCAAATTTTTATAAAGTAATGAAGTTTTACCACCACCCAAAATTGTTGATAGAAGGTCAAGTGGAGCTTCATCTTCATGGCGTACGCTTACTGTTGGGAAAGACATATATAGTAACGGAAGGTGAACATTATCTTCCATAGAAATATAGCGGTCTGCGTCTAAAGAAAACTCTGGTTTTTCAGGCATTGCGACTTCTGGGCCACGTGGAATTGTGCCAAAATATTTATTAACCATTGCAAGTGTTTCTTCAACGTCAATATCACCACCGATCGTTAATGTGGCGTTGTTTGGACCATACCAACGTAAAAAGAATTCTTTTAGGTCATTTACGTTTACACGATTTAAGTCTTCCATATAACCAATAACAGGCCAAGAATAAGGGTGTCCTTCTGGATATAATGCTTGAGATACTCTTTCATAAAGGCGGCCATACGGGCGATTATCTACTCGTTGACCACGTTCGTTTTTCACCGTTTCACGTTGTACCTCAAACTTTTCTTGGGTAACAGCATCAACTAAAAAACCCATACGATCAGCTTCCAACCAAAGCATTTTTTCTAATTGGCTAGCAGGTACTGTTTGAAAGTAATTGGTTCGATCTGTATTGGTTGTACCATTCATGGTACCACCGGCTTCCGTTACAATTTTGAAGTGTTCTTCGTCGCCAACGTTTTCTGAGCCTTGAAACATCATGTGTTCAAAAAAGTGAGCAAAACCGGACATACCGATTTCTTCACGGGCTGAACCAACATGGTAGGTCATATCAACATGTACAAGTGGATCTGAGTTATCCTCATGCAAGACAACTGTTAGTCCATTATCCAGTACATACTTTTTATACGGTATGACTGTTTTGCCTGCTTGAGCTTCGACGGATTCAATAAACTGAATACCAGCTGGGGTAGTTTCAACACTCGTTTGAGTATTGCTAGGTGATTGCTGACAAGCGACTAAGCTTGTGGCTAGCAATGCGATAATCCATTTATTCATATTGTATTCCCGAGATTATTATTCTTTGATTAATCTGAACTAGTGACTAGTTCAATGGATTTTAGCTATTTAAAAGCAATTAATCTAATTTAAAAGGATTACAACACGTTTTGTTACAAATACCTGAATAAAACCCAGAGAAGTGAAGGAAAGAAGTGGAGGTTTATTTCGAATAAAGAAAAACTGACCTCACACAAGAATAGCAACAAAGAGGAGCTTGTATGAGATCAGTCCTAACTAGCGATTCGGTTGAATGATGCTAGATTAGTCTTCTTGAGAAGATTCAGCTTTTTCTTCAGCTTGTTCTTGCTCTTTCTTTGGTTCGTGGCCTTCACCACCGCAGCCACCGCAACAGCCCATAGTTTTCTCCATCTAATAATTAAATAAGTTCAAGAATAGAATACTTGATTAAATTACTCAGGTACTTGATCAGGATCAGTATTAATTGAATTTGGATGAAATTTGACAAACACATAGAAGTGATATCATAATGATATCATCTTTGTTGAGAAGGAAATTATGATGATTCAGGAAAAAGAGATTAAAGCCCCAAATGGCATAATGATGATTGTAGTGCTGTTTATTGCACAAATTGCAGCGGGTGCATTCGCGGTTTCTACGTTAAAAGTGCCTAGCCCTATGACGTTAGTCGGCGTTATTTTGTTTGGTTTAGTGTTTATTTGTTGGTTTGGATTGTTCAAGGTGAATCCAAAGGAAGGACGTGTACTGCAATTATTTGGTAAATATGCTGGAACGGTACACAGCACAGGACTACGTTGGGCGAATCCTTTCTATACTAAGATGCCAGTATCATTACGTGTAAGAAACTTTGAGAGTAGTAAACTAAAAGTAAACGATAAAAATGGTAACCCTATTGAAATAGCTGCGGTTGTTGTATGGGAAGTGATAGATACCGCTGAAGCTGTGTTTCAAGTGGATGATTATGAAGATTTTGTTTCGATACAAAGTGAAGCAGCCTTGCGTAATCTAGCTACAAGTTACGCTTATGACAATCATGAAAATGAAGCGATTTCACTACGAAGCAATCCTGTAGAAATCTCTGAGGCACTTAAGCAGGAAGTGCAAGAGCGCTTAGAAAAAGCGGGTGTTAATGTGATTGAATCACGTATTAGTCATCTTGCTTACGCACCTGAAATTGCTAATGCGATGTTACGTCGACAGCAAGCAATGGCTATAATCGCAGCTCGTAAAAAAGTCGTTGAAGGCGCGGTTGGTATGGTAGAAATGGCGCTGACTAGTTTGTCAGAAAGAGATATTGTGGAACTCGATAGTGAAAGAAAAGCCGCTATGGTCAGCAATTTGCTCGTGGTATTATGTAGCGATGAAGCTGCACAGCCTGTAGTAAATACTGGTAGCTTGTACTAGGAAATAGCGTGGCAAAAAAAGCATACCCACTTCGAATAAACGAAGATATTTTAAAAGCAATGCAGATTTGGTCTGACGATGAACTTAGAAGTTTAAACGCTCAGATCGAATATGTATTGCGTGACGCTCTCCGCAAGGCAGGGCGTTCCAAAAAACAAACCATTACACCGATAGAAGAACCGCCTGAAGAGTAGCAAACATTATTTTTCAGGCTTTTTAATTCTCGACTATTCCTCACCTATTATTTGCACCAAAGTAGAGCGTAAGCACTTTTAATGCTCATTAAAAGCTAACCTGTTTACAATATATTGCTGATAAATAAGAATAATTTTCTTAGGTCTGAAAATTGCACTAATTATCTTAATCAAGAGTTTATTGTTGTTTAAGGTTTATAGCGCTTATGTTGTTTGGTCGTAAAAATAGAAAGCCTATTTCGATTCCCAGTAAAAAAGTTAAAGAATGGAAATACACAACTTGTAATTATTGCTCTACAGGTTGTTCGATTGAAATTGGACTTGATGATAACCAGAAAGTGGTCACAACGCGTGGTCATGCCGGGGCAGATGTTAATAGAGGTAAGCTTTGTATAAAAGGTCTTACCGAGCACGAGCTGTTTGATAGTGCAGGAAGAGGAGCGGAACCACTAATTCGCGAAAAACACTATGATAAGTTCAGTAAAACTTCATGGGATAACGCGTTAGATACCACTGCAAGTAAAATTAAATCCATTCAAGAAAAATACGGCCGAGATGCTTTTGCGGTCGTATCGACAGGGCAATTGTTAACAGAAGAGTTTTATACATTAGGAAAACTTGTTCGTGGTTGTATCGGTACGAACAACTATGATGGAAATACTACTCTTTGTATGGCATCTGCCGTAAGCGGTTATAAGCGTTCGTTTGGTTCAGATGGACCTCCAGGTTGTTACGGAGACTTTGAACATACACATTGCTTAATAGCGTTTGGTTCGAATTTGCCGGAACAACATCCAATTATTTATTGGCGACTAAAAGAGGCACTGGAAAAGCGAAAGTTTCCACTAATCGTTGTCGACCCTAGAGTAACCATGTTGGCACAATTTGCTGATATTCATTTACCTATTACACCAGGCACTGACTGTGTACTTATCAATGCAATGATGCATGTCATCATTAATGAAGGACTGCAAGATTCCGATTATATAGACGCACACACTCAAGGCTTTGAAGAAGTTAAAACGCTTGTTCAAGATTATGACCCTAAACAAGCTCAGCATATTTGCGGGATAGACGAAGACACCATTCGCAATGTCGCGCGATTATATGCCAACGCACCAGCAGCAATGAGTATTTGGACGATGGGGATTAATCAATCGACCCACGGTTCAGACGGTGTTGTAAATATTAATAACTTAAATTTAATCACAGGCAATATTGGTAAACCGGGTGGAACGAGCTTATCAATTACAGGACAATGTAATGCTATGGGAACTCGAGAGTGGTCTTCATGCTCTGGCTTGCCTGGTTATCGTTATTTAGAAAATGAAGCTGATAGAGAAGAAATTGCAGATTTCTGGGGAATCGAAAGTGATTTCTTTCCAACTAAGCGAGGTAAAGCGCAAACAGATATTTTTCCAGCAATAGAGTCTGGAGAAATTAAGGGGTTATGGCTGGTCGCGACTAACCCTATGACCTCAATGCCAAACACCGGGCGAATTCGAAAGATTTTAGAAAAACTAGACTTTCTTGTTGTGCAAGATGTGTATGAAGACGTTGAAACCAATCAATATTCACATGTTTATTTTCCCGCATCTGTTTGGGCTGAAAAGCAAGGGTGTCATACCAACACTGAGCGACGTGTCAATTTAATAGATAAAGCCGTTCCTTGCTTTGCTAACTCAAAACCTGACTTTTGGATCTTTAATCAAATGGCAAAGCGGTTTGAAAATGGCCAAAAAATAAAATTTCCTGAGCAACCTGAACAAGTTTTCAACGAAATGAAACTGCTTTCAAAAGGCAGTGATCGCACACTTGATATTTCGGGCATGACTTACGAAAAAATTGTTAAAGCAAGAGGTATCCAATGGCCTTATAGAGAGGGTAATGAAAGTTTGAAAGGCGATCCTCGTTTATATGTAGATGGCAAGTTTCAAACGGCCAATGGAAAAGCCAATTTAATCCCTGTTAAGTTTTATAACAACAATGAGCAGCCATGTGGTGATTATCCGTTTTGGTTGAACAGTGGGCGAGTAGTTGAGCATTTTCATACGCGAACACGTACTGGAAAGATTGGTAATTGTAATAAGTTTAGTCCCACGCCATATATGGAAATGAATCCAGATGCCGCGATTGAACTGGGAATCGAGCATCAAGGTTATGCACGTTTAACCAGTCGTCGAGGAGATGCTGTTGTTATGGTGCAATTAACTCAACGTGTACCTAGAAATATGGTGTTTATACCCTTTCACTACCATGATTGTGTCAATCGCTTAACGCTTGGTTTACTCGACCCATACTCTAGACAGCCAGCATTTAAACAAAATGCGGTAAGAATCGAGCCTTGTGACCAACAAGAAGGCGCAAGAATTAATGTTGAGAGAAGAGAGTTTTAGATGTGGAGAAGAGTATGTCAGAAGAAATAAACGTAGACTATGCCGACTCTGCAGTCGAGCAATTTGAACCTAGTGAGATGACCTCTAATGAGAAACCTCAAACAAAGGATGAAAAGAAGTATTCAAGTCATTGGGAAGTAAGAACCGAAGAGCGTCCTTATGCCTTTTTACCGGACCAACCAGTAAAAGAAAAGAATCGTTATGGGAAAAGAATCGATTTAGTTGAGCTAACTGATCACCCTAAAGAGCGTTCGTTATTTATCAACGAAAACCCTGTCGTCGGGTGTAATCCTAACCGAAATAAACAACACGGGTTTTATTTTAATGCGGACAACTGTATAGGGTGTCACGCCTGTGAATCGGCGTGTTCAGAAAAAAATGAAAATCCAGCCCATATTGCTTTTAGGTCAGTTGGGTATGTAGAGGGAGGCTCTTATCCTGATTACAAAAGACAAAATATTTCGATGGCGTGTAACCATTGTGATGACCCGGTGTGTTTAAAAGGATGTCCAACGGGAGCCTATCGCAAGTACGCTGAATATGGCGCGGTTATTCAAGACCCTGAAACGTGTTTTGGTTGTGGTTATTGTACTTGGGTTTGTCCTTACAATGCACCGCAACTTGATCCGGTAAAAGGGCAGGTATCTAAATGTAATATGTGTGTGGATAGGTTAGAAGTTGGTTTGAAGCCAGCTTGTGTCTCTGCTTGTGTAGGAAACGCTTTAGATTTTGGTGTAATAGAAAACACTCCTGAAAATAGAGAGCAATGCAAAACGGAGATACCGGGATTTCCAACTCCTGAAATTACTCACCCAAATATCCGTTTTCAACAAACAAAAACTTTGCCGAGCGATATGAAAAGAACGGATAGTGCTCCGGTGAAATACAGTAAAGATTCGGAAGGAAACTATAAGCCCGCGGTAGATCAGAAAAAAGGTAAAACTAAATCATGGAATTTGGCACAACTCAGTAGCCGAGAAAACCCATTGGTACTGTTTACCTTATTAGCACAAGCAGCTGTAGGTGCTTTTACGATTGTATTTTTAGGTTTATTGTTAAACGCAGAGTCTTTTGTGACTTTTAGCAATACTTCACTATTTTCTCCAATGATATTGTCTACAGTAGCGCTAACAGCATTAGCATTGTTGATGAGCGTAACTCATTTAGGCAAACCAATTAGATTTTATAGAGGGTTTAATAACCTGCGCTATTCACCTATGGCAAGAGAGGGATTTGGATTGGTAATGTTTGCAGTTGGAACTGGACTCACTGCATTATTTACTCTTGTTAATAATGATTGGCTTAACGCTCAATTAATAAGTTTGTTTGGTGCGGATTTAGTTTTTCTTAACGACTCATTACCTATTGAATCCTTAGTAACGGGCTTCGGAGTATTCGCAATAATTGCAGGTTTTGCTGGTTTATTTTACATGAACAAATGTTACCAAATTAAAGCGCGCCCGTTTTGGAACCATTTACAAACTGCCACTGCATTTGTTGGCAATAGTTTGTCGCTTGGTTCAACAGTGGCTGCTTTGGTTGTTTTACCGACACTGGCAGTGCTTTCGGTAGAATTATCGAATGTCTTATTTATCTTAGGAGCTTTGTTTACTGCGGGGGTATTTATCGAAAGCCTTGGCTTGATTGCACATAACAAAACTCTAAATAGTGTAAATAATGAAGGAGCTGCAGCACACTACATTCAATGTACAACATTTGGAAAAACCTATATTTTGAGAAATGTATTGCTGGGGCTAATTGTTGTGGTGGGAGTAGGGCTGTTAAGTTCGAGCTACGGTGAGCCGGTATCCAATTTGGTTATCATCGCATGGGCCGTGTTAGCGATATTTAATGTGTGCACGTCTTTGATTGGCCGATCATTATTTTATGTTTTGGTTATTCCAACCACTATGCCAGGTGCGTTTTTCTGGAAGAATAAAAGCTTTGAACAACACGCTAGAGATATAGGTTTGGCAGATAATCCTGCGGTAGGTGTAGCAAAACTAGAACACTAATACCAATATACAGAGCAGCTATTACTTATTCGTTTCGTAATAGCTGTTCGAATTCGTTTGCTTCTACGGGTTTAGATAACAAATATCCTTGACCATAGTCGCAACCTATTTCCTTGAGTAGTGATTTTTGCTCTTCTGTTTCAATGCCTTCAGCAATAACTTTAATATTAAGCTTCTTCGCCATAACGACGATAGCTTCACATAAAGCAAGATCACCACTGCCTTCCGACATTTTTTGAACAAAGCTTCTATCTATTTTTACGTAACTTGTTTGAAACTCTCTGAGGTAAGAGAAAGAAGAATATCCCGTTCCAAAGTCATCAATTGATATTTCAACGTTTGCCGCTTTTACTTGATTGAGAATATCTTCTAAAGATTGATGTGACTCCATAAGCAAGTTTTCAGTGATTTCTAAGCAGATTGCATCTGAAGGAAGATCTGATTCTTTGATTCGCTCTAGCCAATTAAGGATATTGCCATCATTCTCTTTATATTGAATAGGAGATGTATTAATACTTACTTGAAAGTTGGGGTTGTATTTTTCGCGCCATTTTTTTACTTGATTAATGACTTCTTCGAAAATCCAATCACTAATTTCTATGATTAGTCCTGTCTCTTCAGCGAGAGGGATAAACTTGGCTGGATTTACAAGACCTTCAATTGGATGCTGCCAACGAATAAGCACTTCGGCCTTGTTTATTACGCTGGTATTGCAATCCATAATAGGCTGATAAACTAAATGAAACTCGTTATTTGATAGCGCATTTCTTAATGCCTTGATGAGGTTCATTCTGGTTAGAGCAGACTCCCTCATTTCATCTGTGAAATAGTGATAGTTGTTTCTGCCTTGTTCTTTTGCGCCATACATGGCTTGGTCGGCATTCCCCAACAGAGACTTTATATTGTCAGCGTCGTCAGGATAGAAAGTAATACCTATACTGGCAGAACTGTGTACGACTTCTTCTTTGAGCTGGTAAGGTGTTGAAAGCACTTGTTGTACTGATTGCACAATACGCTCGGCGCTTTGGTGGTCGTCTAAATCATTAATAATTAGTATAAATTCGTCACCACCTAATCTTGCTACGGTGTCATTTTCTCGAATACAGCTTTGGATTCGTTTAGCTGCTTCTACCAAAAGTAGGTCGCCAATTTCATGTCCTAAAGTATCATTAATGTCCTTAAAGTGATCGATATCGATAAAAATAACCGCTAACTTTTTGTTGCTGCGCTTATTGGTTTTTATCGCAATCTGCAGGTGCTCCTGCATCATATTTCTATTCGGCAAATTAGTTAAACTATCAAAGTTCGCTTGACGCCAAATTAGCTTCGCGTCACTCTCTTTTTCGATTGCGATACTCGCGATTGAGGTAAAAAGCTCGATAAACCTTAGATGGTTTTCAGTAGGTGTCGCTTTATCTTTATGATAAATGGCGAATGTTCCTACAACTTGTTTTTTGGAGTCAATGATTGGCTCTGACCAACAAGATCCCAACTCAGCTTTAGCGGTTAGCTCTGTCCAAGGTGCCCAGTAAGGGTGGGTGGAAATATCTTCTACAATGACTCGTTTGCCAGTGAATGCTGCCGTACCACACGATCCAACTCCTTGTCCAATTATAGTGCCATTGATAGCTTCGTTATAGAAATTTGGTAGAGATGGTGCGATTCCGTTACCTAATTGCTGAGTTTCTTTGTCGAGAAGCAAAATGCTACACATTATGCCGTCAAATTCGTTTTCACTTGCTTCTACTATCGATAACAGAACTTCATTAAGGGGTGTCGATTTTACAATTTGTTCTAGGATGTTATTACGATATGTATTCAATCTTTGGTTAATGTTTAACTCTCTATTCCTTAACTGAAACGTTTTGGAAGAAGAAGCGGCAAATAAAGACGTACACACATATGCTCCAGCGAAAGTTAGCAATTCTGAAAGGCTAGACGAGCCGTATAAAAAGCTAAAACATATGATATATCCCGAAAGCGAAAATAATAAGGCACCTTTTAGTCTAAATAGGTAAAAAGAAACTAACTGTGCAGGAAATACCCAATAAATTAAGTGAGAGCCCTGAAAATAAACCACCAAAGTAAATGCTGTTAAAGCAAATGGACCGATGGCATATAAAACAAACTTAGTTTTTCCTGTTTTATATGTGTAGACGTACGCACATAACGAACTAAACGCCAAGATTGCTTCAATAATTGATATAAGCACATCACCTATTAAGTATCTTAGGACGCTAAAAAACGACAACAATATACAAACAATGAGAGTTGTTGTTAAAACAGCAATTTGTTTAGGTGTACGATTAGTCATTGGTTACTTTTTTAGGTAAAGATGCTTTGGATAAATTTAGCTTTTGCATCTCGCTTTTTAATAAAATAATCATAGCTTTATATTACTGCTTTCGCAATTCGCATTACTTAAACAAGCGCGACTACAAGATGAATATTAATGAACATTTTATGTTTATTTTGAATATATCTCCAAGTTCTCTTTTTATACCTTATTCATTGCGCGAATTGTGTTCATTTATTATGCAAAACTTATTGGTGAATTTATTGATACAAATCAATGGGGTAAGTTAACATCAGCGAGATACTGTATTATATTTATACGTTTTTTTGTTAGTTTTTGCTGTATCTTGTATACGATATACATTAAGATCGTCGGCTTATTTTTTGTGGGTCATATGAGTATTAAGTATGAACAGTTTACTTGAATCGATTATTTTCTCATCTCCAGCTGGGGTGCTTATCGTCAATAAATTGGGCAAAATTTTGTTTGCAAATGAATATGCAGAACAATGTTTTAAAGCTCCTAAAGGGCGATTAGAAACGCTTTCGCTGGAGGCACTTATCGAAGGCAAACACAAAGTCATACATAGAGGTCATGTCACTGAGTTTTTTAATAAATTTCAACCTCATTTGATGGAAAAAGGAAGAGTAGTCTCTGGTTTAACATTACAAGGAGATGAAGTTAAACTCGAAATAGGGTTAACTCCGATTGAATATGATAACGAACCCGTTGCGCTAGTCACCTTTGTCGATGTGACAGATTCAACTGAAATAGGGAAACTTAAAAAAACCAATGAGGAGTTGGCTGTATTAGCTAATTATGACGCCTTAACAAACCTACCCAATAGACAGTTTTTTTTGAAGTTAACCAATAAGTTGTTAAAAACGGCGGCTAGAAATAATCAATTTATAGCGCTCGCTTTCATTGATCTAAATAACTTTAAAGAAATTAACGATACCTTAGGGCATATTGTTGGTGATGATACTATTAAAGCCGTTGGTAGAGCGATTAAACAGTATCACAGAAAAACTGACGTAAGTTGTCGATATGGTGGAGACGAATTTCTAATTTATTTTCATGACATAAAATCTGAAGAGTCAGGAAAAAGTATTCTAATGCAGCTGGAAAAAGATATCGCCAACATAAATTTTGAACCTGTCAATATACAAGTATCCGCGAGCATAGGAATGGTTGTTACTAAGGTGAACGAGTCAACACTACTAGAAGAACTTATAAACAACGCTGACAAAGTTATGTATGAAGTTAAAAATACAGCTGAACAAAAGAATAAAGTCTTATATTTGGCAGGCTAAGTAGTCGAAGATAATTTTGTTTTTATCACATAGTTTATCGCTACTTTGCTAAGCTGCAATTTAATTGATTATTCAACACTCTATCAGTCTTTTTAGTTCTGACGTCGCTTTTGATACAAGGTTGAATAACTGAAATTGATTTTTTGCACGATCTAAATTGTGGTTCTCTCGACTGCAATGAAAATAGACATCTCCATTGATATAGTCAGTTAAAAAACGTACCCCTATGATAAAAGGAAGTAGTCTAGCCCCTACGACTAGACTTTCTTTTTCCAACGGACTGAGTGCTGTTCCAAAAGATTTTTGATAGCTAGTGATTAACGCTTCAAAAATATCGAATTGAAATTGCATTGCTGAGACATTTCCATCGTCTTCTTCAAGGTTGCTACAACATGTTCGAACCATGTCGCCAAAATCGTGCATGATGAGGCCCGGCATGCAGGTATCTAAATCAATCACAGCACAGGGATTATTATCGACTTTGGAAAACAAAAGATTATTTATCTTGGTATCATTGTGAGTCACTCTTAGTGGAAGTTTAGAAGATAACTCAACAACTTCATTGATAAATGACTGTTGTGCAAAACAAAACTCTGTTAGTTCTTGGCATGAATTTAACCTATTGGCTTTGCTGTTTTTTATGGCTTCCCTAAGTTGGCTGAGCCTAAATTCGATATCATGAAAATTTGGAATGATCACACTAAGTGACTCAGTAGAAAAATGACTCAGCGCTGAACTGAACATCGCAAAAGAGCGCGCTACGAGTTCTGCTTCTTTAGGCGTTGAAACCTTTTCAACGGAATAAGAGTCTTCAATATATTCCATGAGTCGCCAATAATTTTGCTTAGTTTTGACAACATAGTCCCCATTCTTGGTTTGTAACTGTTGAGGGACTAAAAGTGGATAATCAGTATCTACTAGATACTGATTAATGAGTTGAGTGTTCTTACTTAGCTGTAACGGATTGGTAAATACGTGATGATTTATTTTTTGCAAAACAAAGTTGTTGTTTGGCGTGCTTAGCTTATATGTATCATTGATATGCCCGTTGCCTAGTGTTGCTATAACCACCTGAGAAAAATCATAGTGGTAGTGACGCAATACTTCTTCAATTTCTTTGTTAATTAACACGCGAACTCGCTTTTTATTTTAGAGGGTTAATACGAAGCAAAATTTGCATTAACGCTATTATTCACAAATTCTTTATCTTCTTTGTACGTAACACCAAACCATTGTTCTGTGGACTCTAATACACGGATCTTTTTATTAGTTTGCTGAATTTGTTTCATAACAACAGTCGGCAGATAACACTCTGCAGTATTGTTTGGATTTTTTAATACCTGACAAATTTCTTCTTCTAAATAGGGAAAAATATCGGTACTGAATAACCAACAATTCATAGAAACCAAAGTCTTACTATCTAGGGTGACAACTTCATTTGTGCTAGTTATCTTACCACTGATTTTGCCGTTTGGTTGCTGAATATTCTCACACTCATCGATTTGCAGTAATTGGTTTTCTCGAGACAATCTACATAACCCTCGATTAACTCCACCATGTTCCGACAGTGTTTTTTCTAGTTGATATGCCACCAGCAAATGCTCATCGCTTAAAAGGTTTGATTGCTGATGGAGTAATCTGAATGCGAGTGCTCCATAATAATCGTCAGCATTAATTACCGCAAAACGTTCATTGAGCAATTCTTTGCAACACCATAAGGCATGAGCGGTACCTAATGGTTTTTTTCGTTCAGGTTGAACAGTGCAATTTAAAGGTAAAGCATTAAACGTTTGATGAACAATGTTGTATGAAAATGATTTGTGCAGTCTTGGAATAACTTGTTGAATTAATGTTTCTTCTATTTCGGGACGTATGACAAAAATGACATGGTCAAACCCTGCTTGACTAGCATTTATCAGATTATATTCCATAAGTGTACGTTGGTTTTGCCCAAAGGTGTCGAGCTGCTTATCGCCACCATATCTTGAGCCCAGACCTGCTGCCAGAATTACAATACTAGGCATTTAACTGACTATGCCTAGTGGTTTTGCTTGTTTCCAAATTCCGCGAGTAAAGTCTGGAACGTCTTTAGAGTTACTTCTATCGGATACAGAATCGGCACTGAGTGGGGTAATAACTGACCAAGCTGCGGCATCATAAACATCTTGATCTAGTGGTTGACCGTTTCTCAGGCAATAGATCATTCTCCATAACATTAAGAAATCCATACCTCCATGACCTCCATTTCGTTCTGCTTCTGCGCCCATTCTTACCCATAAAGGGTGGTCATATTTTGCTTGCCACTTGGCCATTTCATAATCCCAACGGTGAAAGCTGGTATGACTCGGCTTTCGACCTTTTTTACCATTCTTTTCCCATTGTTGTACCGCCAATTCATAATCCTTTTGGTACTGTTTTTTAATTTCTGTTGGTGTATTCTCCAACGCGATCCTGTTGGGGAAGCCGGCAAAAGTACCATTGGTTCCTTGAATGTAGTTGTGTCGAGAATAAGGCCTAGGGCTAGTGGTATCATGCTGTACCATGATCGTTCGTCCCTTAACTGTTTTGATAATACTGGTGTTCATGTCTCCCGTAATATAGTTCAGTTGGTTTCGCTCATGGGTACTATCGAATTCTCTTTCTGCATATTGCTTGCGACCTAACGCTGGCGAGCTCATCGAAGTCAGATAATCGAATCTATCACCTCGATTGATATTCATGTATTGTGCAACCGGCCCTAAGCCGTGAGTAGGGTATAAGTTTCCATTTGTTTTTGTATGCCAATAGGTACGCCAAGAGCCTGTTTTCTCATTAACTTCCTTCATCTGCCATCTAAGTTCATGGATGTAGGCGGCCTCACCATGTAGAAGGTCGCCAAAAAGGCCTTGTCGAACCATGTTGAGTGCCATTAATTCATCACGTCCGTAGCAGACATTTTCCATCATCATGCAGTTTTTTTGAGTTCGTTCTGCGGTATCAACAAGTTGCCAACATTCTTCAACTGTTGTTGCGGCGGGTACCTCTACAAAAGCGTGTTTTCCGCTTTCCATTGTATCGACGCACATAGGAGCATGCCATGCCCAAGGTGTTGAAATGATAACAATATCGATATCATCTCTTTCCAGCATCTTTTTATAGGCTAAATCTGAACCTGTGTAACGAGAAGGTTTAGGAAATCCATTTTTGACAACTGTAGCAATTGATTCATCTAATACGCGCTCATTGGTATCGCAAATCGCCTTAATCTCGACACCATCGATATGACAATAGTGCTTTACATGTCCAGAGCCACGTTCACCAACCCCAATAAAGCCAATGCGTACAATGTCCATTTTGGGTACAACTAATCCCATAACAGAATTCCCTTGAGCGATAGGAGAGTGAACTTTTGACTGGGAATTAGTTGAATTGGAAGCACAGGCTGTTGCCATGCTGGCGGCTGTTGTAGCGGCTATAGCTTTTAAAAACTGACGACGATCTTGGCTCATTGACTCATCCTTATTATTGGTTTGTATAGACGGCAAAGTTCTGAAGGCATAGCTCAGAAGGTTTTGTTAAGGCGATTTAGTATATTCACATTACCAAGGTGAATTGCAATTAAATGTTATTGTTCGATAAAAATATTATTTAATTTTAGAGATCATGGTATTAGGGGAGGGGTTGCCACTTAGTATTCAGTCAATGGAAATTAAAGTGGCTATTTGTTCATTTTAGACTTTAAATACAAAGAGCCTAACTAATTTGTCTTTTGTTTATGGTTAAGGAAATGGCTCAATAATTGCCATTTCTATCTAATAGTACATTTGTAATATTATCAGTTACTCCAATGCCGCTATCTCCACCAACATTGGTGACAGCAATGACGACGAGTTCTTTAGATAAATCTATCCCCAGATGGGCGTACCACATAGTATTTGAACCTGAATGCGATATTTGCTGATTGTTTATATACCAGCCGGCTCCATAGCCAAGATTACTAACTTCTGAATGAAGTTTTTGAAAACTATCTGCCGATAGTAAATCGCTTTCGCCTTTGTGCCCCAATATATGTTCGTTAGCGTATTTAGCAAGGGACTCAATACTCATACTGAGTGTCCCTGCGGGTCCCATCGCTAATGGGTTGTCCGAGTATCTCTCATTGGGTGATACACTTTTCCATCCATTTCCTTGCTTAAGATGACCATATGGCTGACTGAAATCGTAACCTAAATCTGGTGCACCAAATTGAGCATCCTGAATATCAAGTGGTAATAATATGTAGTGAGTTAATAAATTCTCCCAATTATCTGACATGACTCTTTCTAACATTGCTCCTGCAATTACAAAGCTACCGTTAGAGTATGAAAATTTTCCGGGATTGTTTTTAGATGATATTTTTAAGAGCTCTTTTGCCAAGGATAGACGTTGAGGAATGATATCTTCACTAGGGGTAAAATATCCCTCCCAATTATTCACTTCTAAAATATTGCTAGCGATCCCAGCTGAGTGAGAAAGCAGTTGCTCTATAGTGATATCTGAAAGAGATACAGGGTATTCATCTGCATAAAATACATCACCAATTGTCGTATTCCAGTCTAAGTAACCTAATTCAACGAGCTTGGCGGTTAATGTTGCCGTAAACGATTTAGTGATTGATCCTAAATGCCATAAATCACTGCTTTCTACATCAACGCTGCTTTCTGTTGCGCGTTTACCTAAACTAAACTGTTCTTGGATATCACCGCTTCGCATAATCAACCCACCAATAGCGGGCACTTTATAAGTGTTTAAGATTTGGATAAAAGCTTCATTTGTCGACAGGCTTTTATCGGGTTGAATATCTTTGTTGGCGGATTCTTGGCCACATCCACTTAGTAAAAACCAAGAGATAATACTGGTTGCAATTAACTTTTTCATATTAAGGTTTCCTTCTAAATTGAGGTATGCCTTCACGTTAATTGCTTCTCAAATAAAAAGCGTGAGCTTGCTATGAGAAAAAGGTGAGAAAAATATTAGTTATTAAAATTCAAATAGTTAATTGGCTAAGTTTATTTTTGCAAGTTTAAGGTCACTTTGAGTTCTTGTAACGTTTTCGAACATGAATCGATTACCTTTAGGATTAACTGAAAATCGATTCAAAGTATTTTGAGGTAAGCTAATGACTAATTTGGGAGAGTACTCATCCAAAGGTGTCGAAAATAAACCTGAATCTGGTGATTGTTGAATGAAGTAAATTTGATTGTCGACGAGCTGCCAAAACGTTTCTTTGGGAAACTCTTGAAGTAATTTTTCAATTGTATTGTTGGATTGATCGAAAAGGTAAAGTCCTTTTTGTTGAGTCTGGCTATAGAGTAACTTGTCTTGCTCAAATTCGCGCACCAAAAATGCATCTGATATTGGCAGTTGTTGAATATTGTCATTGGTGCTGTTGAGGGTCATTTCAAAACTTTGCCACTGGCCGTTCTTGTATTCCGAAAAATATAGTGTGGCACCATTTTTCGACCAAGATAAATTTCGTGCAAAGAACTCATCGTTACTCAAAGAGCGATAGCTTTGATCATTGAGATTAATTAACCCCATATTTTGATGACTCACTCCCGCTATAAACCTTCCATTGGGCGACAAGGATAAGTCTTGAAACGTTTGGTAGTCGGTAAGGTTTGACAGTTGAAAGAGAGGCTTATCTTTTTGTTGCAACCAAATTTGTGGCATTCCAGAGCGTTTGGATATGAACGCATAATTATCATTTGAAAGAGTGGGTAAAAACTCTTTAACAGAGCTATGCTGACGCGTAATTGTTTTGCCATCCCATGTTAATAAATCACCATCGTTACTGTCACTTACCGTAAATACAGCTAGGTCTTTTAACAGAGGCCTGGCATTGTAATTCCAACCGAAGTTTGTAGTTAAAATGTCGTAGGCTGGATCACCGTTGAGGGGTTGATGGCGGACAGTCGCGTTACCCCAGTTGTGCCAAATAGCGTCTCCGTTGGGGGCTAAATAAGCAGAGTAATAAAAGTCATCGATTTCTAAAGCTATTTCTATGTTTTTCGATGCAATATCTAATACTAAAAAGGACGTTTTAACGTTTTGTTCGTCGCGTAAAATCAATAGCTTATTCTGCGCTAAGTCCATATTGATAAAGTGATCACCTAGCCCTGGATTGTTTGGAAAACTATGTTGGCATATTTGTCGTGACGCTAAATCTAAAGAATATACGGCATACAAGTCGTCTGATTTGTCAGAATAAAACAAACGATTGCTCTTTGAATGAAAGGCAAGTTTGCTCCATCCATCGCCATGGCAATCGGATAGTTTTTGAGTTTGGTCTATAGCATCTTTACCAGTAGTTAAGGTAAGCATGACAATTTCACATTGCCTTTCTGTATTTTTATCACTGTGGTAAAGCCTTACGGCGAAAAATGTATATTCATCTTTTCCTGCGGCTAAGTGTCGATAGTCATAGTGGTCATTCGTTAATGATTTGGTTGATAGCATACGTTGACTATTTTGCAGCTCAGTTTTCCTTTCATTGGTTTCAACATTAAAGTAAGCATGTTCTACAAGTGGTTGTATTCGTAATTGAAAGGTAGCGTCTGAGGGGGACTTGTAGGTAAAAACCAGTGATTCTTGATCAGACAGCAATATAGGAGAAGATTCCATGCCATCAAGCGCGGTAACAGGCTGCATGCTTGTAAGGGTTGTCTTCGCTTCTTGTGGTTGTTTAGTGTTGTTATTTGAATTAAAAATAAAACCCACGGCCAGCAGTACTAAAACACTTATCGAAAGAAGAAAGGTTCTATTTTTACGTTGCTTTTGAGGAGATACAGATACTTCTGGCTCCGTATGCACTGAGATAGTGGCTATTAATTGATAGCCTTTTTTCGGAATTGTTTTAATAAATTGAGCATTAGTAGCGGAATCGCCCAACGCTTTTCGAAGCTGAGAAATAGACCAATTTACTGTGTTGTCATTAACGACAGTATCTGGCCAAACATTTTCTAAAATCTGATCACGACTAACGACTTGACCTTGGTGCTGAATAAAAAAGGCTAATAACTCCGAAAGCTTATAGTCTAGGTTAATCGTTTTTTGTTGGATACATAACGTACTTTGCTCATGATTAAAAATTAAAACGTTGTTGATAAAGTACGTTGTCATTATTTTAAATTAGGAAGATAAACGTGTTGTTATATGAATTCATATTCGCTGATTGAGCGCGATAAATCAATTCACGAGAAGTCATGCTTTCTTATTAGGTAAATTTTTAAATTGAACGCCGAGTAAGTGAACCTAAATTGTTTTCTATATTTTCTAACTCTACATGCTTTACGAGACTAGGGAAAAAGTCTAAAAATATTTCCTCAAACTCTTCATAATGAGAATCAATATCCTCAATTGCGCCTTGGAACTGGTTGGAAAAACGAATGCGTTTAGCAATATTGTCTAAAGCGAATCCAACGCCTTCGATGTTTATGTATCCACTAAACCAATCATGGGTTGTTATTTTGGTGACAACATATTGCATCTTATGTGGCATATCGGCAACGCTCACATTTAATAACCGATAGCTGTTTTGTTTGAAGTGTTCAAAAGAGTCATTGTGAAACTGCTGCCAATGCCGTATTAAAAAATGATCAAATAATACATCTACGGCAATTCCTGCAAATCGTTTTCTGTGTGGGGAAAATAGTTGTTTAGCTTGTTTAACAAGCACGTGCTTGTCGGTATATCTATCGACTAAGTAGTGATTTTCCAGGCCTTTTTTAACCGTGTCAGACAACCCTTTGGTGTGGCGGTGCCCCCCAAAATCTCCGAGAAGGTTTCCGAAATGGGAATCAGCGTTTGGTTGAGCTAAATATAAATGAGCCAAATAGTTCATAGTTGATAAAGTACGTTATCATCTTCTAATAGGCTAGACAAAACGTGTTTTTAAATGAAATCATATTGTCTGAACAAAAGGGAGAAATCAATGATTCAAATAAAAGCCCAAGCTCATGACTAAATTAGAACTCGGGCGATTTAAAAAAGGTTTTCAAGGTTAATATTCACCAGTTAGAACCATAGGGAGCTTTAATTTTCCTTCCAATACCAAAGCATGAGTAAGCATCCAGTTACGAGTATTCGAAGCGGTAGCCTTTTGCGCCATTTGTCTAAGCGCATTTGCTTTTATTTGTTTTGCTTCATCGCTTCCTACTCGTATTGCATACGTTGCTAGTTGTGCTGACCATTGGTATTCATTATTCTCAAAAGCTTCTTTTGCTAATTTGATGGTTGTCTCTATTCCTCCCATCGCCTTTACCATTTTTTGAGCTTCATCATTTCTTTCCAATGGATGAAGGTCGATAGAATCGTTTCCAAACCAATGCATAACCTCATTATAGTAACGACGAGTATGATAGCTCCATTCTCCGTAGTTTTGTTCTAAATGGGGTGAGTTAGCTAGTTTCTCTGGGTAGCTAACCTTATATTGAATTTCATCTGGAGACATTCCTTGCGCAATTGCCTTTTCAGTTTCCGATATCAGTAATTTGATAGATGCTAACTGGTCAGTTAGTTGGTGTTTAAACGTTTTACCGTCCACAGGCTTACCATGAATTTTAAGGCTAATATCTATGTCCTTATCAAGTAGCCATTGTGTAGCCTCGGTCAGTAAACTTGTATCTCGCCAACGATCTCCACGTAAAGTTGAAAAGTTAAACAGCCCATGAGCCCAATACGTATTGTCGATACTTACTTTATGTTCTGGCAAATAAATGCTTATGCCGTCCAAAGTATCACTGTGTGCACCGCTAGTTACAAACTTTACACCGTCGATTTCAAATTCAGTTTCTTTGTCACCTACGAGCTTGTTTGGTTCAATATACCCTGAAACATCAGAATGGTCGATTCTAACTAGGCCAGTTACAGAGGGAGAGTCTTCTCCTTCAATTGGTAAATATGTTCCAAGCTGTATACCTCCTCTAATGACTTTAGCAAGTGA
>Ga0213837_1000867_pt1 | contig 21695 bp, 16 predicted proteins | sample SWPATP12_FD_160572 | JGI IMG/M metagenome (GOLD analysis project Ga0213837, IMG submission 160572) | Coastal seawater microbial communities from Marineland, Florida, United States - SWPA TP1 #2 | ecosystem: Environmental > Aquatic > Marine > Coastal | place: USA: Florida | collected 2016-08-06
CGGCATGCAGGACGAGGAAGCGACTGCCGCCCTGGTGCATGGCCTGCTGGACCGCATGCACGGCAGCGATACCGCCGTCGTGCTCGACGCCTGTGCGATGGGAACGCTTCTGTACGGGCCGCAGGGGGCGGGGTCGAACGAGGCCTTCCGTTTCCGGCAGCCGGTGATCCTGACACCGCATTGCGGCGAAATGGCGCACCTGACCGGCATCGACAAAGACGCTATCGTCGCCGAGCCCGATGCGCGGGCGCGCGTGTCTGCCGCGGCCTGGAACGCGGTGGTGGCCCTGAAGGGCGCGCGCACCCTGATCGCTGCGCCTGACGGTGGCATGTGGCAGCACGAAGGCGGCAACGTGGGCCTCGCCATTTCCGGATCGGGCGATACGCTGGCCGGCATCATTGCCGGGCTGGCCGCGCGCGGCGCGACGCTCGAGCAAGCCGCCTGCTGGGGCGTGGCCCTGCACGCGCGCGCCGGCGAACGGCTGGCCGAACGCATGGGCGTGCTCGGTTACCTGGCGCGCGAAATTCCAAACGAAATTCCGGCACTGCTCGAATCTGTCGCTGGCCGAAAAGACGCAAAAAGACCTTGAAATTAAGGTTTTTGCAACAACCATCGGCAAACGCCGGGGGCATCAACATCCGTATGCGGCATCGCGGAACAAAGCAAGAGGTGCACGATTCGGTGAACTGACGCTCATCACGGCAGTCTAATTTTGTCAGTCGAATTCGTGCACTGAATGGGGCCGCGTGTTGCGTCGGTTCCCGAAGGTTTTTGCTAATGGGCACAGGAGGCATTGCAGCCAATGCTTCCGACAAGAGGTCCATGGCGAGAGCCGAACTGGCGCCGTGTTTCTCCACCGCCTCACCTGGAGCGCACGGCACAAGATAGACGTGAACGAGGAGTTTAATAATGAACGCAATGACCAAAGCACCAAAAATCCTGCTGACCGCCGCCCTGCTCGCTTCGATGCTGGGCGCGTGCAAGAAGCACGATACCGCCACCACGACCACCACCACCACGGAAACGTCGGCAACCTCGCCGAGCTCGACTTCGGGTACGAGCGGCACCAGCGGCACCACGGGCAGCACCGGCACCACGGGTGATACCGGCGCTGGCGCCACCGGCACCGGCACCACCGGCACCGGCGCGATGGGCACCACCGGCAGCACCACGGGTAGCGGCGCTACGGGTACGACCGGTACCACCGGCACGATGGGCGAATCGAGCGGAACCGGCGCGTCCGGCACCGGCGCTACCGGCACGACCACCGGCGTGACCGGCGCCGGCGGCACCACCGGCAGCACCGACTCGACCGGCACCAACAGCACGACGCCCGCCACCACCGGCACCACGGGCACTGGCCGTTAATTAGCCTTGTCTGCCCACACAGCGGAGCCCCACAACGCGGGCTCCGCGTTTGCATCAGGCCGGCAGTTTGTCCCGCCGGCGTTCGCATACCTTTGCGCAGTAACCCCTCCTTGCTGCACTCCGTCAAACAGCGCACAGTGACGCATCACGGGTCCGTGCCAGAATGGATGCCATCGAACAAGGAGTCCACATGAACACCATCAAAAAAGCACCGATCATCATCCTGACCGCCGCCCTCCTCGCCGCCACGCTCGGCGCCTGCACCAAGAAGGATGCCGGCGTCGGCGGCGACGGCGATGCCGCCCACGTGACCAGCAGGACCGAGGGTTCGGGCGCGGGCGCCGCGGCCGGCGTCAGCGGCGCGACGGGGAATGCGGGCAATGCCGGCCTGTCCTCGACCGAGTACAACACCAACAATACGCCGCGCACCGTCGGCAATGCCGAGAGCACGAAACAGGACAGCCTCGGCGCCACCGGCGGCGCCAGCGGCTTCGACGGCGTCAAGCCGGTCGACAGCAGCGGCGCCACCACCGGCGGCGCCAATCCGGGCGGCGCCCCGATGCAGTCGGCGCCGGCATCGCCCAAGAAATAAAAAAGCAAACAGCCAGACGAAAAAAAACCCGCTTGCGCGGGTTTTTTTATTGCAACAGGATCACACCCCTTCGGTCATCTTGACCACCGGCTGGGTTCCCGCCGGCAGATTCGCGGCCGGGCGGCGGCCGGTCGCGAAGCGGAAACCGCGCACCAGCGAACGCCAGATCAGGCGAATGAAGGTCAGCGTCAGGATCGCTTCGACGAAGGTCGCCAGGAAGGCCGGCAACATGGTCCAGCGCTCGCTGCGGGCGCGGTACTTGCGGCCCATGCGTTCGCGGGCGAACTCGATGCTGTCGTAGAAGGTCGGCACCACCAGCAGGGTCAGGAAGGTCGAGGTGATCGTGCCGCCGATGATCGACACGGCCAGCGGCTGGTAGAACTTGCCGTCCGGACCGAGCGCCAGGGCCACCGGCAGCATGCCCGCGATCAGCGCGAAGGTCGTCATCAGGATCGGGCGCAGGCGCATGCGGCCGGCCTTCATCAGCGCATCTTCACGTTCGTAGCCTTCGGCTTCCAGGCCGCGCGCCGCATCGAGCAGCAGGATCGCATTCTTGGCGACCAGGCCCATCAGCATGATGATGCCGATAAAGCTCATCAGGTTGATGGTGCCGCGGGTGATCAGGAGCGCCAGCACCACGCCGATCAGGGACAGCGGCAGCGACAGCATCACGCCCAGCGGCGCCGTGAAGGAACCGAACTGCATCACCAGGATCAGGTACATCAGGCCGATACCGCCCAGCAGCGCGGTCAGCATCTCGCTGAACAGTTCCTGCTGGTCCTTGCCGGCGCCGCCCAGCGCCAGGCCATAGCCCGGCGGGAAGTCGAAGGTCTTGGCCAGCTTCATGGCGTCGGCCGTGACTTCGCCGGACGAACGTCCCTGGGCATTTGCCGACACGGTAATCACGCGCTTGCCATCCTTGTGCACGATTTCCGATGGCCCCTTACCCATGCTGATGCGGGCGATCTGTTCGAGCGGCACCATGGTGTTGGTGCCGGCGATCGCGATCGGCAGGCGTTCGATGTTCTCGATGTTGACGCGGTCTTCCGGATGCAGGCGCACCGCGACGTCGCGCGTTTCGCCGGTCGGATCGACCCAGTCGCCCACTTCGATACCGGCGAAGGCCACGCGCAGCGCGGTAGCGGCGTCGCCCACCGACACGCCCATGGAATTGGCCAGGCCGCGGTCGAGCTCAATCTGCAGCTCGTTCTTCGGATCCTGCTGCGACAGCGTGACGTCGACCGCGCCGGGCACCTGGCGCAGCTTGTCCATGTAGGCCGTGGTCAGCTCCATCAGCTTGCGCGAATCGGCGCCGGTGAACTCGACCTGCACCGGCTTGCCGCCGCCGTTCAGGTCGTCGAGCACGGTGAACTCGGCGCCCACCAGCTGGGCGACCTTGGTGCGCAGCTCGGCGCCGATCGCGGCGGCCGTCCGCTCGCGGGTGTTGCGCTTGCCGATTTCGACGTAGATCGAGCCGCCGTTGGGACGGGCCACGATGTCGGTGGCGCGCGTTTCCGGCAGGGTATGGGCCAGCCTTGCCGCCTGCTCCATCTTCAGCTTTGCATACTGCAGGCTCGACGAAGCCGGGGTACGCACATCGATCATGATCTTGTTGCCGTCGCCTTTGGGCAGGAAGCTGGTGCCGCCGAAGAAGGACTGGAGGGCCAACGCGCCTACCAAACTCAGCACGACGATCACGCCCATCCAGCGGCGGTGGTGCAGCGCCCAGGCGATCACGTTACCGTAACGCAAGGCCTGGCGGTCGAACCAGTCGTTGAAGCGGCCGAGCACTCTGGAGATGCCCTTCTTCGGCGCGTGCTGGTGGCCCGGAGGGTCGCCCCAGTAAGCCGACAGCATCGGGTCGAGCGTGAACGAAATACCGAGCGACACCAGCACCGAGCAGGTGACGGTCAGCGCGAACGGACGGAACCATTCGCCCGAGACGCCCGGCATGAAGGCCACCGGAATGAACACTGCCATGATCGAGAAGGTGGTGGAAGCCACCGCCATGCCGATTTCCGAGGTGCCAACCAACGCTGCCGTACGCCGGTCGGCGCCGTTCTCCATGTGGCGCACGATGTTTTCGCGCACCACGATGGCATCGTCGATCAGCACGCCGATCGCCAGCGACAGCGCCAGCAGGGTCATGAAGTTCAGTGTGAAGCCGCACAGCCAGACTGCGATGAAGGCCGCCAGCACCGAGGTCGGCAGCGACAGCGCCGTGATCAGGGTCGAGCGCCACGAATTGAGGAAGGCATACACCACGAACACGGTCAGCACCGCGCCGAAGACGAGCGATTCGATCACGTTGTTCAGGCTGCTTTGCGCTTCCTTGCCGCCGTCGCGCGTGATCGTCAGCTCGGTGCCCTTCGGCAGCTCCTTGTTGATCGCATCGACTTCTGCGCGCACTTTCTTGGCGATCCCGACCGTTGAGGCGTCGCGGGTGCGGACGATCGAGATCCCGACGTTCGGGTTGCCGCTATGGATAGAGGCGCTGTCGATGTCGGCGAAGCCGTCGCGAATCTCGGCGACCTGGTTCAGGCGCACGATGGTGTCGCCGCTGCGCTTGACGACGATCTGCTGGAAGTCTTCGGGACGCTCGATGCGGCCGATCAGGCGGATGCCCTTCTCGTCCATCTCGCCGCGCACCTTGCCCACTGGCGCGTTGGTGTTCTGGACGCGCAGCGCACTGGCCACTTCGCCGACCGAGACGTTGTATTCGCGCAGCTTGTCGGCGCGCAGCAGCACCGACAGTTCGCGCCGCAGCGAACCGTTCACGTTGACCGTGGAGATGCCTTCGATGGCGCGGAAGCGGTCGGCCAGCACGTCTTCGGCCAGGCGCGACAGTTCGGCGTGCGACTGTCCTTTCGAGGACAGGGCCAGGCTCATGATCGGCTGCGAGGACGGATCGACGCGGCGCAGGATCGGCTCGCGCATTTCGGTCGGCAGCTTGTAGCGCACCGCCGAGATGGCGTTGCGCACGTCGTCGGATGCTTCGATCAGGTTGCGCTTGAAGTCGAACTGCAGCACCAGCGTGGCGCTGCCCTCGTTCGCATACGACTCGACCTCGGTGACGCCCGGCACGCTGAGCATCTGCTTTTCCAGGCGGTTGATGATCTCGCGCTCGCTCGTCTCGGGCGAAGCGCCCGGATACGGAATGCTGACGACGATGACGGGAATTTCGACGTCGGGATTCTGGTTGACGCGCAGCTTGGACAGGGCCAGCAGGCCCATGCACATCATCGCCAGGATCAGCACGATCGTCGCGATCGGCTTCTTGACAGAGAAATTGGAGAGGAACATGGCTTAGTTCCCTTTGGCCTGCGGCGTGGCCGCGCTGGCGATGGTCTTGCCGGCAACAGGCGCGGCGCCCGTCAGTTCGACCTTCTGGCCATCCTTCAGGTTCGAGCTCGGATTGCGCAGCACGGTGTCGCCGGCGGCCAGGCCCGCCTTGATTTCGATATTTCCGGTGCGCTGGTCGCGCATGCCGGTCTCGAGGTCGACCTTCGACAGCAGGCCGCCCTTGACGCGCCAGGTATAGGTCTTGTCGCCGGCTTTCACCATGGCGCTCTCCGGCAGCATCAGCACGTTCGAGCTCTCGGCGTCGATCCGGCCTTCGGCGTACAGGCCGGCAACACGCGGCTGCTCGCCGGTCAGGCCGACCAGCACTTCGACCTGGCGCGTGACGCTGTTGGCCGAGGCGTCGATGCGTTTCACGACGCCGGTGAACTGCTGGGTGCCATAGCCGTTGATGTGGTACTTGACCGGCTGGCCGACCTTGATCGTGCTGATCTTGTCGGTCGAGACGCGGCCTTCCAGGCGCATGCTGGTCGGGTCGATCACCTTGACCAGTTCCTTGCCGACCGTGGCGGTGTCGCCGGCCGAGACCTTGCGGTCGCTGACGATGCCGTCGAACGGTGCGCGCACCTGGGTGCGCGAGGATTGCTGGCGCGCCAGCGCGGCGCGGCTCTTGGCGGCCGACAGTTCGCTCTGGGCGGTGTTGCGGCGCACTTCGGCGTCGTCCTGCGCCGCGGCCGAGGTCATTCCCGAGGCGCGCAGGGTTTTCAGGCGCTCCAGCTGGCGATTCGCCTGCTCGAGCGCCTGGCCGGCCGCGCGCACGCCGGCGTCGGCCGACAGCAGGGTGTCGCGGATCGCGGTTTCGTCGAGTTTGACCAACAGGTCGCCGCGCTTGACCGGCTCGCCATTTTCCTTGAGTACCTGCAGCACCACGGCCGACACTTCGGCGCGCAGGTCGGCGCGGCGCTCCGGCTCGATCGAGCCGGTAATCACCGGGCCGGAGGCGAGCGCGTCGCTGGAGACGGTCAGCAAGTCTTGCGGGGCGACCAGCAGCTGGCTCGGCTTGGTGTCCTTGGCCGAGGCACTGGTCTTGCCATCCGGCTTGGCCGGATCCTTGGCCTCCTTGCTGCAGGCGGCCAGGGCCGACGCGATGGCAAGGACAATTAAAGTGTTGCGCAGCATTGAAAAATCTCCCGGTTGGACTGTGACGCTGTAATTATAAAAATTGGATGGAAACTGTCAGCGCGCAGTATCCCGGAGGCGGACCCACCAGTCAATTGACGATCCCGCGCGTTGTTATTTTGGTGGGATGAACTGCGCAATGGTGCGACGAGCTGCATGCAAACGGGACGAAATGCGTGGGTTCGCGTTATGTCTTTTAGCCGCCGAACAGGTGAAACACCAAAAATCCCATGCCGATGCCGGTCACGATCCCGCCACCGATTTCGACCAGCGTATGGCCCATGCGCTCGCGCAGCGTCGTGTGCCCGGCGGCGCCGCTTGCCAGGCGGTTGATGGCGGCGGCCTGGCGGCCCACGTGCTGGCGCAGGCTGTTGGCGTCGATCATCACGATGAAGGCGAGCGTCACCGCCACGCCGAAGGCCGGGTGATCGATGCCTTCGCGCAGGGCGATCAGGGTCGCCATGCTGGTGACCACTGAACTGTGGTTGCTGGGAAAGCCGCCGTTCCCGACCAGGCTGAATGCCCAGCGCCGGTTGCGCGCACTGCTGATCAGGAATTTGATGGGGCCGACGATGGCCCAGGTCAGGAAGGGAGTGACGAGATAAGCGAAGTCCATGGAAATCCTTGTGCAGGTAGATACAAATAGCCGGGCAGAATTATCGCAGAAGCAATGCTTTACAGCGACATTCGCTGCGCCATTTCGGCCCGGCTGCGGTTAAGATGACGGGAATTGTGGCATTTCAACCAAGAATCAAATAACAGGGACTAAACATGCAACATTTCAGGCTTTCGTTCGCCGTCACGGTCGTGCTGATGGTGCTGGCCGGCTGGTGGGGTTTTGAACACGGCGGTACCGCCGGTCTGCTCAGTGCGCTCTGGATCACGGCGGTGCTGGGTGTACTCGAAGTATCGCTCTCCTTCGACAACGCCGTCGTCAACGCCTCGGTGCTGCGTCACTGGAACGAGTTCTGGCGCAAACTGTTCCTCACCGTCGGCATCGTGGTCGCCGTCTTCGGCATGCGCCTGCTGTTCCCGCTGGTGATCGTCTCGGTCGCCACCGGTCTCGGGCTGATCGACGTCTGGCACATGGCGATCCAGACGCCGCAGGAATACTCGCGTCACCTGACCGAGCACCATGCCGAAGTCTCGGCTTTCGGGGGCGCCTTCCTGATGCTGGTTTTCCTGAACTTCCTGTTCGACAGCGAGAAGGAACTCCACTGGCTCGGCTGGATCGAGGGCAAGGTCGGCGAGTACGGTTCCGAAGGCCTGGCCATCCTGCTGACCCTGCTGGCTGTGTTCTTCGCCATGAACCTGATGCCCGAGCAGCGCAAGCTGGCGGTACTGATCTCCGGCGTGGTCGGGGTGCTGGTGTATGTCGGCGTCGACTGGATCAGCGGCCTGCTGGAAGAAAAGGAAGAAGACCCGGGCATCGGCAAGATGATTTCCCAGGGCAGCATCGGCGGCTTCCTCTACCTGGAAGTGCTCGATGCCTCCTTCAGTTTCGATGGCGTGATCGGCGCGTTTGCGATCACCAACGATGTGGTCATCATCATGCTGGGCCTGGCGATCGGTGCGATGTTCGTGCGTTCGCTGACCGTGTTCCTGGTCTACAAGGGCACGCTGCAGGAATTCGTCTTCCTCGAGCATGGCGCCCACTACGCGATCGGCATCCTGGCCCTGATCATGTTCGCCAGCGTCCACTATCACATCCCCGAATGGTTCACGGGGCTGTCGGGGGTGGCCTTCATCCTGGTCTCGCTGTGGTCCTCGATCCGTTACCGCAAGCAGCTCGCGCTGGACGAAGCGCAAGCCAGGACCGAGATCGCCTAGACTGCCATTTTGACAATCCGGCGGCGCGTGGCAGAATGAGGCCACCGCGCTGCCGAGCCGGTCCTACCCTGACTCTTACCTTGATCGAACTGAACTGCCATGCCGAAAGCCCTGCCGCAACGCGCCATCGCCATCCTGCTGTCCCTCATCGCCGCCCTGGTGGTGATCGGCGGCCTGTACACGTGGTTCACCCTGAGCTGGTCGTATTCCGAAGGGACGCGGGCCGGCTACCTGCAGAAGTTCTCGAAAAAAGGCTGGCTGTGCAAGACCTGGGAAGGAGAAATCCTGCTGTCGAGCATGCCGGGCGCCATTCCCGAGCGCTTCGCGTTCACCGTGCGCGATGAGGCGCTGGTGAAAAAACTGCAGTCGACCATGGGCCAGCGCGTCGACATCAGCTACGAGCAGCACAAAGGTGTGCCGACCAGCTGCTTTGGCGAGACCGAGTATTTCGTGAATGCGGTGAATACCGGGCCGGTGTCGCCGGTATCGCCAAGCGAAGCGCCGAAAGTGGCGCAGTGATATACAGCGGGAATCACCGGTAAGCGGTGATTCATCCGGCGTATTAGTCCCCGCTTGAACGCCGCTGGTTCATGATGACTTCGGCGAGCCTCGCCGCAGCCTGCTGCGCCGACGGCTGCTTCTTCAACCTCCCCAGCACTTCGCGCGTGATGTTTTCCGAAGCCATGCGCTGGTTCGCTTCGGCTTTGCGCTCGTCGATCACGTCCTCGGTCGCCGACAGCTCGGCCGCCTGCTCTTCCAGGCGCTGGGTTTCCAGGGCCAGCAGCTCGCGCCGGGCATTGGCCATCTGACGGGTGGTCGCCGCCGTACGGCGCTGCATCTCGGCGTGGGCCTGGGCGTGCTCCAGCAGCGCGCGCTGGGCGTCGCGCTTTTCCAGCGCTGCCTGCGCGGCGGCGGCCTCGACCAGTTCGTGTTCGTGCGCGAGGCGCGCCGCTTCTTCCTCGGTTTCGCAGCGCACACGCGCAGCCAGCGCCGCTTCCTGTTCCGACGCCAGGCGCGCCGCGGCGGCGGCATTCGCGCGCGTGTCGAGATCGAGCTGCTCGCGTTGCGCCGCCAGCTGCTGCTCAGCCTGCGCCAAGGCTGCGCGCGATGCCTCGACCGCCTCGCGTTCCGCTTCCAGGGCCGCTTCGGTTGCCGCCAGGCGCGCCTGTTCGCTGCTTGCGCGTTCGGCCTGCAGGCGCGCCAGTTCGGCAGCGGCGGCCGCTTCGGCTTGCAGCGCGGCGGCGGCCGCTTCCTCCTGCGCCGCTTCTTCGAACACGCTGGCCGCCTCGATCCGGCGCGCATCCAGCGCCGCCTGCTGGGCCTGAGCCATGCGCTGCTCGGCGGCGAGCTGTTCGCGCACCAGTTCGGCCTGCGCCGCCTCGGCTGCGGCGCGCACGCCGGCGGCCTCGGTCAGGGCGCGCTCGGCCTGCAAGCGTTCTTCGACCTGCGCCAGCGCCGCGCTTTCGGCATCCAGCCGGGTGCGTTCGGCCCTCGCCAATGCTTGCGCTTCATGGGCGCGCTGCTCGGCCACTTCGGCCGCGCGCCGCTCGAGTTCGAGCGCCTCCGCGGCCAGCGCCAGCTCGGCCTCTTGCGCCGCATTGGCGCGGGCGCGCGCGTCGAACGCCGCCTCGACTTGCGCCGCCTGCTGTTCGGCCAGCGCACGCGCACGCTCCTGTTCGCGCGCATCCTGTTCGGCCGCCTGCGCCGCCAGGCGGTCGGCTTCGGCGCGCTCGCGCGCGTGTTCGCAGGCCGCGGCTTCCGCCTGCAGGCGCGCTTCCACCTGCACCCCCGCTTCGTGTTCGGCTTCGGCGCGCGCCAGGGCCAGTTCGCGCAACTGGCGGTCGGCCGCGATGCGCGCTTCGGTGGCCACGGCAATGCGCGCCTCGGCTTCGCGCCGCGCTTCGGCGGTGGAGGCGGCGGTCTGTTCGAGGCGTTCGCGGTGGATCGCGGCGTCGCGCAATTCCTTTTCCAGTTGCAGGCGTGCGCGCAGGGTGTCGGCGGCGATCTTCGTCGAATCGGCCTGCGACTGGGCGATCGATGCGCGTTCGTGCTCGACGTGGGCCAGGGCGCGCGCTTCTTCCAGTGCGCGCGCTTCGGCCGTGGCGCGGGCAAAAGCGGCGGAGAGCGCGACCTGGTCGGCGCGTTCGCGCTGCAAGGCCAGTTCCAGCGCTTCTGCTTCGACCTCGGCCAGTTTTTCGGCGGTCTGGCGCGCGGCCTTTTCGGCCCGCTCGCGCTCGCGCGCCAGCACGGCGACCCTGGCGTCGGCGCTGGCGCTGTGCAGCACCTCTTCGCGTGCGGCCTGCACGGCGGCGACGCGTTCGGCCGCCTGGCGCCGGGCTTCCTCGGTTTGCACCAGCAATTCTTCGGCGGCGCGCGCGGCTTCCTGGGCCATCGCGGCTTCAGCCTCCATCTGCTCGGCGGCACGGCGGCGTGCTTCGTCGGCGATGCGGGCACGCGCTTCGACCGCAAGGCGGCCTTCGGTATCGGCCTGCACGCGGGCGCGCAGCTCGGCGGTCTCGATGCGCATCGCTTCCAGGCGCTCGGTCGAAGCCTGGGCGGCGGCGCGCAGGGTTTCCAGGCGGTCGCGATTGAGTTCGATGACTTCTTCGGAGGCCTGGGCGTTGGCCAGGGCGGCGGCGGCGGCGGCGCCGTCGAGCGCCGCGCGTTCCTCGGCCAGCGAACGGGCGCGCGCCTCGGCATGGGCGCGCGTTTCGGCGGCGACATTGGCCTTGGCCTCGGCTTCCACGCGGGCGATGGCTTCCTTGATCGCCATTTTTTCAACGGCGCCGCGCTCGGGCGTCGCTACCTGCGGCACAGGCCGGACCTGTGCGGCCGGCATGTCGATGGTGAAGTCGGTGTCGTCGTGTGGAGTCTGTTCCATGCTGTTTCTCGTTGTGCTGACGCGCAATGTGCGCAAATCCATTATCAACGAAACCCGACAATCATGGCACGCCGAACTGCGCGGCAAAGCCCTCGCAGTTCAGTGTTTCAAACCGGCCACAGCGGCGGCTCATCCATTAATGCCACCTGCTCGCGTAACTCGAGGATACGGTCTTGCCAATACCGTTGTGTGTTAAACCACGGAAACGCTACCGGGAAAGCCGGATCGTCCCAGCGCATTGCCAACCAGCCCGCGTAATGGATCAGGCGCAGGGTGCGCAGCGCTTCGACCAGGTAAAGCTGGCGCGGATCGAAATCGCAGAAGTCTTCGTAGCCGGCCAGCACGTCGGCCATCTGGCGCACCATGTCCTGGCGTTCGCCCGAGAGCAGCATCCACAAATCCTGCACCGCTGGCCCCATGCGGCTGTCGTCGAAGTCGACGAAATGCGGGCCGTCGCCGGTCCACAGCACGTTGCCGCCATGGCAGTCGCCGTGCAGGCGCAGCACCGGCAGGGTTCCCGCGCGTTCGTAGCAGCGGGCGACCCCCGCCAGCGCCTGGTCGACCACGCTGGCCCAGGTCGCGCGCAATTCATGCGGGACGAAGTCGTGCTTCAGGAGATAGTCGAAGGGCTCGCGCCCGAAGGTGATCGGATTGAGTTCCGGCCGCAGCATGTAGGGCCGGATCGCGCCCACCGCGTGGATGCGCCCGATGAAGCGCCCCATCCATTCCAGGGTGTCCGGGTTATCGAGCTCCGGCGCCCGTCCGCCGCGGCGCGGGAAGACGGCGAAGCGGAAACCGTCGAATTCGTGCAGCGTGCGGCCCTCGATCGTCATTGCCGGCACCACGGGAATTTCGCGTTCCACCAGTTCGGCGACAAAGGCGTGTTCTTCCAGGATGGCGGCGTCGCTCCAGCGCGCTGGCCGGTAGAACTTGACCACCACCGGCTCGCCTTCGTCGCGCCCGACCTGGTAGACCCGGTTTTCGTAGCTGTTCAGGGCCAGCAGGCGACCGTCGCCATGCAGGCCGACACTGTCGACGGCGTCGAGCACCCGGCTTGGGTCGAGCTTTGAAAACGGGTGCGCCGGGGATTCCCCGGCTGAAGTAAGCTCTTTATCCATATTGCCATTGTACGGCGCAAAAGTTATTTCGTACGCATAGCAGCCGACAGGCGTTAAACTGCGGCATTCACAGTACAAGAGCCTAACTATGCAACTCGAACAGCCCCTCAGCGAAAAAGAATTCGACGAACTCGACCAGTTCCTCCTCTCCGAGCGCAGCCCGGAAGACGCGATGACGATGGACACCCTGCACGGCTTCCTGACCGCGATCGCGATCGGTCCGGAAACCATCATGCCGGCCGAATGGCTGCCCCACGTCTGGGGCCAGGAAGATGGCGCCGCCCCCAAGTGGAAGAGCGCCAAGGAAGAAGAACGCATCCTGAACCTGATCATGCGCTTCATGAACGAAGTGCTGATCACCTTCGAAGTCGCGCCGAAAGAGTTCGAGCCGCTGTACTGCGAGCACGAGCACAACGGCCAGACCCTGATCGACGGCGAAGGCTGGTGCTGGGGCTTCTGGGAAGGCATGGAACTGCGTGAGGGTTCGTGGGAGCCGATCTGGGAATCCGAAGTCGCCGAACTGATGCGTCCGCTGTACCTGCTGGGCGCCGACGAGATCGAGGAAGCGGAACTGCCGCTGGTCGAAGATCCGGCCAAGGCGCACCAGCTGGCGCTCGAGATCGAAGCGAACCTGCCGGCCATCTACCGCTACTGGCTGCCGCTGCGCAAGGCGCCAGTCGAGACCGTGCGCCACGAGACGCCGAAAGTCGGCCGCAACGACGACTGCCCTTGCGGCAGCGGCAAGAAGTTCAAGAAGTGCTGCGGCGCGGAAACAGCGTAAGCAGGATCCACTGAAAAACCGGGCGCGTCCCGGTTTTTTTCGCTTGCCGGCGGCGTTCGTTTGTGCGGCGCGACACGCCCGCGGCCGCATGCGCGTATCATCCCCGGACTTTATATTTTTTTAACAGACCAAGCCGATGAACGCGCCCTACCCTGCCCGCACCGAACGCGAGCGTCTTGCGGCGCTGGACGCCTACGGCATCCTCGACACGCCCACCGAACGCGCTTTCGACGACATCGTCGCCCTGGTCGGCCAGTTGCTGGACGCCCCGATCGTCGCGGTCAACCTGCTGGCCGAGGAGCGCCAGTGGTTCAAGTCGGAAATCGGCCTGGGCACGCGCGAAATGCCGCTCGACGACTCGATCTGCAAATTCGCCCTGCTCCAGCAAGGCCGGATGATCGTGCCCGATACCCGGCTCGACGCGCGCTTCGCCGCCAATCCGCTGGTCACCGGCGGCCCTGGGCTGCGCTTCTATGCCGGCGAACTCCTGACCACGCCCGAAGGCCTGGTGCTCGGCACCCTGTGCGTGCTCGATACCGCGCCGCGCCCCGCCGGCTTGACGGCGCTGCAGGAAACGGTGCTCGCCACCCTGGCGCAGCAGGTGATGAGCCTGATCGAGCTGCACAAGGCGCTCAGGGACCAGCAGACCCTGGTGGCGCAGCAACACCTGATCCAGGACGAACTGCGGCGCGAGCGCGACCATTGCAAGCGCCTGTTCGAAGGCATGGACGAAGGTTTTGTGCTGCTCGACCAGGATTTCCGCCTGCTCCAGATTAATACCGAAGCGCTGCGCCACGAGCGCCGCAGCGCCGAGGAGTTGCTGGGCCTGACCCATTGGGAAGCCTGGCCCGGTTCGGAGAACCTGTTTTCCGCCCAGCAGTACAGGCATGCGATGGCGCAGGGCGTGCCGGTCAACTTCGAGCAGGAATATATCCTGGCCGACGGCCGCAGCTACTGGCTCGACATCCGCGCCATGCCGGCCGAAGGCGGCCTGGCCGTGTTCTACCGCGACATTACCGAACGCAAGGAAACGGAAGCAGCCTTGCTCGCAAGCCAGCGCCATGCGCTCGAGACCGCGGGACAGGCCGAGCGCGAGCGCCAGCGCCTGGACGCCTTGCTGCAGGCGGCGCCGGTGGGCATTACCGTGGCCGACGCCGGCGGTGCGCTGGTCCAGGTGAATGCCGAGAACCGCAAGATCTGGGGCGAGCATCCGATGTCCACCGGCGTTGCGGGCTATGCGGAGTGGAAAGGCTGGTGGGCCGACGGCTCCGAGCGCAACGGCCAGCCCCTCGGCGAGCAGGACTGGGCGATGGCCCAAGCGCTGGCGGGCGCGCCCTCGCCGCGCCAGGTCGTCGAGATCGAGCCCTTCGGCCAGCCCGGCGTACGCCGCATCATGCTCAACTCGGGCGCGCCGATCCGCAACGACGCCGGCGAGATCACCGGCGCCGTGGTCGCCCAGATGGACATCACCGACCGCGTCAAGGCGGAGGAAGCACTGCGCCAGGCCGACCAGAAGAAGGACGAATTCCTCGCCATGCTGGCCCACGAACTGCGCAACCCGCTGGCGCCGATCACCTCGGCGGCGGCGATCCTGTCGGGCCATGCGGTCGACGCCAACATGGTACGCCGCACCAGCGCCATCATCGCGCGCCAGGCCAGGCACATGACCGGCCTGATCGACGACTTGCTCGACGTCTCGCGCGTCACGCGCGGCCGGGTCGACCTGAGCACGACTGAGCTCGACATCAAGGACGTGATCGCCGACGCCATCGAACAGGTGCGCCCGCTGGTCGAAAAGCACCAGCACCGCCTGCTGGTGCAGCTGGCGCCCGCCCCCGCCATCGTGCTGGGCGACCGCAAGCGCCTGGTGCAGGTGATGACCAATTTGCTCAGCAACGCCGCCAAATACACGCCCAACGGCGGCGCCATCGAGGTGCTGCTGGAGACCGACGGCGAGGGCCTCCTGATCACGGTGCGCGACAACGGCATCGGCATGACGCCGGAACTGATCGCCGACGCATTCGAACTGTTCTCGCAGGGTAAACGCGGGCTGGACCGCAGCCAGGGGGGCCTGGGCATCGGCCTGGCCCTGGTCAAGAGCTTGCTGATGCTGCATGGCGGCAGCATCGATGTCGAGAGCGCGGGACCGGACCGGGGCAGCAGCTTCCGGGTGCGCCTGCCGGTCACGGCGCGCGGCGCTGCGCGCACGCCCGGCACCGCGGCGCCTGCGGGCAGCCCGCCTTCTCCCGGGCTGCGCATTGCGATTGTCGACGACAACGAGGATGCGGCGGCGACCTTATCAATGTTCCTGCAGGCCTTCGGACACGAAGTGACGATCGCGCATTCGGCCAGGCAGGCGCTGGCCGGGCTGCCGGCCTTCGCTCCCGACGTCTGCCTGCTCGATATCGGCCTGCCCGAGATGGACGGCTTCGAACTGGCGCGCGCCCTGCGCGCGGCGCCGGCGACGCGCGGCGCGGTGCTCATCGCGATTACCGGCTATGCGCAGGAACGCGATCGCCAGGAGGCGCGCGCGGCGGGATTCGATGAATTGTTCGCCAAGCCGGTGGACCTGGGCGCGCTCAATACATTGTTGACACAGGTGGCGCAGCACCGCCATTAAATATTCCGGTATATGAAAGGAAATTTGGGCGTATTGGAAACAAAAAGTGCACGCAACAGATCCCTCACCTGCCGGCGGCGGTGTGAGGCGACTGGCCAAGTCCGAATTCACTCAACTGCGACACCAGCGCAACGGCTGGCTCCCAGTTCTTCTGGGGTTTTGCATTTCGCAATTCCGCGAATAGATGAGGGAGCCGCTTTTCATGGAACATCTTGCAGCTAATCGCGGCAAACGGAATCGCTTCAGTAAAATCTATCCCGTTTGCCTTGGCAGCACGGCCCGGCGAGCACTTGGCAAGCGTTACGATCTCTTCGATCATCTTACGTGCAATGCGTTGTCCGCCCTCCATATTGCGTGCTACGTCCATTACGTACGCATGCGCGACTTGCACCGCGAGCCTCATCTGCATGATCCCATTCACCGTGCGCTTGTCGTCAAGGAAATAGAAATTATGAACACGACTTCGCAGGACATGAAGCGGATGCATGACTTGGATACACACGGCCACATCCATGGGCAAGGCGACTGGAACAGAGCGTTGGCGAACTAAATCGGCGCGGATCCCGACGACCTTGTGGATAACGTCGACGTTCATATACGATTCGTCGTCGGGGATGATATGCACATTACCAACAAGCGCGGTGAGCGCTGTAGGGGGCGGGAAAGTAACCGTTGACTGGGCGAAACCACGGCCGATCTGGTCAACTACAACCGTATCGCCCAAATAGTCCGCGTCCATGCTGATGGCCCCAAGGCCTTCGTGAACCGGGATTTCGTATTTTGCAACCCAAAACGCGAGGGACTGGCCGCCAACAAGAACGGCCTTGTCCTGAACGATTGCAAATATTTTCTCTGCTATCTCGTCAGACAGCGCACGTAGCTGCCTCTCCGCCAATTCAAGCCTTCAGGGTGACAACGGCGCGACGCGCCATCTCCGGGCGAATGAGGAACAGATCGGTCTGAGTCAGGTTTCCACGAGAAACCTCTTCGCGACTTTGCTCCTGAATGCGTTGCTTCATGGAGAAAAGTTGCTCGTCTCGGCTGGCGATAGATTGATTTCGGGAGTTGAAGTCCATGAGCGGCCTCCGAAGGCGCTGCGCTGAGTTATCAGCAATTGACTAGATTAGACACGATTGCCATGCGAATGTCAAAGGCGCGCTGATGAAACTTTGACAACGACCATCTCACGCCATAAAGGGCCGCTACAAACGCGATCCATAATCATATCTGAGAGGTACTCGCCCGGCTAACGGCCTTCTGTACGACGCACCAGCGCCTAACAGAAGAAATTCTATCACATCTGTACTTGTCGCCAATAGCGTAGCTAGCCAGTGCAATGGCCAGAGCTTCGCACTGTCCGTTAAGATATTCATACTCGAAGCGCTGACGATCCGCTTAGTTCATATGCTCACCGCCGGCAGTTCGTGGATTCAAAGCAACTTCGTGGAAGTTATTAGACTATTTTTCCATCGATAACCATCGAGCACCAACAGAATTCTCGGCTTAGCATTGCCACCAGAACTAGGCCGCGGTGTCGAGCCGCTGTTCGCACAGCGCCGCCACCAGGTCCGACCGGCTGACCAGTCCCACCATCGCCCCATCCCGCCCGGTGATCGCCACCTGATGATAGCCCCGGTCGCTGAGCAGCGGAACCAGCTGCGCCAGCGGCGCATCGACGCCGAGCGCCACCACCCGTTGCTGCATCGCGTCCTGCACCCGCAGGGCGGCGGCGGGCACCAGCTGGCGCAGGCGTGCGCCCCAGCCGACCTGGCGCAGCACGTCTTCCTGCGCCAGCACGCCGCGCAGGTGGCGCGACGCGTCCAGCACCGGCAGCGACTGCAGGCGGTGGCGCAGCAGCAGTTCGCGCGCGTGTTCGAGCGTGTCGCGCGGGGACACGAACACGATCCGGGTCGACATCAGTTCGCCGCAGGTGCGCTCCTTGAAATGGCGCTGCAACGCGCGCTGGCGGGCGTCGTCGACAATCGCCAGCAGGTCGTCGCGGCTCACGTCCAGCACCTCGCCATAGCGCACCAGGGCCGCCTCCAGGTCGTCCTCGGTAATGCCGAGGCGCGCGTTCGGGGTCGGGTCGCCGGTGGCGTGCACGTTGCGGTCGGCGGCATGCGGGGCGTGCGGATAGCGGCGTCCGGTCAGGTTGTTGTAGAGGAGCGCCGCGGCCACGATCAGGAGCGAATTGACGGCGACCGGGCTGAGCGCGAACGTCCAGCCCGCCTCGATCACGGCATGCCCGCCCAGCACGGTGGTGAGGGCCACGGCGCCGCCCGGCGGATGCAGGCAGCGCAGCGCGAACATGGCGCCGATCGCGAGGCAGCCGGCCAGCGGCGCGGCCAGCAGCACGTCGGGCACCAGGTGGAAGCAGGCCACGCCGACCAGCGCAGAGATGGTATTCCCGCCGACGACCGCCCAGGGCTGGGCCAGCGGACTGCCCGGCACGCAGAACAGCAGCACGGCCGAGGCGCCCATCGGGGCGATCAGGTAAGCGGCCAGTTGCGGCGCCAGCATATGCGTGGCGAGCGCCGTGACGAACAGGCCGGCGCAGGCGCCGATGACGGCGCGCAGGCGTTCGCGTTTCGCGGTGGGGAGCGGCTGCGGCAGGAAGCCGTGCAGCCATTGGTTGAATGTGGCGCGCATGGAGCTGGAAAGAGCTAAGAGCTAAAAGCAAAGAGCGCAATTACAACACAAACAGGCTATTGCCCGCAGCAGGGCGCCCCGATCATCAAATCCATCAAATGCGCGTTTGCGCACGGACGGTCGAGTTCGGCTCTGGAATGCTGACTGACGTGATCACCAGCGGCAAATCGGCCGCGTGATGCCAAATTCGATAAAAACAGGAGCCTTCATGAAGAAAACACTGCCACTCACGCTGCTCGCCGGCGCCGCCCTGCTCGCCACCAGCGCCTGGGCCCAGGCCGCCGCGACGCCGCCGAAAGCCGACGCCGCCATGCAGAAGGTGCTCGACGCCCACGCTTCCCTGAACCCGAAACCGCTCGAGACCTTGAGCCCGGAAGAAGCACGCAAGCAGCCGACGCCGGCCGACGCGGTGATGAAAGTCCTTACCGAGATGAAGAAATCGACCGCGCCCGAACCAGGCGTGACGATGACGACCAGGACCATCGGCAGCGGCGACGCCAGCTTCCCGATCCATATCTTCACGCCGGAAGGCAAGGGCCCGTTCCCGGTGATGATGTATTACCACGGCGGCGGCTTCGTGATCGCCGACACCAAGGTGTATGAAGCCAGCCCGCGTGCCTTGGCCAAGATGGCGAACGCGATCATGGTCGCGGTCGACTACCGCCGCGCACCCGAGCACAAGTTCCCTGCCGCGCCGAACGACGCGTTCACGGCTTACCAGTGGGTGCTCGAGCATGCCAAGGAAATCAATGGCGACCCGACCCGCGTGGCGGTCGGCGGCGAGAGCGCGGGCGGCAACCTGGCGACCGTGGTCTCGATGATGGCGCGCGATAAGAAAGTCGCGCTGCCGCTGCACCAGCTGCTGGTGTATCCGGTCGTGAACGACGACATGAACACGCCTTCGTACAAGACCAACGAAAACGCCAAGCCGCTCAACAAGGCGATGATGGGCTGGTTCTTCAAGCACTACGGTGGCGACCCGAAGAGCCCGTACGCGCTGCCGATGAAGGCCGCCTCGCTCAAGGGCTTGCCGCCGGCGACGATCATCGCGGCCGAGATCGATCCGCTGCTGTCCGAGGGCAAGGCATACGCCGACAAGCTCAAGAAGGACGGCGTGACCGTCAGCTACAAGGAATACAAGGGCGTGGCGCACGAGTTCTTCGGCATGGGCGCGGTGGTGCCGAAGGCGAAGGAAGCGGAGCAGTTCGCGGCGGATGCGCTGAAGAAGGCGTTTGCGGCGAAGAAGTAATCGTTTGACGGACGCCACCGGCACGAGCGAAGCCTCTCCCTGCCGGTGGTGTACGCTATCTCACCTTGTCATTTCGACCATCCCATCCTTCCGGAGCCCCTCATGAAACACATTCTCCTGGCCGCCGCCATGCTGGCCGCCACCCCCGCCTTTGCCGCCGCGCCGCTGGCGAAAACCCCGGCGCCCGGCTATTTCCGCCTGATGCTGGGCGACTTCGAAATCACCCCGCTGTCCGACGGCACGGTCGACCTGCCGGTCGATAAGATCCTCCAGCAGAAGGCGGATAAAACCACTGCCACACTCGCCAAGGCCCACCTCAAGGCGCCGCTTGAAACCTCCGACAACGCCTACCTGGTCAACACCGGCAGCAAACTCATCCTGATCGATACGGGCGCCGGCGTGTTCTTCGGACCGACCCTGGGCAAGATCCAGGCGAACCTGAAGGCGGCCGGCTATGCGCCCGAACAGGTCGACGAGATCTACCTGACCCACATGCACAGCGACCACCTGGGCGGCCTCGTCGCGCAGTCGAAGCCGGCCTTCCCGAACGCCGTGGTGCGCGCGTCGAAAACGGAAGCGGACCACTGGCTGAGCAAGGAAAAAATGGACAAGGCCCCGGCCGACGGCAAGGACAACTTCAAGAACGCCCAGGCCGCGCTCGAGCCCTACGTCAAGGCAGGCAAATTCAAGCCCTTCGACGGCGACGCCGCCCTGGTGCCGGGTGTGCGCGCCCAGGGCGGCCATGGCCACACGCCGGGCCACACCACCTATGTGATCGAAAGCGGCGGCAAGAAGATGGTCGCAATCGGCGACCTGATTCACGTGGCGGCGGTGCAGTTCGATGAGCCGGCGGTGACGGTCGGCTTCGACAGCGACCAGAAGGCGGCAGCAGCCGCGCGCAAGAAGCTGTTCGACGCGGCGGCCAAAGACGGCGCCCTGATCGGCGGCGCCCACCTGCCCTTCCCTGGCCTGGGCTACCTGCGCACCGAGGGCAAGGGCTACCGCTTCGTCCCGGTGAATTACACGCAGATGCGTTAAGCGGCGCGCGCCGCCGGGCGCACGGTCGCCAGCAACTGCGCCAGCCGTTCGATCTCGACCGGCTTGACCAGGTGGTGGGCGAAGCCCGCCTCGATCGCCTGGCGGCGGTCGTGCTCCTGACCATAGCCGGAGACCGCGATCAGTACGCTGTGCGCGGTTTCCGGCTGGGCGCGCAGGCGCCGCGCCAGTTCGTTGCCGTCGATCTCGGGCAGGCCGATGTCGAGCAAACAGGCGTCGGGCCGCGCGCTGCGGGCCAGCTCGATGGCGCGCAGCGACTCGTGCTCGATGAAGACGTCATGGCCGAGCGTTTCGAGCAGCATGGCCAGCGTGGTGGCGGCGTCGACATTGTCGTCCACCACCAGCAGGGTCAGCCGCTCGCCGCAATGTGCGGGGGCCTCGCGCTGCGGCGCCTGCGCGGCGGGACAGTGCGCCAGGGGCAGCGTCATCGTGAAGCTGCTGCCCTGTCCCAGGCCGCCGCTCGCGCAGGCCACCGTGCCGCCGTGCAGCTCGACCAGGTTGCGTACCAGCGCCAGGCCGAGACCCAGGCCGCCCTGCGAGCGGTCCGAGCTGCGCTTGGCCTGGGTGAACAGGTCGAAGGCGCGCTCCGCCAGTTCCGGCTCCATGCCGATGCCGTCGTCCTTCACCACCAGCACCAGGCTGGCGCCGTCGACCTGGGCGCCGACGTCGATCGCGCCTTCCTCGAGCGAGTACTTGACCGCGTTCCCGAGCAGGTTGGCCATCACCTGCACCAGGCGCGCGCGGTCGCCCTCGACCAGCAGCGCAACGGCCGGCAGATGCAGGGTCAGGCGCTGGCGCCGCGCCAGCAGTTGCGGACGCACCTGCTCGACAGCCTCGTCGATGATTGTGCGCACGTCCAGGGTGCTGCGATCGAGTTCGATCAGCCCGCGCGTGACGCGCGAGACGTCCAGCAGGTCGTCCACCAGGCGCGTCATGTGGCGCACCTGGCGCCCGATGATGGCGCTGCTCTGGCGTACCCGGGTTTCGTTGAGCGCGCCCATGTCGAGCAGCATGGCCGCCGCGCTGATCGGCGCCAGCGGGTTGCGCAGCTCGTGCGCGAGCATGGCGAGGA
>Ga0213837_1000871_pt1 | contig 21486 bp, 17 predicted proteins | sample SWPATP12_FD_160572 | JGI IMG/M metagenome (GOLD analysis project Ga0213837, IMG submission 160572) | Coastal seawater microbial communities from Marineland, Florida, United States - SWPA TP1 #2 | ecosystem: Environmental > Aquatic > Marine > Coastal | place: USA: Florida | collected 2016-08-06
TTGACGGTGACGATGCCGGCGACGATCGTGATCATGCCGCCCTTGCCGTCCGAGATGTAGACGCCCGACTCGTTGACGACGATGCCCGCGGTCGCACTGCGCAGGATGATGCCGCCGCTGACGGGCGATGGAGGCGCGTCGCTCACCTGGATGCTGTTCTGCAGCGGGGTCTGGATCGTGAACGCCGGGATGGGCGGCATGACCAGCTGCACCATGGGCGGCACCTCAGCACGGGTGGAGTAGTAGCAGCCGGTCCAGATCGGGTAGTCGGGATCTCCCTGCTCGAACTCCACCCAGACGCCCGCGGCCACCGGCGGGATGGCGACGACCCCCGTCTGCAGGCCCGCGACCGGGAAGCTCGGCATCGCCCAGCTCGACGTCAGCGTGAAGACGCCGATCACTTGCACCTGCAGCCGCCCGATCCCCATGGGGTCGACGTTCTGCAGGACGACGCCCCGGTACTTTCCGAGGTACTGCTTCCTCGCGGGCCCGGTCTGGGCGCTCGGACCGGACGCTGTCGTGACGGTCATACCGGGATCCTCTCCATCGTGGAGATGAGCCCGTTCCGCACCAGCGTGAACCGCTGCGTGAACTCTCCGTGCTTGAGCGTGGTGGTGACCTGTTCGGTGAAGTACAGCCCGTCGAAGGCGGTCGCCACCCCGCGCAGGCCGACGAGGCGGCGCGGCTTGAGCGCCTCGCCGTACCGGAGCGTGTCGATCGTCCCCTCGGCATGCACGACGCGCTTGCTCGCGGCCTGCTCGGCCCACGCCCACATCAGTGCACGCGGGAAGCCCTTCCTGGCGCTGTCGGCGACGATCGGGAACTTGGTGGGAACGGGCGGCACGAGCCCGAGCGGGGGGTCGAGCGGATTGATGAGGCCGAGGGGGATCGGGATGGCCGGGACCCGCGTGAACGGGTTCTCGACCGACACGATGGGCAGCGAGGCCGTGTCGCTGTCGAAGGTGCAGCTGATCGACTGCACGTTCGTCTCCGCGTCCATGTCGACGCTGAGCGCCTTCTGCACCGCGCCGATGCGCAGCACCGGCCCCCAGTATCCGATGCTCGCGCCCACGACGGGCCCCGGCTCGATGTAGAAGGTGTAGCCGACCATCTCCGCGAGCTGCCGCAGGTACACCAGATCCGTGCCCCAGTGCTGCTCGATCCGGGTCAGCGGGTTGTTGATGTCGACGGCCGGCGTCGGCACGATCGCCGGCACGATCCCGAACACCATGTACTTCGCGAGGATGAGGGCCACTCGGGCCTCCAGTGGCATCGCGGGGTAGGGGAAGAGGCCGCTGAAGTCGACACCGTCCATCGCCTCGCTGATGTCCCTGCCCTTCACGACCAGCTGGGTCGGTCCCGAACCCGTGTCCGGCGCGATCTGCGTCTGGGTGACGAGGCCGTCCATCAGCACGTCGGTTCGGCCGTTGATCTCGACGGCCACGACCACTCTGATCGCCTTCGGCACGGCCCCCGCGCCGACCAGGAAGAGGGCCTGCAGCAGGGTCGAGTCGTTGGTCATGACGAACTTGAGCTCGAACCCGTCGGAAGTCGCGGTGCCCGCGGTCACGGTGACCTCCGTCAACGCCTCGATCACGAAGCGCGGCGCCGGGATCGGGATGATCGGCCCGACGAACAGCGACAGCGTGACGCCCCTGTTCATCTCGAGCTCCGCGTCCTAGACATCGGTGCCTCCGGTCGCGCCGCCAGGCGTGCCTTCGGGGGCCGCGACCCGAAGCCGCCGCCCGATCTCTGCGACGAGCTCGTCGGCGAAGACTGCGCGGTTCGCGTCGCAGAGTCGCCAGAAGAGCTCCGGGTCGCCCAGTCGCGCGGCGGCGATCGTGTCGGGGCGGTCGCGGTCGGCGACCACGTGGGAGCCGATCGTCGCGAGACGCTCCGGATGCGGCACCAGTCGACGCCGGAGGTAGACCATCGGCCGGTCGCTGTCCGCATCCCACACCGCGGTGCCGAGGCCGTGGTACCGGCTCCTCGGCGGGAAGAGCGCGTCGTCGAACGGCATCGGCGCGAGCATGGCGCTGAGTCGCTCCTGGGCGTCGTTCGGGTTCATGTCGGTATCTCCCTGATGCCGAGCGCCGCCGGCGCGGAGTCCGGGTGCAGCCCCGCGAGGCGCTCCTTCTCCTTCTGGTAGCGCAGGTACAGGGCTCCCCCACGATGGTCGTAGCCCAGGTCGCTGACGCTGAGCACACGCATCCCGAGACTGACCTTGGCGCGGATGGGGTTGAGCTGCGTGTCGAAGAACTCCTCGGTCACGCTGAAGTCTGTGACGCGCACGGGCACCACGCGCTTCGTGCTCCAGATGAACAGCGCGAGGGGCGCTTCGACCGGGGCGATCTGCAGCTCGCCACGGCCCGCGGCGGCGTGATGCTCGCGCAGCTGCGCGCTGGTCGGGTACACGAGCATCTCGAGCGACGCGAGCTGAGGCAGGATGCCCCATTGCCGCACGATGTCCTCGCCGTCGTCGAGCTGGTCCACAGCGTCGATCTCGGCGTCGAGCTTGTAGCTCTCGATCGGCGGTCCCTTCAACCGCAGCGCCTGTGAGCGGTCGCCGCCGCTCTCGGCGCCAGCGGCCTGTGCCTGCAGTGTGCGGCTGAGTGTCTCCGGGTTGTACTGCAGCGCGATGACCCGCGCGACCCGGCCGGAGTCCGGATCGATCAGCGCGATGCCGCCCTTGAGGACCTTGGGCGAGATCTGCGGGTAGGTGGTTGACATCAGTCGCAGCCTTCCCAGGGGCGTACATCTATCACGACATTTCCGTGCCAGCGAGACCGAAGTAGATCGGCAACGGTCTCGTTCGACACGATGTATCGGTACTCCAACCCGCAGGTGCGCGCGATGTCGACGTGATTCAGTACTTGCTTGTCCATCTTGGCCATCACCGCCTCCGCGACTTTGTCGCCGCGCGATTCGCCGGAGAGCAGCGCCCTGTATCCGCACTTGCACTCGTACCACGTGTTGCCCCGAAGGGCATCTATCTCGGCCCACCGCTGTGTGCCTTGGATACTGATGCGATAAGAAAAAGGACTACCCGTGACAACGTGACTATAGATGACCGACAGCGGATCGTCGCCCAGGGGCGATATCGGCACGATGCGACACCCCCCTCGCTGTCTCGATTGCGACAGCAATCGACTGTTCTTGAGGGCAGGGACAGCCTCCGAGCGCTTGCGCAGTGCCCTCTCGAATACGGCTAGGCGTTCCTCGGCGTCCGGATCGAAATCATCTTCATACACGGGCTCGTCCCACAGGAGGCTCGGCCGGATCGCGGTGAGGGATCCCGTTCCGGAGAAGGAACCGAGACGCCCTACCTCGATCGCAGCGTCGAGGACTGCAACGACGGGAGCGTGAATCTGCAGGATGTTACGAAGATCGTTGTCCGTCGACGCTCGCGCCACACTGAATTCGATCGAGTCGAGGACATGAAATTCCCTCTTGCGGGCAGTGACTGCTCCGCCGCCGGACGGCCCTCCCAGCCAGGTGACACGCTGGGTCCCGTGCTCTGTGATGAATTCTGGAGCTTGACCCCCGCGGGCCAGTGTCGCAATCGGACGCTCGGCCTGCGTGCGCATCCGCTCGGCATAGGCGTCGATACGATTTCGTTGCAACCCCGCATCGAGACTGTCGTCGAAGCGCTCCGGCAACCACGAGGGCTCAGAGGCTGCGCCTCCGCGAGGCGACGCCCGACCTGGAAGACCTGAACCTGTGCCGCGACCGGGCGCGCGGGCGGGAACTCGCGCTGGCGGTCTCATCGGGACGGGCGCTCCCCGGCGAGCGAGGACAGGAGTCGAACGCCCCTTCAACGGCTCACGAATCTCTGGCGTCGCCGGCGCATTCGCTTCAGCTTCCGCTTCGCGTTCCAGAGGTGACGATGCGACGCCCACTCGAATATCCCTGACAGAAGCTGGGTCGAACGAATTCTGTTGCACGACGTGTGTCAACTCGTGAATAAGGGTCTTTCGACCGGATTCAGTTGAGGGGCTGCATTCATCGCTGTTGAGGACGATGTGATTGCCTACAGTGTAGGCGAGCGCATTGAGTGCCCGCGCCGATGCAGCAGCTAGCTCTCCCGAATGCACTCTCACTCGGCTGAAATCGTGCCCGAAGCGCGGCTCCATGAGCCCCCGTGTGCCACTATCAAGTGGGATACCCGCCGAGTGAATAACTTCGTCGACCATCCGCGGAACCTGCTTTCCTGGCCGGGCGAAGTCGCCCTCGGATAGCCACTCTCCGTCGAGGCCTGCTTCTCCGTTCACGGCGAGACGCTGAATTAGCAAGTTTTCATCCGTTCGCTTTCGGTCGCTTTCAGATGTATTCGACTCACAGCCGCAGGACCTTTGAAGAGAGGACGGCGACCCGTTTTGTTCGACGGCGTGGAGGCTACGCATCGTTCGACTCCCTTCTCCAACTGTCACCGCTCTGCGATTCGTCCACACGAGAAGGGACAACGCGCGCCGACGCCCTCACAGCGCTAAAATCGTGGGCGAATCGGGGCGCGAGAGCGGCACGGGTGGGCGTCTCGACCGATCCCAGATGCGGTGCCGGGAAACCGGTTCTCGGTGGTGCCACCGGCCTTGCGCCCTCCGCGCCATCCGCAGCCAGCTCGAGCATTCCCGCTCGGTTGCGATTGCACCCGCCGCATCCGTCATCCTTGGCGGGCCTCTCATCTGTCGGCGTCTCGGAGGCGCGGTTCCGCGCTCCCGACATCCACGATTCGCGCTGCCGCGCAGACTCAGTCATTGCACCGCTGCTTCACTCGAAGGGGTTCCGCCGGGAGCCGCTAGTTGGTCGCCCGTCGCGCGCCCGTTCGAACGCGACAACCCGGTGTGCACCGCAGCCGCGATCCCCGCGCCGAGCGACCCTGTGGCAGGGAGGGAGCCGCCGCGCAGGCTGCCTAGCTCGGCACCTGCCGCGAGAGCGGCGGGCAGTCCGTGCGACTCGAGCAAAGCGCCCAGCTCGGCGCTGACCGCGTCGGCGACCACCCGCGGGTCCGCACCATCCAGCACCTCGCTGTCGACGACGAGGCGCTCGATGTGAAATGCGATGCCGGCGGTCATCGCGACCCCCCGACGAGCGTCGGTGCGAGCCGGTCGGCGTTGTGCCAGCCAGCGAAGTCGGACGCCACGAACGGGCGCCCGTTCTTGCGCAGCTCGTCGCGCGCCGATGCACGGAGGTGCTCCATCGTGACGATGCCGTCGGCGGCCGCTGCCAGGAACGCGGCATTGACCGCGATGTTGCGGATCTGCCCGCCCGTCAGCGACGGACGGGCGAGCTCGGCGAGGTCGAGCACTTCGACGCCTCGCAGGCCCTTCGGCCGCACGCCAGGAAAGATTGCCTGCCAGATGAGGCGGCGCTCGTCGGTTGTCGGGAAGGGGAAGGTGATCACGAATCGCAGCCGGCGCAGGAACGCTTGATCGAGCGCGCTCTTCATGTTCGTCGTCAGGATCGCGATGCCCGCGTACGCCTCCATGCGCTGCAGCAGATAGCTGACCTCGATGTTGGCGTAGCGGTCGTGGCTGTCCTGCACCTCGCTGCGCTTGCCGAAGATCGCGTCGGCCTCGTCGAACAGCAGGACCGCGCTGCCCTCCTCCGCCGCGTCGAACACGCGCCTGAGGTTCTTCTCGGTCTCGCCGATGTACTTGCTCACCACGTTGGCGAGGTCGATGCGGTAGAGGTCGAGCTGCAGCTCGTTCGCGAGAGCCTCGGCGGCCATCGTCTTGCCCGTGCCGCTCTCGCCTTCGAACAGGGCGGTGGTCCCGAGTCCGCTGGCCAGTCGGGAGCGGAACCCGTACTCGTCGTACACCGTCGTGCGATTCCGCGCGTGGTCGGCGATCTGACCGAGCATCCGCCTCGCGTCGTCAGGCAGCTGCACGTCTGCCAACCGAGCGGCCGGCACCACCCGGCGTGCCAGACCTTCGAGCCGGGTGCGCCCGCGCGACCGGAGCTGCGACCACAGGGCCTGCCCGTCGGGGTCGTCTCCCGAGTGGCCGACGGCGTCGAGCACGTCGTCGAGATCGACGCCGAACTGGCCCGCGAGCCGGTCGGCCCACCCGTCGGCATCGCCCTCCAGCAGCATCTCCCACAGCTCGCGCAGCTCTGCGGGGGTCGGTCGAGCGACGTCGAGCAGGACCGTCTGCTCGAGCCCCGGGATCGGCTCGGCGACCTCAACCAGGATGGTGCCCGAGAGCGAGTCGAGGAAGCGCCTCATCGCTCCCAGCTGGTCGGTCGCGGCATCCGTGGCATCGATGTCGAGCGCCACTCGCTGCAGCCGATGCTCCCGATTCCACAGCCGCACGAAGTCGCTCGACGATTGCGCTCGCGAGATCTCCTCCATCGATGTGCGGTACAGCTCGCACCCGAGACGCGCCGCGAGCTGCGCGCTGAACAGGGCGGTCGTCGATGGGTGACCGCCGAGCAGCTGTGCGGCGACCCGGCCGTTCGACTCGGCCAGCCCCCGGATGCGGTCGGTGGCTGCGAGGAGGAGGTCGTGCTGAGACGTGCTCACCAGCCCGGATGCCCGCGTGACCCTGCGGCAGATCCCGGCGACGCGGTCGTCGACGTAGTCGATGCCCTTGAGGTGGTTCACGATCCGCTCGTCGAGGCGCAGCGGGCTGCTGATCAGCGGCTTGCCGCCCGGCTGGCTGATCTCGAGCATCCGCCACTGCCGCAGCGGCCCCTCTGGGCTCAATGCCCGCCAGTCGGGCTCTGCAGCCATGCGCGCGGAATCGCCCTCGCCTGAGGCCCGCCGGGCGTCCCAGTCGTCGTCGGTCGCGAGCCGGAGCGACAGCGCGAAGGTGGGCCACCCACCGTCGCTCTCCGAGCGCGCCGCACACATGTCGGCGATGCCGAGGTTGGTGCCCTGCAGGAAGAGCAGGATGAGGATGTCGCGCTCGAAGTCCGTCAGCTCGAAGGTGTCGCAGAACCTCAGCAGGCGGGACTCAGGGGCGCCCGAGATGACCTCGTCCAGCTCGCGACGTGTGCGGCGGATCCCCTCCGTGTCGCGACCGCGTCGCGCAGGGGCGATGCCTGCGGACCGGCGGTCCTGCCGGTCGCGGCGTCCTCGCTGGTTCGCCACCGGCGGCGGCGGATCGGGCTCGAGGCGGTCCTGCTCCTCGGGCACCAGGATGGCGCGCAGCCACCGGGTGGCGGCGGTGAGGAGGCGGTCGTCGGCGTCGATCGGGGCGGTCTCGTCGGTCACGGCAGCACCATCCTGTGCTCCGGTGCCGCATCATCGCCGGTCAAGCGGCTCTCGGCGCCGTCGACGCGCACCCGCACGATGTAGGCGCCGGCCGGCACGGCGGAGACGTCGACCGAGCGTTGCGACCACGGCCCGGGTTGCGCGGTCGGAAGCGGGTCGAGCTCGGCGAATCGCAGAGCGCGGTCGGTGGGCGGAGGGTCGAGCAGCTCGTTGAGCAGCAGGGTCAGGTGCTGGCCCTCGCGCAGCGCGGGTGCGACGCCGACGACGATCGAGGGATCGCCGGGCGCGTGACCGACCGTGACGGTCGGACGGATCGTGAACGCGAGGACGTTCGACTCGAGCACGCGGTGCGGGGCCCCCTGCGTCCCCAGTGGCAGCTCGTGGATGACGCGCACCGTGTGCTGCCCTGCCGAGAGACCGCCGGCGATCGGCGGAGGCACGACGATGCGGGCGTCGTTGTCGGGAGCGACCGGCTGAGGCGCTGCGTCGTCGAACTGCACGAGCGTCGACGCCCCCCGCAGCTGTCGCCCGTCGATCTGGATCTCGATCGCCGGGTCGCCGAACACCGGTCGCCCGCCGTTCACCGAGTGGATCTCCGGCCGACGCACTGGCACCGCGTGCACCTCGCGGGTCTCGACCGGCAGCGGCTCCCGCGTCGCCACGTCGGCCTCGATCGTCACGACGCTCGCCTGGTATGCCACCGACAGCTGATACGGCACCTGGAAGAAGAACGACCACAGCTTCGACAGGTCGTCGAGCGTCATCGTCGACATGGAGAACCGCACGAGGTCGGTGTCGTCGCCCAGATCGGACTCGCCCAGCCAGCCGCCGGAGCTCGCGGCCTCGACCTCGGCGCGAGTGAGGGTGGCGTCGGCGTGCAGCGTCGACACCGCGAGGCCGAGCATGCGCTGGGGGACGAGCTCCTGCTCGTCGCCGGTGAAGCTCAACAGGTAGTGGAGGTCGATGGCGGCAACCGGCCGCCCCGTCGCACGACCGCGGGAGTCCCTGGTCGGCAGATCCCGGTTGCGCAACGCTGCGTTGGGAGAGATCCGGTAGAGGAAGACCGTCACCTGGCTCTGCGACTGCCCGTCCTTCGCCTCGGGCCGCTTGGCCGAGACCTGCACGCCCGGGAACTCGGTACCGATGGTGCTGCTGAGCCGCCGGCGCAGCACTTCGGTCGCTGTCGCGACCGCGAGGTGGTTGGCCATCAGGAGCCCCCTCGGCGTCGGCGCAGGTACTCGTCCAGCGACTGGACCGCAGGGCGGACCGCGGCACGGGGCGGCTCGCGGCGGGCCCGGGCCGGCGCACGGACGTCGATGCGCCCGATCGTCACAGTGACGGTCGGGGGCGGAGGAGGCGCGGCCGACCGGCGATCCTCGTCAGTGGGGCGCGTCATCCGCGGACGCATCGACGGCGGCGCGCCGGCGGCGTCGTCCGCCGATGGCGCCCGCCGGGGGGCAGCGTCGGCCGAGAACGTGGAACCATCGCGGCTCGGCACGACCGTCGCGGCGATCGACCGTGCGCCGGAGTCGCCGGGGAAGTCGACGCCCCGGTCAGCGCGACGTCCGTCGACCGGTCGCGCGGGCGCGTGCGGCGGCCCGGCCGGGTTCACGCTCGGGACCGCGATCGGCGGTTCGCCTCCCGCGTCGGCGGGTCCCGGGGGTGATCGCAAGCCGGTGTCCCGGGCCACCGACGTGCGCCCGATGGAACGCCGAGTCGACAGCGGGTCGGATTCGCGCCGTCGACCGGCAGCCGATGGCGCCGACCGCTCGGCATGCTCAGACGCGGGCGCCTCAAGCGGTCCCGGCTCGGCTCGTGTCCCGGAGGCCGCTGCATCGAAGGCGTGCGTGTCGAAGGCCGGCGCGTCGCGCTCCCGGGTGTCGAGCTCGGGTGCGTCGAAGGGCGGACCGGCGGCGTCGCTCGGCGGCTGCGACTCGAACCGGCTGCGCGGTCGCGGCGCGAGGCCCGGGTCCACCCCGGTGCTGCGCGACAGGAGCGCGTCGAGGAAGTCACTCATGACCGCGCCACCTCGAGGTACAGCTCGCGTCGCGTGCGATGCATCGTCAGGATCTCACCCTCGCTCCAGCCGTAGCGGGCCGCGAGCACGTCGACGTCCCGGGCCATGCGCCACGCCCACGCATCCAGCTCCTCCCAGAAGAACGACACGATGTCGAACACGACCGTCCAGCGGTGGCCGCACGTCGAACAGACCAGCTCCAGCCGGATGTCGGCCCCCGGATCGGCGTCCGAGAGGCTGCGCGCGACGAGCGCGACCACGTCGTCCGGGATGTCGGCCACATCGACGGGCTCGCCCGCTCGCGATGCCTCGACGATGCAGCGGCCGAAGAGCGCCGCTCGAGGGTCGTCGCCCTGCGGCGGATCCTCGAGCCAGTCGAGATCGTCGAGCGACGGCGGCCTCGCCAGCACTCGAAAGGACTCGTGCTCGACGTGCACGGTGCCGTCCGCAGCATCCGGGGTCGTCTTGCAGACGTCAGCCAGCTCGAAGCCGACGTCGAGCACCTCACCGCAGCTCGGGCAGCGCGCGATGCTCGCGATGTGCGAGCCGAACACCCGGGAGCGCAGGTCCATCAGGATGACGTCGCGCTCGCCGACGGTCAATCGCCCGAGCGCGGGCTCTTGGATGCCGAGGACGCGGAGCACCGTGCGCCCCTGCGCGGGCCGCGTGAGTCCGCAGCCCCGCTCCCACATGGTGAGGAGCGTCACGGGCGAGATCCAGTAGGGCATGTCAGGTCTCGAGGTTCGGTTCTTGCGGCTCGGGAACCTCGCGGTCCCTCTCCCACCCCTCGTTCTCCAGCTTGATCGACTGGATGGCCACCGCGTTCGCGTTGGCGTCGAGCTCGGGAACGGCCTGGAACTCCGACACCCAACAGCGGTACACCTTGTACGTCAGCACCACCTGGCCCGCCTCGTTGTAGAGGTCGAGCAGGATGTCCTTGCGGAAGCCGGCGAGCGAGACCTCCTCGCCCTGGCCGTTGCCGTACTGCCAGACGCGATTCGCCCACGCCTCGAAGTCGGTGTCGTGGGTGACGCCGCGCTCGAGGAGGATCGGCTCGTACTTCGTGCGGCCGGGAGACTTCCGGCTCGAGCTCGGGTCGCCGCCCTCGCGGTGCTCGACGACCTCGGTCGTGCGCTTGAGGGCTCCCACCTTGCTGATGCCGGCGACGTCGCGGCCGTCCCAGCGCACGCGGAACTTGAAGTTCTTGTACGGGTCGAACCTGTTGACGTTGACGCTGAACTGGGCCATTTCCGTTCCCTCCTAGACCTGGACCTGTCCGGCCATCTGCTGGAGCTTCACGACGACGAACTCCGCGGGCTTCAGCGGAGCGAACCCCACCAGGATGTTGACGACGCCGAGGTTGATGTCGTTCTGGGTCGTCGTCTCCTTGTCGCAGCGCACGAAGTAGGCCTCGCGCGGCGAACGTCCCTGGAACGCGCCTTTGCGGAACTGCTCGTGCATGAACGCGCCCACGTTGAGGCGGATCTGCGACCACAGCGGCTCGTCGTTCGGCTCGAACACGACCCACTTGAGGCTGCGGAACAGCGTCTCCTCGAGGAAGAGCGCGGTGCGGCGCACCGGCACGTACTTCCACTCCGATCCGATCTGGTCGTCCCCCTGGCAGGTGCGCGCACCCCAGACGACGGGACCGAAGACCTCGAACGATCGCAGTGCGTTGACGCCCTTCTGGTTGAGGATGCCCGACTCGAGATCCGTGAGCGTCGTATCGAGGGCCCTGGCCCCGGTGATGGTCGCCTCGGTGCCTGCGGGCGCCTTCCAGACACCCCTGGTCGCGTCGGTGCGGGCGAAGATCCCGGCCACGGCTCCGGATGGCGGGAAGGAGCGGATGCGACCCTGCTGCTTCGGGTCCGACATCCTGACCCACGGGAAGTAGACGGCCGCGTTGGTGCCCTCGAGGCCCGTCAGCGGAGCGACAGTGGAGAAGTTCGGCGTCTGCGGCGCATCGGCCACGAGGAAGGCACGTCGCCGCTTGCAGTGAGCGGCGAGCTCCTGCAGGCGGCCGCGGTCGGTGAGTCCGGGCACGGAGAGGAGGTTGAAGAGGTCGATCCGGTCGAGCAGGTACACGCCGCCGCCGGGGCTCCCGTCGTTCGGGAGGTCGGGGAGCACCTGCGCCCAGAACGCGACGTCGTTGACGTCCGGAGCGGCGCCGTCGCCCCCACCGGCGAGCAGCTCGCCGTCGGGAGCGTTGTCCGGCGTGCCGCCGCCTGCCACGACGCCTGTCGCGTTGAGCAGGCGTGACTCCTCGTCGATCACGCTCTTCACGTACCGCTCGTCGGCCGGGTCGAGGGAGAGGTTCTGGAAGACCTCGACCACGACACGGTCGGCGGGATCGACGCCGCGGAACACCGTGAGGCCGAACCTGTCGGTCGTCCCCGGCCTCGGCGTCGCGACCACCCCGTACTGCTCCGCCCACCGTCCCGGGCCGCTCGCGGTGAGGGTGAGCCCGCCGAGCGTCATCGCTGCGGCGACGTCTCCGTCGAACGGCAGCCGCACGACGTACGCCTGCTCTCCCCCGTTCGCGAAGTAGTGCGAGACGGCGTAGCTGAGATGGCTCTTCGGGTCGAGATCGCCGTAGGTGCGTGCGAAGTCCTGCCAGCCCAGCACGCGTCGTGCCTCGTCGGTCGGGCCCTGGGCGGTCCACCCGATGAAGGCGGCGATGGATGTGGCGACGCCGGTGATCGCGCGGACGCCGCTCGGAATCTCCTCGATGTAGACGCCGGGATACGAAAGCTGGGACGGCATGGTGACTTCTCTCTGCTACTGCTTCTCGAGCACGACGAGCTGCTCCAGCTCCCGCGTGCGTGTTGCGGCGGCCGCCTCGACGGCCGCGTTCGCTTCGGCGACCGCCGCCTGCTTGGCGGCCGCCTCGGCGGATGCGGACTCGAGGCGCGCCCTCGCCTCCGTGACAGCGCCGACGGCTGCGTCATAGGCCGCCGCGAGCTCCCCGACGCGGTCGTCGGACACGCTGTCGTCGAGACGCCGCTTGGCTTCTTCGAGCAGGCTCACGTCGACGAACGCCTTGAGCGCCTGGCCCGCCTTGGTGTCCTTCGTCAGCGCGAGCGTCAGCCCCTTGACGGTGGTGGCGAGCTCCTTGGCCTCGGCGGGAAGCCTGGCGAGCTCTGCGTGCGCGGCTTCGGCTTGCGCCCGCTTCTGGGCGACCTCGGTCTTGAGCGCGTCTACACCGGCCCGATGCTGGGCCAACGACGTCTCCGCATCGGTCCTCGCTGCATGCGCGGCCTGGTGGGACGTCTCGATCTCGCCGATCCTCGACGTCAGCCTGTCGACGTCAGCCGCCGCCAAGGTCGTGACGAGCGCGTGCGCGGCGGCAATGGCCTCGTCCGCCCGCGACACCGCCTGGTCGGCCTCGTCGCGAGCGCCCGAGAACGCCGTCGCGGTCGCGCGCGCGGTGGCGAGCTCTGCCTTGACCTGACCGCTGTCGGTCGTCGCCTTTGTCACCGCCGACTGGCTCGACGCCAGCGTCTCGGTGAGCGCGTCGAGACGTGCCTGCAAGCCGTCGACGACCTTGTCGATGCCACTCGCTCGGCGCGCAGCGCCGGGCACCTCAGATGGGTCGCCCATGTCCGAACCTCTCGCGCCGATGCTGAGACCTACGGTGCCGACGATGATCCGTGCTGCTGCGTTACTCGGGCGTTACTGGGCCGGAGTCGCCACCCTCGTGCCCTCCCGCGGCGATTGCCTGACCAGGGCCACCATGCCCGGGGACGGCTCGACCCCGAGCTCGTCCATGAGGAGCAGCCGGAACCGATGCAGCTGCTCTGCCGCCGCTGGGACGTCGCCCAGCGCGATCAGCGCCCGGATCAGCAGCGTCTGCGTCGTCTCGCTGAACGGCTCGATGCTCGCGGTCATGCGTGCGGCCTCGAGAGCGGGGCCGGCATCGCCCGCGCGGAGGCGCTGCTCCGTGTAGGCGCGCAGGGCGGTCAGCTTCCGCTGCCGCAGGCGGTCCTGCTCGAAGCAGACCCAGTCGTCGTACCAGCCGGGAAGCAGCTCCGCGTCGAGCAGGTCGACGAGGAAGTCGGGGTCGCACGCCCAGTCGTTCGCATCGCAGTGCTCCGTGCGGAGCCGGAACTGCGCGATGTCGGAGCTGACCGCAGGAGACAGCCGCGGCGGATCCTCTCCACCGTCGAGCAGACCGGGCAGGTCGTGCCTGATGCGCCACAGCGCCGCGCGCAGGCTCCCGGCCGCCTGGACAGCAGGATGCTCCGGCCAGAGCAGCCCGGAGAACATGGCACGCGGCCGCGCCGGCAGCACGGCCAGCGCGGCGATCACGCGCTGCTGCCGGATCGTGACGTGCATGCGCTGGCCGTCGCAGAAGAGCTGCCACTGACCGAGCACCGTGAGGCGCCACGTGGGGTCTGCTCGCGGTGTCATCATTGCCCTCGGTTCGGCTCGAAGCTCGAGAATCGGCGGCGCGAGGCCGATGGTCCTCAGCCGCGGTGCGCTTGTCAAGGGCTCTCCGGCGGCGTCGACCGCTCGACGAACGCCTCCCACGCGCGCGCGTCACCGAGGGTGCGCCATGCCGGCCTGGGATCGGGGCGTCCGACTGCGCGGAGGAGTTCCACGACGATCGCTGCCGCCTCGCCGTCGGTCTTCGGGAGCGTCCGGCGTTCGAGTCGCATGTCGGTCCGATGTGACCATTCGAAGGCAAGGCGGATGCCCCTTCGCACAGGGTCCTGGAGCTCGGTGGGCTTGATCCGCTCGAGTGCTGTTGTCTCGAGAGCCAGCAACGTCGTCTCGCGCTGGAGCGGGTCACCGGAGGTCACCAGCGTGACTGGCCGCTTGAGGTAGAGGGCGAAGAGCGCCTCGGACGCCGTGCCTTAGCCGGTGCCGATGACGATCGCCGCGTGGCACAGGCACGCCTCGACGAAGTTGCGCTCGTGATCGCCGCCCGGCGTCAGGATGCCGCCCCGATGGCTCTCCTCCCACGGCGCTGGACGGGTCGTGTTCGCCACTCCGATCCACACGGGCGTGCCGTCGGAAGCGCTGCCCCTCTCGGCGGCAGCGATCGCGATGTCCTTGATCTGGACGGGGGAAGCTCTCCATCGGCCTCCTGTGAGCACGATCGCCCCCTCACGAGCGATGGCGCGACCGAACAATCGGGCTGCCTCACGCTCGTCGGGTGCGGCTTCGTTGGGCCCGAAGACGGCGATGAGCGGCCGCGACACGTCCACGGCGCTCTCGGTCCCGTTCACGCGATCACCTTCGCCCCGGCACGGCCTGCGCGCAAGGGGGAAGCGTCGAGTGCGGGGCAGCCGTCTGCGCGCAGGTCCGAGCACACTGAGCCGCCCTGCGCAGCAGTCACGGTGGCATCAGCCGAGGCCAGCTGAGCCGAGGCCGGCTGAGCCAGGCCGGCTGAGCGACGTTCGCTCTACTCCGGGGCGTTGCCCGAGCCGCCGCCGAGCAGGAACGGGGTCGAGACGCCCTCGTACATCACGTGCGTCATGAGCCCCTCGACGGCGTGCGGCAGCGTGTGGCAGTGGTCCATCCAGATGCCGGGGTTGTCGGCGACGAAGGCGACCTCGTACGTCTCGCCGTGCCCGACGTCGAGCGAGTCGACCCACCAGGGGCTGCCGGATGCGGGCACGCCATCGCGCGAGAGCACGACGACGTGGTGTCCGTGCAGGTGCATCGGATGCACCTCGCCGCTGCCGTTCGTGATGCGCATCGTCACGACATCGCCCTCCGTCACGTGGTACGCCGGGACGTCGCCGCCCATCCGCCCGTTGATCGTCCACCAGATGCCGGGGACCCCGTTCAGGAACCCCGGGAAGCGGCCGATGTCGTAGGCGAACGCACGGTCGGCCGTGGCCGGGTCGAAGCCGAGCTGGGCGGGTGAGCCGTAGGCGAGCGGATCGAGCGCCGCGGCGGGCGCGGCGGCCGCGGGGGGCGCGGTCGTCCCGAGCGCGAGGGAGACGCCCGGCGCCTGCACGCGCGCGCCGCCGCTCGGCACCCGCACCTCGAGGTCGACGCGGCCGCCGGCGGTGACCGCGACCTTGCGACCCTCGACGTCGGTCGGCTCGTGCACATCGGTGCCGTCGATCGCGAGCAGCCGGAAGCCTGCGCCCGTGACCCACACGACCGTCGGCGCGTTGTCGGTGTTCACGACGCGCACGCGCACCACCGCACCCGGCTCGGCATCGCGCGCGATGTCGCCCGAGACGCCGTCGATCGTGCGGGAGGTGCCGGGGTAGGTGTGCAGCAGCGCGACCACGTCGACGTCGTGGGCGGGCGGCTCGGCCGGGTCGACGACGAGCGCGCCGAAGAGCCCGCCGAGCACCTGCGCGTGCGACACCTGGTGCGCGTGGTACCAGTAGCTGCCCGCGTCCTCGGCGACGAAGCGGTACGTGAAGCTGCCGCCGGGCGGCACCGCGTCCTGCGTCACGCCGGCCACGCCATCCATGGCCGCGGGCACGTCGACGCCGTGCCAGTGCAGCGTCGTGCCGGCGGCGACCGACTCGTTGCGGAGCACCACCTCGACGAGCTGCCCCTGCCGCGCGCGGATCTCCGGCCCGGGCGTCGACCCGTTGAGTGTGAAGGCGTCGACCTGCTCGCCGCCGGGCAGCGTGATGCGCTCTGCGCGCGCGACGAGCTCGACGCGCACGTCGGCGGCGCGCGCGGGGTCGGCGACGAGGGTCGTCAGGTCGACCGCTGCTGCCGCGCCCGGCCCGTGGCCGTGGCCGCCCTCCCCCGCCACGACCGGACCGCCGCCGGGGTCGGCGACGCCCATCGCCATCGCCGAGTAGGTGTCGGGCCGCAGGCTCGACCACCATGCGACGCCGACCGCGGCGACGAGCGCCGCCGCGGCGAGGATGCCGATGAGCCGGGCGAGGCGCCGAACCGGCCGGTCCGGGTGGGTCGGCCGGTCAGGATGGGCCGGCCGATCCGAGCCGGCACCGGGGCGGCGCCGCGCGCGGCGCTGCGAGGGCTCGGGGTCAGGCGACACCGACGGTGGATCGCGCCTGGACGCCGGTGTGGCGTCCCCCGGCGCGCATGCCCGCCCAGAAGGCGACGCCGAACAGGGCGATCGCGTTCACGCCGTGCAGGAAGGCGAGCGCGGTGAGCTCGTGGCCGAGCAATCCCAGCGTCACCTGCAGCACGACGAGCACGAGCACCATCGCGGCGCGCATCACCCCGCCGGGGATCTTCGCGAGGAAGGCCACGACGAGCAGCGCGAGCGCGACGACCGGGATCGCGTACATGCCGTTCATGCCGTGGATCATGAGGCCGAGCGCCTCCGGGAACGGTGGCGGGCCCTCGGCGGCGAAGTCGACGGTGCCGCCCTCCGCGAGGAAGAGCGCGATGCCTGCGGATGCCCAGGCATGCGAGGCGGCCTGCAGCGCGACGAGCGCGCAGATGAGGTAGGCGAGGACGCGGTAGGTGGTGCGCACGGGACTCCTTCGTCGGAATCGGTGGGATGCGGTGCCGATCGCCCGGCGGATGCGCCGAGGCGGGCGATGCCGGCACAGGCTGCCGACGGGCGCGCGCGGTTTCGCGGACACCGTTATCGAACCCCGCAGTCCGTTTCCTGTCAAGTGCCTGTGCGCCGGCCCCTCGCGGCCGGCGCACCCATCGACGCCGCCTCGCTACGCCGGCGTCGGCGTCGGTGTCGGCGCGAGGGTCTCGAGGGCGCGGATGCGCTCCCCCGTCGCCCGTCGACGCGCACCGCGGAGCGCGAGGTACGCGGCGAGCAGGCCGACGCCGAGCCACAGTACGAGCATGGCCACCGCGCCGCCTGCGCCGCCGGCGCCGGCCGCGATGGCGACGAGCGCATCCACCGCCGGCGTCATCGGCAGCACCGGCGCGACCGCATCGAACCCCTGCCCGAGCACGTCGCGCGGCACGATGCCGCCCGCGGCGACGGCCTGCAGGCCGAGCAGCACCACCGACACGATGCCGCCCCCGGCGCCGAGCCACGCGACGAGCGCGAGGTGCAGCAGCGTCGCCACGGCGCCGAACAGCAGCGTCACCGCGAGCGTCAGCGGTGCCGCCGACCACGCCACGCCGCCGATCGCGTGCACCACGACCGTCGCGAGCAGTGCCTGCAGCGCGACCACCCACGACGAGCGGATGAGCATGGTCGCGAGCACCCGGCCGTCGGACTCGGCGGACGCCGCGATGCGGCGAGCCGACCGGGCGAGCACGAGCACGAGGACGAGCGCGCCGAGCCAGAGCCCGATCGGCACCGCGAGCGACGCGATGCGCGCCTCGCCGCTCGGGAGGGCGCGCTGCTCGTCGAGGTCGAACCCGACCGGGTTCGTGGCCACCGCCGACAGGTCGTCGAGCTCGTCGTCGCTCAGCTGCGGCAGCGCCGCGACGCCCTCGCGGAGCCCGTCGCCCAGCTCGGTCGCGCCGTCGCCGAGCTGCGTCGCGCCGGACTCGGCCGAGCGGGCGCCTGCTGCGAGCTGCACCGCGCCGGACTCGAGCTCGCCGAGGCCGTCGCCGAGCTCGCCCGCGCCGTCGGCGAGCTGCCGGGCGCCGGTGACGGATGCGCCGAAGCCGGCGTCGAGCTGCGACGCGCCTGCCGCGAGCTGCGCGGCGCCGTCGCGCACCTGCGGGCCCGCGCCGACGATCGCCGTCGCGCCGGTCGAGAGCTGCGACAGCGGTGCGGTCGCCTGGCGCAGCCCCTCGGTGAGCTGGCCGCTGATGTCCTGCTGGCTGAGCTGGCCGAGCCCACCCGCGAGCTGCCGCGCGACCTCGAGCGCGGCCGGGTCGGTGGGGTCGGCCTCGAGCAGCTGCACGAGCTGCGCCGCTGCGCCCGACGAGGCGTCGAGCGACGACTCGAGCTGGCCGATGCCACCCGCCTCCGCGGCGCCGGCGAGCCCCGCGTCGAGCTGCGCGGCCGCCTGCTGCACGCCACCCGCGAAGCGGTCGACGCCCGCGGTGTAGTCGGCCACGCCGCTGCTGAGCGCCGCGCTGCCGTCCGCGAGCCCCGAGATGCCGCCCCCGGCGGTGGCGAGGCCGTCGGCGAGCCGGTCGGCGCCGGTCGCGAGCTGCGCCGCGCCATCCTGCGCGCCGCCCGCACCGTCGGCGAGCTGGTCGATGCCGCCCGCGAGCTCGTCGAGCCCGGTCGCGAGCTCCGTGGAGCCCGCACCCAGGGCGTCCGCGCCGTCGGCGGCCGTGCCGAGCTGCTCGGCGAGCGTGCCCATGCCGCCGTAGATGCCGGAGATGAAGCCGGTCGTCACGCGGTCGCCGAAGGAGGCGACGATCGACTCGCCGGTCTCGCTCGCGAGGCTCGTGGCGAGGCCGTCGGCCGACGCATCCGTGACGATGCGCACGCCGGCCTGCTGCGGGTCGTCGCCCTGCAGGCTCGTGACGCGGCGCGAGAAGTCGGCCGGGATCGTGACCACCGCGTGCACGGTGCCGTCCGCCAGCGCCGCCGCCGCATCCTCCTCGTTCAGGATGCGGAAGTCGAAGCCGTCGGCGTCGTCGGCCACGAGGTCGGTGACGACCTGGCGGCCGGCGAACATCGTGGTCTCGGTGCCGTCGGCCGCGGTGGTGGTGAGCAGCTCGTCGAGGTTCACGACCGCGGCGGGCACGTCCCGGTCGCCGTCTGCGGCCGGGCCCATCGACCAGGCGGCGAGGGCCGCGATGGCGAAGGGGGTGGCGGCGGCGGCCGTCAGCGCGACGGCCTTCCTGAGCGCGGTGGTCATCGGTCTGCTCCCGTGTCTGCTCCGGCCGTCGCGAGCGCCTCGGTGGGCGCATCCCCGGCGGGATCCGTGTCGTGTGCGTCGGCCGCGGCCGCGTCGTGCGCGTCCTCCTCGGCGGCGTCCGCGGGTGCGAGGTCGATCGAGGCGCGTCCGTGCGCCTCGGGCGACGGCTCGCTCGTGACGATCGTCACGTCGGCGCCCGCGAGCCGCGCGGCGACGCCGGCGGCGCCCGCGGGGGCAGCGCTCGCGGCGTCCATCCACAGCAGGCTCGGGCCGCGCTCCAGCGCGATCGCGAGCAGCACCGCGGCGCGCTCGATCGGTGCGAGCCGCGAGAGCGGCGCGGCCGGGTCGATCCGGGTGGCGGCCGCCTTTCCCGCGCGCGCGACGAGCGCCGCGGCCCGTCGGTCGAGCACGGGCGCCGCCGCGAACGGCGAGCGGAGCGCGAGCGCGCCCCGAGCCGCCTCGAGCGCGGTCTCCCCGCGCTCGCCGACGCCGACGAGGTCGAGGTCGACGAGCCCGATGCGGGCGCGGAGCGCGCCGACGTCGCCGGGGAGGGCAGCACCTCCGAGGTGCGCGCTCCCGCGGGCCGGTATGTCGCCGAGCAGCGCGTGGACGAGCCGCTGCCGGTCGGCGAACGGGGCGTCGAGGCGCACGACCGCGCCGCGCGGCGCGGTGACGGTCCAGGACGCGGCGCCGGGCTCGTGGTCGATCGCGGGCCGCAGCCGGTCGAGCGCGAGGTGGCCGCCGGCATCCGCCGCCCAGGCGAGCGCCGCGCGGTGGCGGCCGAGGCTCTCGCCCTCGACGTCCATGTCGGGCATCGCGCGGTCGAGCCGGCGCGGCAGCCACCAGGCGCGCTCCCCCAGCAGCGTCATGACCGCCGGGATGAGGGTCATGCGCACGAGGAAGGCGTCGACGGCCACGCCGACCGCGAGGCCGAGCGCGATGGCCTTGATCATCGCCATGCCCTCCGGCACGAAGGCGAAGAAGACGAGGAACATGATGAGCGCCGCGGCCGTCACGACGCGCGCGTTGGCCGCGAAGCCGTGCCGCACGGCGCTGACGGCGCTGTGGCCGTGGGCGTGCGCCTCGCGCATGCCCGAGACGAGGAACACCTGGTAGTCCATCGCGAGGCCGAAGAGCACCGCCATGAGCAGCACCGGCATGAACGAGAGGATCGGCCCCGGCTCGACGTGCAGCAGCTCGGCGCCCCAGCCCCACTGCATCACCGCGACGACGGTGCCGAAGGCGGCGAGCACCGAGAGCACGAAGCCGATCGCGGCGGTGATCGGCACCAGGATCGAGCGGAAGACGAGCAGCAGCAGCACGACCGCGAGCGTGACGACGACGATGCCGAACGGCAGCAGCGCATCCTGCAGGCGCTGCGACACGTCGATCTGCACGGCGGTCGCGCCGGTGACGGCGATCGGGGTGTCGTGCTCGGCCTCGATCCCGGGGGCGGCGGCGCGGATGGCGCGCACGAGCTCGGCGGTCGCGTGGTCGGTGGGGCCGGTCTCGGCGATCACCTGGATGATCGCGGTGTCGGCCGTCTCGTCGGGGAAGGCGCTGCCGATGCGGTCGACGCCCGGGATCTGCTCGAGGTCGGCGGAGAGACGATCGAGGACGCCGAGGATGTCGGTCACCTGCGTGATGTCGGCCATCACGACGAGCGGGCCGGTCGTGCCCTCGCCGAAGCCCTCCTGCAGCATGTCGTAGGCCATGCGCTGCGTGCTGCCGCGCGCCTCGCGGCCGTTGTCGGGCAGCGCGAGCTCGAGGCTCGCGGCCGGCACGGCGGCGACGCCGATGAGCGCGAGCACGCCGACGATGGCGAGCACGGGGCGCTTCGTGATGCCGGTGACCCAGCGCATCCCGAGCGTCGGCGCCGTGTCGACGTCGCGCTCCGCGAGCCGGGCCGCCCGGCTGCCGGCCTTGGGCCGCAGCCGCTCGCCGAGCAGCGCCATGATCGCCGGCAGCAGCGTGGCAGCGGCTGCGACGGCGATCGCGACCGAGGCCGCGGCGCCGATGCCCATGACCGACAGGAACGGGATGCCGACGATGAGGAGCCCGACGAGCGCGATCACGACCGTGAGCCCGGCGAAGACGACGGCGGTGCCGGCGGTGCCGACCGCGAGCGAGCCCGACTCGACGACCCCCATGCCGCGCGCGAGCTGCGTGCGGTGCTTCGAGAGGATGAAGAGCGCGTAGTCGATGCCGACCGCGAGCCCGATCATGAGCGCCATGAGCGGCGCCGAGTTCGAGACCGTGACGAGCGCCGATGCGCCGAGCACGCCGCCCATCGTGATGCCGACGCCGATGAGCGCGGTGAGCAGCGGCAGGCCCGCGGCGAGGAACGACCAGAAGGTCACGAACAGCACGACGCCGGCGAAGATGACGCCGAGCCCCTCGACCCATGAGATCGGCACGCTCGTGGCCTGGAACGCCTGGCCGCCGAACTCGACCGTCAGTCCGTCGGCGCGGGCGGCATCCGCGGTGGCGACGAGCGCGTCGAGCCCGGCGGGCGTGCTGCCAGAGCCCTGCGGCTCGAACTGCACCTGCGTGTAGGCGAAGCGGCC
>Ga0213837_1000876_pt1 | contig 21373 bp, 16 predicted proteins | sample SWPATP12_FD_160572 | JGI IMG/M metagenome (GOLD analysis project Ga0213837, IMG submission 160572) | Coastal seawater microbial communities from Marineland, Florida, United States - SWPA TP1 #2 | ecosystem: Environmental > Aquatic > Marine > Coastal | place: USA: Florida | collected 2016-08-06
GCTCAAGCAAACGACCTGGCGTGGCCACAAGAATATCGAGATTCTTGCTTAAGGTTTCTTTATCGGTACCGTAGTTAATACCACCGGTTATTACCCCGCACACAATTTGTGTATGCTTTGTTATGGCCAGGGCTTGTTCATAAACCTGTAGCGCTAACTCGCGGGTAGGCGTTAGAATCAAAATACGTGTAGCACCAGGCTGTCTGCGCGGATAATCAAGTAAAAACTGGCATGCAGGCAATAAGAAAGCGGCTGTTTTACCCGTACCTGTAGGAGCAGAGGCCAAGATATCTCGTCCATCCAACGCATGCGGGATAACCAGTTCTTGAATGCTAGTTGGGGTTTCAAACCCCATATCGGCAGCTGCGTGACACAGTGCTTCGTCTAATTCGAGTTCTTCGAAAGTCATAGTATAAAATTGCTCTAAATGAATGGTGCGTATTGTAGCATTGCTATACCAAAACATTGAGAAAAACTGGCGTTAAATTCGCACACCGTAGGTAAATACACATTCTGACGCTAATGGGTTGGTACTGTTGGCGTTAAGTAAGTGCAAGTGCGTTAAATCGAGCTTACTCACTTTATCCTCACTTTCAACCCGTGAAATTTCGAAGTAGTAGTTGGCGTACGGTGAATTTGGTTCTTGAAGCTCTAGGTAAGGAAACTGGCGATACTTCCATTTACCCTTTACGTCTTCTGAAGATGTGGGCGTTTGAAGTGTGAGGGTATACGTACCGTCTTTGTACAGCGTGAGGCGCTCGCCGTTACCACATCCATTGGCGATATAGTTATGGATAAGATCTTGGGCAAGGAGGGTTCCGTGGGGGCGATTGCCGTCAGGAAACACGAATAGCGCCAAAGAGTTTTTAGTATACCAATGATTGCCTTGAGTGAGCGATTGGACACGGTTTATAGAGTAACCCGCATGCTCTGCGATACTAGTGGTATTGTCGATTGCTTCTGGTGATTGTAGCAGCAATGAATAGAGCAACGTATTTGTAGACACGGATGTAGGAAAATCAAAGTCGTTTACTTCAACATTCAAGCCTTGGTCCGTTAACTGTTCAGATAAGGCTTGAACTTTGGACGGCTCAAGATATTTGCCATAAAGGTAGACGGTTGGGGGGCTTGCACATCCACTAACTACAAGGGTAAAAGCTAAAGTTATAAGGTACGTTATTATTGTTTTTTTCACTTAAGAATCTCCAAGCCGATGCCAGATTTTTTCATTTAAAAGGGCGAATCGTTTGTTTAAAGCGAAGCGCGCTTTGAAGTTATTATTTAACGAGCTGCGAACAAGCAACGAATAACTAGCGAGCAACTGTTGCACAAGAACGCACAAATATAGTTAAGGATTACATTTGTAATCTAAGTTGGATAATAGCGACATGCTTAAGTTGTGTAAACGAAAACTTGTTAGCAAGAAGGTGGGCAAAGGCTGTGAGGGACGGTATAAGCATAAGGTATATCACAGTGGTGTAACCAGTGCGCGGTAATCCCAGCTTTGAAGCACGCCATCAGAGGAGAGGGTAACAACATCACCATCCTTGTTAAGTGTAATAGCGTGAGTGGTGGCTTCGCTTGAGTAGCGTTTAATTTCCCATGAGGCTATCTCTTCGCCAGAGTTAGCATGCCATAGCGTCACCACTGATTTGGGTGATGTTGTCATAAGGTAGTCACCGTTTTCTAAAAATAACCCTTTTCGGAAAAAGCGGAAACGTTCCATAAATTGTAGTTCAGAGATCACTTCATGGGTGGCGAGATCAATAATTTCGTGGCTGTTCAGCGCATCGGATATAAAAGCTCGCTGAGCTCTATTGTCTAGCGCTGAAGCGGTAACTCGACTGCGATATTGCCTTTCTAGCAACACATCGTTTTTGTCTAAATCCCATAGAAACCAGCGCTTATCTATCCCTCCAGAAAACGCATAGTCATTAGAAAAATAGCCTACATGAAGCACTTTCATTGTATTGTGCTGGTATTGCAATGCAGTGCCGTTATCAAAATTTAGTAGCAATACGGTACCGTCGGTCATACCAACTAGTGCGCTGTCACCATGGTGGGATAGGGAAGTTGATGACGCTGTGGCGCCGGGATCTTTACCACTAAAATGCCAACTACCTACCACATCACCTGATTGCAAGTTAATCAGTGTAGTGCTCCAATAGCCTGTGAGCGCTAACCATGCCTTGTCTTTGGAAAACGTAATTAGGTGCAGTGACTCTTCATCAAGCACGTCACTATGCCACTTGTAGCGCTCTCGTTTTTCATCAACATCCCAAACAGAAACAGAGGAATCGTCAAAAATGAATGCCGCAAGACGGGCATCCTCCGAAAGCGTAGCATTCCTCACTGGCTCTTGGGTAAAGCGAAACTCGTGAACAGGTAATACGCGCGTCTCTTCAGTGCAACCAGAAAGCGCAAGGAGAACGGTGCAAAGTAAATAAAAAAGTGGTGACGCTAAAGGTGAGAGAAAGCATCCGTTCGTTTTTCTTTCGATCATTGCTTTACCACTATTGATTATTAATCGAGGCAATAGCAGATAACTTTGCTTGGTTAAGCGCGTCTTTTATTTCGGGGCCTTTAACGCCGGTGGCAATGATGTCTTGCACGTTCACTTGTTTGGCGGCAGCTAATGCATTTTCGATGCGCTTTTGTTGTTCTTGCCAATCTACGCCTTTGCTATGAGCATAAGGCGCAAAAGCGCTAAGCAATAATGTGAAACGTTCCTCTCTACGCCACGCATCACAGCCATTGAACAGGGCAAGTAAATCGGCGGGCGAGTTCTGAGCGTTCAAAAGAAAGCCTTTGAATTTACAGGCAAGGCGGACGATTTCACTAACTTGGTTTTGCACTTTGAGCCGACTGCATAACTGTTTCGCTTGTTCCTCATTAAGGTGAGTGAGCAGGGCAGTAAACCTTGTTATCAGCCTAGCGGTTTCTGAATCGCTGCTTTCAGGTAATGGGGTTTCTGAACCCGTGTCTTTAACAACGCTCTCGTTTTCAACCTTTTCTAGGTCTACCGCCGTTTTTAACGTTTCCAGAGCAGTATCTACGTTTCTTTTAAGCTCAGTAAACCAGTCATTGAGGCCATGGGCTTGCTTTAATACAGTGAAAAAAACATGCGGTGTTTTCTCTAAAAGACTGCGCTTTGTTTCTTGCCATACCCGCTCTGCACTTAGCGTGCTTAGCTCGCCGCTTTGCGCCATAGACTGCATAAGAGCCATGGTTTCAGTAGCGATAGTAAACCCCAAATAAGCATAGCGGGTGGCAAACCGAGCAACGCGAAATACGCGTAAAGGGTCTTCACTAAAGGCTTCAGATACGTGGCGAAGTAGGCGGTTTTCTAAATCTTTTTTACCACCATAGGGGTCGATAAGGTTTCCAAGGTTGTCTTGCGCTATCGCGTTAACGGTAAGGTCCCTGCGTAACAAATCTTCTTCTAACGTGACCGAGCTTGATGCATCGCATACGAAACCGGTGTAACCTTTTCCTGACTTACGTTCTGTACGTGCAAGTGCGTATTCTTCCTGTGTTTTAGGGTGTAAAAAAACAGGGAAGTCTTTGCCTACTTGGGTAAAACCCTGGCTGAGCATTTCTTCTGGCGTGGCGCCCACCACGACATAGTCGCGTTCAACAACTTTTCTGTTTAACAGTGCGTCACGTACTGCGCCACCAACGAGATATACTTGCATGCTCTTCCATCGATTTTTTAGTCAGTAATACTTTTTAGATTAGGGATGTGCCGACTTTTGGCGTGTCGCAAAACTCAACACTCCCCACGTCTTAGTGGCGCAGTATAGCAATGTTACAAATAAAATTCGTAGCCACATCGTTATGCGCTTTCACTTCAAGGTTGCGTCTGGTAGTTTAATCGTCGTTAAAAATTAAAACAGATAGGCGCTTCAGCAACCATGTATTTGAACTACTTCGGGTTAAATGACAATCCTTTTTCGATTGCGCCTAACCCCGATTATTTGTATATGAGCCCAAGGCACAAAGAGGCTTTGGCCCATTTGACCTTTGGCCTCAGAGAAAGCGGTGGTTTTGTAATGCTCACCGGAGAAGTGGGCACGGGAAAAACAACGGTATCGAGAAAACTGTTGCAGCAGCTACCCGATAATACGCAGGTAGCCATGATTTTGAATCCTACCTTGTCCGCCCTTGAGCTATTAGCAACGGTTTGTGATGAGCTGGGCTTGGCTTATACACCTGAAAAAGCAAGCCTTAAGTACTTCACCGATTTGATTTTGTCTAAGTTAGCAGAGAATCATCAGTCAGGTATGAATACGGTACTAATGGTTGATGAAGCGCAGCATCTGTTGCCCGAAGTACTAGAACAACTTCGTTTATTGACCAACCTAGAAACGAATCGTGAAAAACTGTTAAAAGTAGTATTGATAGGTCAGCCTGAATTACAGCAGTTGTTAAAGCGTAACGAATTACGTCAGCTGGCTCAACGCATTACCGCTCGTTATCATCTGCTGCCCTTAACTGCGCCAGAAGTTAGTGCTTACATAGCACACCGCTTAAGCGTGGCTGAAGGTGATATCAGCATTTTCAGTAAGTCTACATTGCGCGCGGTGCATCAAATTACTGGTGGGATCCCAAGGGTAATTAATTTGCTGTGCGATCGGGCGTTAACCTTATCTTTTACTAAGCAGCATGCGGTTGTGCAAAAGCCTATATTCTTGGCCGCGGCAGAGCAAATTCTTGGTGAAGATGTTGTCAGTCAGCGCGTGCAAAGTCAGCGTAAATGGTATCTCGCATCGGCGTTTGTTTTGGCCATCATATTCGGCTACGGGTTAGGGAGTTTGTATGTCTAATATCGTTGCCATTGAAAATTTAGTGCCCGGTATGGTGATTGTTCAAATTACCAAGCAAAATGGGCCAGTTAAAATTAGAAAGTCGGGTTTAGTGACCAGCGATGCTATGGTGCAGGGCTTGTCTGAAATGGGCGTGCAAGAGGTAGAAATAGACCCTGAGCAAACCGTGGAAATAGCGCCGGCAGTTCATCATAGAACACAAACCCAAGCCTTGCTTCGGGGCGAGCACGACACTACCGCCAAATTTGATAAATCCCTTAACGAGCAGTTTAATCGAAGCTTGTTTTTACCCACAGTAGAAGGGCTTCCGTCAGCATGGAAGCTTTACACCAAGCAAGTTGCGCTTTTTGCCGTCGTTATTCTTGGTGGTTTATGCATTGGCTTTTCCGCCGCTACGGCAAAACGCTGGTGGCCAATGCTAACTGCACCCGCTTCTGTACCGGTGGCAGACCCTGAAAGCTCAGTTTCTCAGGTTGAAGCAAGCGGAGGCGCTTCAGCGCTTACGACCACGCAAAGTAGTAATGAAGCACCAGGCACTTCAAGCAACGAAAGTGAACAGGTATCTTCTAACATTCAGGGAAGTGGGCAAAGCGCAGGTTTAAATGAAACTGCTAACACGGCGGTAAATGCAAACATGAGTAACGGCGGTGCAGCTCAGCAAGGCACGCAAGCGAACGCTATGGTAAATAACCAGTCTGTTGGCAACTTAGCTGCAACGCGAAATACTGATTTAGGTGCAGTTCCAAATACAAACCCAAACACAACAGGTACTCAGAATCGCTACAATAACGATGTGTCCCAACGTTCTGGCGCCGAGCGAAGTAGTGGAAATGAGCGTGGCTCTTCAATGGATACAAGACAAACTGAGACTTCAGGGAATTATGAAGGGAAAGTATTAAATGAAGCTGCGTCTCAATCTGACGTATCCGTGTCACCAGAGCTCATGGCCCGTTTTAATGCTGCCGTTGAAGCGCTAGACTCAAAGGCACAAGATAATACACCCGCTGAAGAGCAAACAAGGGTGACGGTTAAAGACGAACTACCCCGTGTAGATCAGCTACCCGTTCGCTTGTTAACACGACTTCCTACCATGAACTTTAGCGCGCATATGTATGCGTCTCGTCCTGCCGATAGATGGGTGAGAGTCAATGGCCGTCAAATAGGTGAGGGCGACTGGATTGCCGATAGAGTGCAGATAGTCAATATTGAAGCGCAACGTGTGGTGCTTGCTTTCGAAGATGAGATTTTTACTATGGCGGCGTTAACCGATTGGTAATTGCTATCTGTTAGTTCCAAAAAACACTAACAAGAAATACAAAAAAGGCCCTTTGAAAAGGGCCTTTTCGCTGTTTAAACTGTGTTTTCTACAGCGGCATCTGATTGATGAAAACGTCTTTAAAGAATTTTGGTAAGTTCAAACTAAACTCTTCGGGGCGAACGCCTGACACAATCTCATCGTCGTACTGACTTAAATCAACGCGTTTCACTTCATTGAAATGCTGCGACGTAACGCTGTAAAAGGTCATAACGTGAGGGCTTACTGGGTCTTTAGGGTTGATTTTGCTAACAATACCTAATTTACCGCTCTTTAACCTCACTAAGGAGCCAACAGGGTGCACGCCAATACACTGGATAAATTGTTTTACCAATTCTTGGTCTAAGTTCTCTGTCGCAGTTAGTCGCTTTAGCGCCTGAGTAGGCGTGATACTGTTTTTGTGCGTACGATTAGATGTCATGGCATCGTATGCATCCACAATGGCAGCAATACGCGCGAACTCTGAGATTTCGTCACCAACCAATCCTCTCGGGTAGCCGCTTCCATCAACGCGCTCGTGGTGCTCTTCAATGATGCGTAGCGATAGGTCAGAAATATCGCCACACTGTTCAACTAGGTCTGCACCAATTTCAACGTGAGTTTTCATCACTTCCCAATCATCACTGGAAAATTCGCCTGTATTATTGCGAATTTCATCTGGCAGGGAAGACATGCCGATATCCATCAATAGGGCACCTAAACTCACTTGCTCTGTGGTATCTCTGTCATAGCCAAGAAACTCACAGAATATGCCGCTTAGTACACTGCAATTAATACTGTGCTCAAGAAGGTACTGGTCGGTATCCTTGATCATAGTCAGGCAGCTCAGCGCATCTTTATTATCAAATACACTTTCGATCAGGCTTTGCGACAGCGACTCCATGGGAGACAAATCTTTTACCGCCCCATTTTTAAGCGACTTTAAAAAGCTGCTTTGAATAGCAATTGCGCTGCTGTAAAGCTCGTTGGCTTCGTTAATTGAATCACGACCCACTGGCTTAACAACCGGTTTAGTCACTTCGGGCTCTTTTTCTTTAGCTGGCTCGGGTGGCACAGCTGGCTCGGGCAGCTTAGACTTCGCAAGATCTACTTCGACGCTTAAAATACCTTTCGATTTTAGACTATCAATAATGGCTTGGGTTTTCACAATGCCTTTAGAGCGCATTTTAAGTGAGCCTGTTTGTTCAAGTACTTGATTGACGTACATTCCTGGCTGCAAATCATCAATGGGTACCTGTTCTAGCATTATTTCTCCTGTGAGGCACAACGTTGCCATAGCCTTCAATTACAATAGAAATGAATAGTACGATATTCCAGTGAAAAAAGTGAGGAGTTTATTCGTCTTTAGTATAGCTAGAGTCAGCGAATATAAGATTAACGTATTCGTGAGAAAACGTGTGACGTGTAAATGTGTCGAGAAGTTGCTTATAGCTCAAATCAGGTGAACTGATATTCTCTATGCGGTTTGGTATTAGGCGTATTGATACGAAGTTAAGGTAAAGGCATGGAAGAGAGAAATAAACAGGGTGCCATCTCGCGACAGCACCCATGTGTCATGCTAGGGCCTTGTTAAGCGCTAAAGCCCCACGCTTTTACAACCATGCGGGCTGTTTATCTTCGAAGGCTTCTATAGCACTTGTGAGTTCTAGCGTTTGACCGATAGCATCTAAGCCTTTAATTAGGTTGTTTTTGTGATGCTCAGCAATATCGAAACTGAAGCTTGTATCGTTAAAACTTACCGTTTGCGCTGGAAGATCAACGGTGATCTTAGTTGCTGGGTCTGCCTTCACTGCAGCAAACAAAGCGTCCATTTGCTCGCTTGATAATGCCACAGGCACTAGCTGATTATTAATGCAGTTGCCGTAAAAAATATCAGCAAAGCTGGTGGCAATAACCGTTTTAAATCCAAAGTCGGCAAGTGCCCACGGCGCGTGTTCTCGGCTTGATCCACAACCAAAGTTTTCGCGAGCTAGCAACAGACTCGCACCTTTGTGCTCAGGCTTATTCAGCGCGAACGCTGGGTTTGGCTCTTTCTCTTCTAAATCCAAATAACGCCAGTCGTGAAACAAATGTTTGCCGTAGCCAGCACGCGTTACGCCAGTTAGAAACTGTTTTGGAATAATTTGGTCGGTATCGACATTGGCCTGATCAAGCGGCGCAGCAATGCCTGTGTGTTGTGTAAAACCTTGTTCAGACATAACTTACTCCTGATAATCTCTAACGTCAGCAAAGCGACCGGTGATTGCAGCAGCGGCAGCCATTGCTGGGCTTACTAAGTGAGTACGCGCCCCACGGCCTTGGCGGCCTTCAAAGTTACGGTTACTGGTAGAGGCACATCTATCGCCAGCTACTAGCTTGTCGTCATTCATTCCAAGGCACATAGAGCAGCCTGGCAAACGCCATTCAAAGCCTGCATCGATAAAGATTTTATCTAAGCCTTCAGCTTCTGCTTGGCGCTTAACATTACCAGACCCTGGTACAACAATCGCGGTTACTGAATCGGCGACTTTACCGCGCTTGGCAATTTGTGCCGCTGCGCGCATATCTTCGATACGACCGTTGGTACATGAGCCGATAAATACGTGGTTAACTGCAACGTCGGCAAGCTTTTCACCGGGTTTTAATCCCATATACTCTAGTGCTTTTACCGCGCTTTCTTTTTCAATCGGGTCGCTGAAATCTTCAGGAGCAGGTACCGGTGTGTTTACGCCAATAACCTGGCCTGGGTTAGTGCCCCACGTAACCTGAGGAGCGATATCCGCCGCTTCAAGTTCAACCACAGTGTCAAAGGTTGCCCCCTCTTCGGTATAAAGGGTTTTCCAGTAAGCGACAGCGTCTTCCCAGTCCTGGCCTTTGGGTGCGTATTCACGGCCTTCAAGGTAGGCGAAGGTTTTCTCGTCTGGTGCAACAAGGCCAGCTTTCGCACCAGCTTCAATACTCATGTTGCACACCGTCATGCGCTCTTCCATGCTTAAACCGCGGATAGCTTCACCCGCGTATTCAATGACATGGCCAGTAGCGCCGGCGTGGCCAATCTTTCCTATAATGGCAAGAATAATGTCTTTTGCGGTAATACCAACAGGAAGCTTGCCATTTACATTAATAAGCATGCTCTTAGCGCGGCTTTGTTTTAACGTTTGCGTGGCCAATACATGCTCTACCTGAGAGGTACCAATACCAAACGCTAGCGCACCAAATGCACCGTGGGTTGCAGTGTGTGAGTCACCACACACCACCGTCATACCAGGCTGAATTAAACCTAATTCAGGGCCCATAACGTGCACAATACCTTGCTTTTGGTGACCCACTGGAAATAGCTGAATGCCGTGTTCTTCACAGTTTTTTGCCAAGGTTTGTAGCTGAAGCGCATTGGCTGGTCCACAGGCATCAATTGCCAGTGAACGAGTCGAAATGCTGTGATCCATGGTGCCAACCGTGCGATCAGGGCGTCGTACTTTACGGCCTTTTTCATTAAGGCCAGCGAATGCCTGAGGTGACGTCACTTCGTGAATTAGGTGACGGTCGATATAAATTAAGCTGTCTTCACCGATTTGGTCAATAATGTGGGCTTGCCACACTTTGTCATATAAGGTCTTGGCCATGAGGTTGTTTTACTCCTGCGCCATTAATTGTTTAACGATTTCATCGCCCACTTGTGACGTGCTTGCCGCTTGGCTGCGTTTATCTGCAGGTAATAACTCGCCTGTAAGTACACCTGCTTCTAACGTTGCCACTACTGCCTTTTCAATTGCGTCGGCAACAACATTCAAATTCATGCTGAAACGCAGCATCATGGCGGCTGATAAAATTTGTGCGATAGGGTTAGCAATGCCTTGGCCTGCAATATCTGGGGCCGAACCGCCTGCTGGCTCATAAAGGCCAAAGCCTTCTTCGTTCATGCTTGCCGATGGCAACAAGCCCATAGAGCCAGTCATCATAGCGCATTCATCAGAAACGATATCGCCAAAAAGGTTTGAACACAGCATCACATCGAACTGCGCTGGGTTCTTCATTATTTGCATAGTGGCGTTGTCGATGTAGATGTGGTCTAGTTCTACATCTGGATAGTCTTTTGCGACTTCTTCAGCAATTTCACGCCATAAGCGGCTGGTTACCAGTACGTTGGCTTTGTCCACCGACGTCACTTTGCCGCGACGCTTCTGTGCTGCTTCAAACGCTGCAATCGCAATACGGCGAATTTCACGTTTGCTATAGCGCATGGTGTCATACGCGAACTCTTCTTCGCCTTCACCTTCTCGGCCCTTAGGCTGACCAAAGTAAATACCGCTGGTTAGCTCACGCACAACTAAAACGTCTACGCCTGATTTAGCAATGTCTTCACGAAGGGGAGACAGGCTTTCAAGGCCCGGATAAATGCGAGCTGGGCGCAAGTTGCTGAACAGGTCAAAATGACTGCGAAGGGTAAGTAGTGCGGCACGCTCAGGACGTTGCTCTAACGGCAAGGTGTCCCACTTAGGGCCACCGATACTGCCAAACAAGATCGCATCGGCTTGCTCACAGCCCAAAAGCGTTTTTGAGGGTAGCGCTTCGCCTTCAGTATCAATGGCGTAGCCACCTACAGGATATGCAGTACGGTTCAGGGTGACGTTAAACTTCTTTTCAACAGCATCTAAAACCTTATTGGCTTCCTGCATAACTTCTGGGCCGATACCGTCTCCGGCTAATACGGCAATTGAATACTGGCTCATTTATACTCCTGCAACGCGTTCTTGTTGGTTTTTTTGCTGATCAATTTGATCGGCCAAATATGTGTTATTTAATACAAAGATAAGGGCTTTAACGCCGGCTTCCACAATATCTGTAGCCAAGCCGATTCCATGGAAACGACGGCCTTTATATGTAGCGATAACGCTCACTTGCGCCAAAGCGTCGGCACCTTCACCTTTTGAATCTAATTTAAAGTCGACAACTTCTAAATCTTCGTGACCTAGTATAGACATGATGGCCTTATAAGCCGCATCTACCGGGCCGTTTCCAATACTAGACTGGGTAATCTCTTCAGTGCCCACTTTCATTTTAACGGTGGCGCTTGGAATGATTTCACGCCCTGAATTAGCTTGAAGATAAAGCAACTGGAAGTGTGCTTGGTCGTGCTTTTGCTTATCGAAGAACAACAAGGCTTCAAGGTCGTAATCGTATACTTGGCCTTTTTTATCCGCTAACTTTAAGAAGGCGTCATACACCGCTTCTAAGTCATAGTCTTCGGTTTTATAGCCAAGTTCGGTTAAGCGATGTTTAATCACATGACGGCCAGAGCGTGACGTTAAGTTTAGGTTGTTCTTATTAATGCCCACACTTTCTGGGGTCATAATTTCATAGGTATTTTGCGCTTTTAAGACACCGTCTTGGTGAATACCAGATGAATGGCTAAACGCATTTGCGCCAACAATGGCCTTGTTTGATTGAACTGGCATATTACAAAGCTGGCTGACTAGCTTAGATGTGCGCGATATTTCGGTAGAATTAATGTTAGTTTCAAAGCCCAACATGTTCTTACGGGTTTGTAAGATCATGGCAATTTCTTCAAGTGAAGCGTTACCAGCACGCTCGCCAATACCGTTTATCGTACATTCAACCTGTCTGGCACCTTGCTCAACAGCTGCTAATGAATTTGCTACCGCTAAGCCCAAGTCGTTGTGACAATGTACTGAAATGGTTGCTTTATCGATATTTGGAACGCGATTGAACAATTGCTGAATAATACCGCCAAACTCTGTAGGTGTTGTGTAGCCTACGGTGTCCGGAATATTTACCGTCGTTGCGCCAGCGTTAATAGCAGCTTCAACCATTCGGCATAGGTAATCAATATGGGTACGCCCCGCATCTTCACAGGAAAACTCTACATCGTCAGTATACTTACGTGCATGTTTCACTGCGGCTACAGCCATATCTACAATTTCATCTTGTGACTTGCGAAGCTTGGCACCTACGTGAATCTCTGACGTTGCGATGAAGGTGTGAATTCTGAATTGCTCAGCAACGCTTAATGCTTGTCCGCATGCATCAATGTCACCCGGCAATGCGCGAGATAGGCCACAAACGATAGAGTTCTTAACTTCTTTTGCAATCATTTGTACAGAGCGAAAATCGCCTGGAGAAGAGACAGGAAAGCCAGCTTCGATAATGTCTACGCCTAACCGTTCGAGCGCCAGTGCGATCTGCAATTTCTCTTTGGCACTTAGGCTTGCAGGTAAGGCCTGCTCACCGTCTCGCAATGTGGTATCAAAGATCTTCACTTGATTTGTCATGACGCTCTCTCAGTTGAATAGTTAAAAAAAAACCCGTGCTTGGCACGGGTTTTTGTGAAATTAAATCGCTGGTCGCAATCTACCCGTGCAGTCTGGCTGCCATAAGGAGTAGAGATAGAAGAAGGAAACGAATACGCATGAGCTGTTGTTTCTTTGCTGACCAAGTAGATAGCGACAATGTACCCATGTGGCATGAAGAGGTCAACCATTGTTTACGATAATGAGTATATTTTTCGTGTATAAATGCTTTCTTTTAATTATTTAGGATGCGCATCCTAACGGTGTTCGTTATCAGTAAGCATGGCTAGCAATATCTGTCATTTCAAAGGGCTTTAAGTTTTAACTGCAGGGTTGATTAGGATGTTCGTACTAATTTTATCTATAGAGGTGAAATGCGAATCTTGGCTATTTATGCTTTTTAAGTGGGTTTTTATTCTATACAAGCCTTGTTATTTCTAAGTAACGTAAAGTTCTTCCAATTGATTTGAGTAGATAAGCGCATTTCGCGAAGGGATAAGGCACGGGGTGAACGCTTGGATTTAAAGCTCCATGTGTGGCCACAGCATGCAGCGGTCACTATCGCCTTTGAAGGCCGCAATAGTATTTTGTTTTGAACTGAAAGTGCCGTAGCCGCTTCCAATTCATCGCGTAGTGTTGTTGAGTGAATGCATTCACCCGAGTTAGCAAACCATCCATTTTTGTTCAGATGGAGCTGGGTATTGTCTTGATTTACCATATCAATGGAATCAAGCTCAATGTGAGAACCTTCCATATTTAAAATTAAAACAGGTACAACAAGACCATACCTAGCGTTTTTTCTATACCACGCTTCTCGCTTTTCTACATCGTCTAAATGATTAATGCCGGGGCACTTTGCAGATTGCTTGGCATACCAACTTCCATTATGGGTATCTGTTTTTAGCGGGGATGGGTTGTTTGAGTTGCCATTATTTATCATATATCGAGCAATAGCTTTCACGTGATAGGGAAGCCCGCCCATTCGACGCTTAAGCAGCGATAGGTTTTTTATCTCGCTATGAGCTAGAGAGACGATTTCTCTTTCATACAGAGCAGTACATATTTCATTGAATTGAGGGTGGCTTCCACCGAGTTCACCAGCTTCACTGAAAAAGCCAACTTGGGCGTTGGGTAAAGAGTGGGAAAGTTTGTCGCCTGAAGCCATCGGGATTATCAAATACCTGTCTAAAGTTATTTAACCCTAGCAAGATTAAGCGCTTGTTGCTACACGGTTTCATTAAACAATGCGAAAAAATAGACACAAAAAAAGCCGCTATAGAAAGCGGCTTTTCATCATATTCTCAGGCGTCAATTATTGGCCTTTGATTTCGCTACGGCCTTTGTAAGTTGCAGCGTCACCTAGTGCTTCTTCAATACGAAGTAATTGGTTGTACTTAGCAACACGGTCAGAACGGCATAGTGAACCCGTCTTGATTTGGCCCGCCGCTGTACCTACTGCAAGGTCAGCAATTGTGGCGTCTTCAGTTTCACCAGAGCGGTGAGAGATAACCGCTGTAAAGCCCGCATCTTTCGCCATCTTAATAGCGTTAAGGGTTTCAGTCAGTGAACCGATTTGGTTGAACTTGATAAGGATTGAGTTACCAATACCGTTATCAATACCGCGCTTAAGAATTTTAGTGTTAGTTACAAACAAGTCGTCACCAACTAGCTGTACTTTGTCACCAATCTTCTTAGTTAGGCTTGCCCAGCCGTCCCAGTCGCTTTCGTCCAGGCCGTCTTCAATAGATACAATTGGGTATTGTGAAGAAAGGTCAGCAAGGTAGTCGCCAAACGCTTCTGAATCGAAGCTCTTATCTTCGCCAGATAGTACGTATTTGCCATCTTTATAGAATTCAGACGCCGCGCAGTCTAGTGCAAGGGTAATGTCTTCATTCATTTTGTAGCCAGCGTTTTCAACGGCTTCTACGATTACTGCAAGCGCTTCAGCGTTTGAGCTAAGGTTAGGGGCAAAACCACCTTCATCACCAACCGCTGTGTTAAGGCCTTTAGCAGACAGTACTTTCTTAAGAGCGTGGAAGATTTCAGCACCCATACGTAGCGCTTCTTTGAAGCTCTTCGCGCCAACTGGCTGTACCATGAACTCTTGAATGTCTACGTTGTTATCAGCGTGCTCACCACCGTTGATGATGTTCATCATTGGTACTGGCATAGAGAATTGACCAGATGTACCGTTTAGGTCTGCAATGTGCTCGTAAAGTGCTACGCCTTTCTCTGCTGCCGCTGCTTTCGCTACTGCAAGTGAAACCGCTAGGATTGCGTTCGCGCCAAGGGTTTCTTTGTTTTCAGTGCCATCAAGGTCAATCATGATGCCGTCGATATCAGCTTGCGCTAGTGCATCTTTACCGATAAGTGCTGGCGCGATGGTATCGTTAACTGCTGCAACTGCCTTTGTTACACCTTTACCTAGGTAACGAGACTTGTCGCCGTCGCGTAGCTCTAGTGCTTCGCGGCTACCAGTAGATGCACCAGAAGGTGCTGCAGCTCGGCCCATTACGCCTGATTCTAAGTAAACATCTGCTTCTACGGTAGGGTTTCCGCGTGAATCTAAGATTTCGCGTCCGATAATGCGACTAATTTTCGCCATGTTTTTTCCTCAACAATTGAATGGGGCGCAACGGGAGAGAGCGCCCTTTTATTAGAAATTAGTGATTTTCTTTCTGGTATTTTCCTGCCGCAGCAACGAAACCAGTGAATAATGGGTGTCCATCCCGAGGAGTTGATGTGAACTCAGGGTGGAATTGGCCCGCAATGAACCAAGGATGATCAGGGATTTCCACCACTTCTACAAGTCGCTTGTCAGTGGACAAACCACTTACTTTCAATCCCGCAGCTTCAATTTGGTCGCGCAGGTTATTGTTCACTTCATAACGGTGACGGTGACGCTCATAAATTTCGGCATTACCATACATCTCATGAACTTTTGTACCTTCAATAAGGTGGCAAAGCTGGCTGCCTAAGCGCATAGTTCCGCCAAGATCTGAGTTTTCAGTGCGAGTTTCAGTTGTACCGGCTGCGTCTAACCACTCAGTGATTAGGCCCACAACAGGATAAGGCGTTTCAGGGTCGAACTCTGTGCTGTTCGCATTTTCCATACCTGCAACATTGCGCGCGTACTCGATAAGCGCTACCTGCATACCTAAGCAAATGCCAAGGTAAGGGACTTTGTTTTCACGGGCATAACGAGCAGCAGCAATTTTACCTTCTATACCGCGTTCGCCAAAGCCGCCAGGCACCAAGATAGCATCTAGTTTTTCTAGAATTTGGGTACCTTTGCTTTCCACGTCTTGCGAGTCGATGTGGTGAATATTCACGGTCAGACGATTTTTAAGGCCAGCGTGCTTAAGCGCTTCGTTTACAGACTTATAAGCGTCAGGTAGCTCAACATACTTGCCTACCATACCAATATTAACTTCAGCAGTAGGGTTAGACTCAGCGTAAAGTACTTGTTCCCATTCAGATAAGTCGGCTTCTTCACACTCAAGACCGAAACGGTCAACTACCAGCTGATCCATGCCTTGTGCTTTAAGTGCAGCAGGAATGCGGTAAATGCTGTCTACGTCTTTCAAAGAAATAACGGCTTTGTCGGCAACGTTTGTGAATAGGGCGATTTTCGAGCGCTCACTGGCCGGCAGTGCACCTACCGAACGACAAACTAGAATATCTGGCTGAATACCAATCGAGCGAAGCTCTTTTACCGAATGCTGCGTAGGCTTAGTTTTTACTTCACCTGATGCTGGCATATAAGGTACAAGCGTTAGGTGCATGAACATAGCGCGTTCACGGCCTACTTCGGTACCAAGCTGACGAATAGCTTCTAAGAAAGGTTGTGACTCGATATCACCAACCGTTCCACCTACTTCAACAATAGCTACATCATGACCTTCAGCACCTTCAATTACGCGGCGCTTAATTTCATTGGTGATATGAGGAATAACCTGAATGGTTGCGCCAAGGTAATCACCGCGACGCTCGCGCTTTAACACTTCTTCATATACACGGCCGGTAGTGAAGTTGTTGCGCTTAGTCATGCGGGTGCGAATAAAACGCTCATAGTGACCAAGATCAAGGTCGGTCTCAGCGCCGTCATCGGTAACAAATACTTCACCATGCTGGATAGGGCTCATAGTGCCCGGGTCGACATTGATGTAAGGGTCGAGTTTTAACATGGTTACGGTGAGACCGCGAGCTTCCAGAATTGCGGCCAACGATGCTGCAGCAATACCTTTACCTAGCGATGAAACTACACCACCGGTGACGAAAATATAATTTGTCATGCGAAACCTAGAACGTTTGGGTTGTATGGTAAATATAGGCTGAGTTTAGAACAAAACCAGCTACACTTTGGACGGGGCGATAGTATACGCAAATTCATGTGGGCAGACAATCAATTTGCCCACATGATGCGCAATTTATACGCGCTTAAGCTTGGTTTAAGATTGGCTCAGGCGCTTAAGTGTGTAGATAAGGTCTAGCGCTTGGCGCGGTGATAACTCATCGGGTGATAAGTTTTCAAGGGCTTCTACAACCGGGTGCTGCTTATCAGGGAATAGCATTTCAGCTTGGCCTTTAGTATTTGATGTGACTTTAACTGATGCGCTTGTTTTATTTACACCTTTTACCGAGCTCTTCGCTACAAAAGACTCATCGTTGGCTTTCTCTGATCCGTCTTCCGTGCTGGTCATAAGGTGTGATGATTCCAACACCGCGAGTTTTTGTTGCGCTGCTTTTATTACCGCCTTCGGTACGCCTGCAAGTTGGGCGACTTGTAAACCAAAGCTTTTGCTCGCCGCACCTTCTGATACGGTATGCATGAAGCGTATGGTATCTTCAAACTCCATCGCGTCTAAGTGCACATTCACTACGCCGCTTTGCGTTTCTGGAAGTTCAGTAAGTTCGAAATAATGAGTGGCAAAAAGCGTATAAGCATTTAGCTGTTTTGCCAAATAACTCGCGCATGCCCACGCCAGAGACAATCCATCATAGGTACTGGTACCACGGCCTATTTCATCCATTAATACCAGAGAGTTTTCTGTGGCATTGTTTAGAATGTTCGCCGTTTCTGTCATCTCAACCATGAAGGTAGAACGACCTGAGGCTAAGTCATCTGATGCGCCTATACGGGTAAAAATACGATCTAGCTTTCCTATGTGGGCATTTTCTGCAGGTACAAAACTGCCAATACAGGCCAACAGGGCAATCAGCGCAGTTTGGCGCATATAGGTCGACTTACCGCCCATGTTCGGACCGGTAATAATTAGCATGCGGCGCTCGGTATCTAGCTGAAGCGGGTTGGCAATGAAGGGGTCTTTCATCACGTTCTCAACCACAGGGTGGCGGCCGGCATCATAAGTAAGCGCACATTCTTGACTCAAATGAGGTCGATACCAATCAAGGGAGACTGCGCGTTCGGCAAAACAGCATAGCACGTCTAATTTGGCTAGCGCCGCAGCGGTTTCAATTAAGTTGTTTAAGTGCGGCGCAAAGTTGTCAAACAAGGCTTCATAAAGCTGCTTTTCAAGAGCAAGCGCAGCGCCCTGACTGCTTAGCACTTTATCTTCGTGCTCTTTAAGTTCTGGCGTTATATAACGTTCAGTGTTTTTAAGGGTTTGTCTTCGAATATATTCAGCAGGCGCTAATGCACTGTTCGCCCGGCTAATTTCAATAAAGAACCCGTGAACTTTGTTATAGCCCACTTTTAGCGTAGAAATGCCGGTGCGCTCGCGCTCACGTTGTTCCATAGCGTCTAAGTAGTCGGTAGCACCTTGTGATAGCTTGCGCAATTCATCAAGTTCGGCGTTGTAACCCTCGGCAATTACGCCGCCATCGCGTATTACCACTGGTGGGTTATCGATAATGGCATCATTTAACAGAGCTTGAAGCTCAGGGTAAGTGCCAATGGTTTCGCTAATACTTCGGATTTGCCCTGTGTCGAACCGAGCTAGAGCATCTTGTAAATCAGGCAGGGCGTTAAAGGCATTTTTTAGGCGAGCGAAGTCGCGTGGCCTCGCTGAACGAAGGGCTAAGCGCGCCATAATACGCTCAATGTCACCAATGTGTTTGAGCGCTGCGCGAATATCTTCAGGGTCGTCATTAATGAAAGTTTCAACAGCATCTAAGCGGCTGTGCAGTTCATGCTGGTCGGTTAAAGGCGAATGAATAACACGCTGTAGCATACGACTACCCATGGCCGTAGTGGTGGTATCCATCACGCTGAACAGCGTATTTTCCTGTCCGCCCGACAAATTATGGGTAAGTTCTAGGTTTCTGCGGGTGGCAGCATCAAGCTGCACGCGGCTGTCTTGCTGTTCGGTCTGAATGCGGCGAATGTGAGGCAGAGCAGTACGCTGGGTATCCTTTACATATTGTAAAACGCAGCCCGCTGCGCCTAAGCCTTTAGTGACGCCTTTTATTCCAAAGCCATCTAATGTTTTGGTTTCAAACTGCGCGTTTAATTGCTCTGAGGCGGTATCAATGTCGAATTCCCATTCAGGACGGCGTCTAAGTCCTTTGCGGTTTTCAACCAATGCTAAGCTTTCAAATCCTTCAGGATAGAGCAGTTCAGCTGGGTTAATGCGCTGAATTTCAGCAAGTAGGCTTTCATCGCTGTCACATTCAAACACAACAAAACGACCGCTCGTAACATCTAGGGTTGCCAGCCCATAGTGCATACTGTGACCACAAACGGCGGCCAGAATATTGTCGCGACGTTCTTCTAACAGCGCTTCGTCGGTGACTGTACCGGGCGTAACAATGCGTTGTACTGCGCGTTCAACAGGGCCTTTACTGGTGGCTGGGTCGCCTACCTGTTCACAAATGGCTACTGACTCGCCCATTTTCACTAAGCGTGACAGATAACTTTCTACCGCATGATAAGGCACACCAGCCATAGGAATAGGTTCACCACCAGATTTTCCTCTGGCTGTTAATGAAATATCCAGTAATTCAGCAGCTTTTTTGGCATCGTCGTAAAACAACTCATAAAAGTCGCCCATGCGATAAAACAGTAAAATATTCGGATGCTGCGCCTTAATAGTCAGGTATTGGCGCATCATAGGAGTATGTGATTCCAAAAAATGCCTCTGCGAATTTGTTGCTGGGTTTAATGCCTGTTGAGGGGAATAAATGATAAACTCACGCCCACTAAGATCAAGCGAAGATCTGATAAAGCACAACAGGTGTAATTAGGTATATCCAAATGAGCACAACATTTTCAACTGATTCGACAGCAAACGCCACCCCTTTAACACTTGATAGCGCATTATCTGCGCAAGTCCATGTGTTGGGTGACGCACTCAGGAGCAAAGGTTGGACCGTATCGAGCGCCGAGTCGTGTACGGGCGGAGGAGTTGCTTTTGCTTTTACCAGTGTGGCTGGCAGTTCTGATTGGTTTAACCAATCCTGGGTGACGTACTCTAATGACGCAAAGCGAAGCGTTCTGGGCGTAACAGAACAGACGCTAAAAGAGTACGGCGCGGTGTCGAAGCAAACGGTGAAAGAAATGGCTGAAGGCGTGCGCCGTAACAGCGGAGCGCAACTTGTTGTAACGGTTAGCGGCATTGCCGGCCCTGGCGGTGGCAGCGACGCAAAACCGGTGGGCACTGTGTGGTTTGGCTTTTTATGTGGGCAGCACGAAGCGCAAATCAAACAGGTTTTCAGCGGCAATCGCGACGAAGTACGTCAACATGCTATTAGCTTTGCCATTACTCAGTTAATTAAAATGTTGAGTGAAAATTAAAAACACTGGTTGAAACTGTATGCTTGTACAGTATAGAATGTGATCATTATTTGGTAATTTCATAAAAAATATGGAAAACACCAATACAGAATTTAACCGCAAATCCTAGAGGATACATACGTGGACGATAACAAATCAAAAGCTTTAACCGCCGCAGTTGGCCAAATTGAAAAGCAATTTGGTAAAGGCGCTATCATGCGCTTAGGCGATAACCAAGCCATGGATATCGAAGCGATTTCTACTGGCTCACTTACCATTGATATCGCTCTAGGTATAGGCGGTTTGCCATGTGGACGTGTTGTTGAAATCTACGGACCTGAATCATCAGGTAAAACCACGCTAACACTTCAAGTTATTGCTGAAGCCCAGCGCAAGGGTAAAACCTGTGCTTTCGTTGATGCTGAACACGCCCTAGACCCGGTATATGCTGAGAAACTTGGCGTAAACATCGACGAACTATTGGTATCTCAGCCTGATACTGGTGAGCAAGCGCTGGAAATTTGCGACATGCTTGTACGTTCAGGTGCAGTAGATGTTGTTATTGTTGACTCGGTAGCGGCGCTTACACCTAAAGCAGAAATTGAAGGTGACATGGGTGATTCTCACGTTGGTCTTCAGGCGCGTCTAATGTCGCAAGCGTTGCGTAAGCTTACTGCAAACATCAAGCGTTCAAATACACTGTGTATCTTCATTAACCAAATTCGTATGAAGATTGGTGTTATGTTTGGTAACCCGGAAACCACTACTGGTGGTAACGCGCTTAAGTTCTATTCTTCTGTTCGTCTAGATATTCGCCGTATTGGAGCAGTGAAAGAAGGCGATGAGGTAGTAGGTAACGAAACTCGCGTTAAAGTAGTGAAGAACAAAGTTGCACCTCCGTTTAAGCAAGCTGAATTTATGATCCGCTACGGCGAAGGTATCAGCAAAGAAGCTGAGCTTATTGACCTTGGTGTTAAGCAAAAGCTAGTTGATAAAGCGGGTGCTTGGTACAGCTACAAGGGTGACCGCATTGGTCAAGGTAAAGCGAACGTGATGAAGTTCTTAAAAGAGAACCCTGAGATTGCAAACGAGATTGAAACTAAGATCCGCCAAGAACTTTTGCTTTCTAAAACAATGAAAGCAGAGGAAGCGGTACCTCAGCAAGAAGACGATGTGCTTCCTGAGTAAAATTAGCGCTTAACCGCATATT
>Ga0213837_1000877_pt1 | contig 21330 bp, 20 predicted proteins | sample SWPATP12_FD_160572 | JGI IMG/M metagenome (GOLD analysis project Ga0213837, IMG submission 160572) | Coastal seawater microbial communities from Marineland, Florida, United States - SWPA TP1 #2 | ecosystem: Environmental > Aquatic > Marine > Coastal | place: USA: Florida | collected 2016-08-06
CGTGCGCAAATCCATCCCGGTGCAGAACTTCTTCTGGTACAGCGTGCCGAGCGTGATGCCGGCCAGCGCCAGCACGCAGGCGCCGTAGCCGGCCAGCCCGGCCGTCCCGCTCCCGATTCGTTCCAGCACCACCAGCGCCACGCCGGCCAGGCCCGCCGCCAGGCCGATGCGCTGGCGCGTGCCGATCCGCTCGCCGAGAAAGGCGCCGGCGCCCAGGGCCGTAAAGATCGGCATGGTGCCGACGATCAGCGCCGACACGGCCGCGCCCACGCCCAGCTTCAAGCCCGTGTACAGCCCGCCGAACTGCAGCGCCTGGAACAGCAAGCCGACCACGATCAAATGGCCGACCTGGGCGCGGCTGGCAGGCCAGGGCGCGCGCGTCGCCAGCGCCACCACCAGCAGCACCAGCGCGGCGACGGCGAAGCGCAGGAAGAGCAGGGTGAACGGCCCGGCAAAGGGCAGGCCGATCTTGCCGACCACGTAGCCGGTACTCCACAAGAGGACAAACGCGACGGGAAGCGAGAACAGGCTCGCGCGCAGGCTGCTTGCGGCGGGAAGGCTGAGGGTGGTCATGGTGGTCTTTCTTGTTGTCGATCCTTGCAGCTTAGGACTTCCCCAAAATGGATACAATGACCCTGTCCGGCAATTCACTGTTTCCAGATTGGATACCATGAGCGAAATAAAGCCGCGCGACTTCAGCGACCTGTGGGCCTTCGTGCGCGTCGTCGACTGCGCCAGCTTTTCCGAGGCGGCGCGCCAGATGGGCACGACCAAGGCCAACATCAGCAAACAGATTACGCGCCTCGAGGGCGCCCTGCAAACCAAACTCCTGAACCGCTCGACGCGGCGCCTGGGCGCCACCGAGGCGGGCCTGGAAATCTATCGCCACGCCGTGCGCATGATCGACGAAGGCCGCGCCATCGAGGCGGCCATCGCCGGCATGCAGCACGGCCCGGCCGGCACCTTGCGGGTGACGACCTCGATGGCCTTCGGGAACACGCAGCTGGCGCGCCTGCTGCCTGGCTTCATGGAACGCTATCCGGACGTGAACGTGGTGCTGCACCAGGTCGACCGCGTGGTCGACCTGGTGGAAGAGGGGATGGATGTCGCCCTGCGCCTGACGCCGCAGGTGACGCTGAACAGCGCCGTCGCGCGCCCGGTCGGCCGCCTGCGCCACGTGCTGGTGGCGTCGAAGGATTACCTCGCCAGCCACGGCAGGCCGGCCTTGATCGCGGACTTGCAAAGCCATCGCTGCCTGGCCTTCGGCGAGTCGCCGACGGGCGCCTGGACCTTCCGGGTGGACGGCGACAAACAGGTGGTGCGTTTCGAGAGCGCCCTGAGCGCCAACAGCAGCCAGTCGCTGCGCATGGCGATGCTGGGCGGCGTGGGCATCGCACTGCTGCCGACCTATATCGTCGGCGCCGATATCGCCGCCGGCGCCGCCGAACACCTGCTGCTAGAGGCCGAGCCGCTCGGCCCCTTCGGCGACCAGCTCTACGCCGTCTACATGGAAAACCGCTTCCTGCCGCAGAAGGTGCGCGTCTTCATCGACTACCTGCTCGAGAAGATCGGCGAGACGCCGGACTGGGATGATTTCTTACGCTGACTTGAACAGCTCTTCGGCGCGCCGGAACAAAATCCACGAGGTCGCAATGAGCTTGTCCCCGCTGACCGGCACATGCCCCTTGTGGGTATGCGTGAACCCGGCCGGCGCGATGATCAGGCGGCCCTTGCACGCTTCCACCTTGCGCCCCTGGTAGAGGAACTCGGTCTCGCCGCCTTCGGCCACATCGTTCAGGTAGAACTGGAACAGCAGCACCCGGTGCAGGGTTTCGCAACTGGCGTTCTGCGGATAGATCTCGGAATGCCAGTGGTGGTAGCCGCCCGTCCCCTGCAGGTATTTTTGCAGGTTGACCGGGCCGCAGCGGTACATCGTCTGCAGCAGCGCGGCCAGGTGCGGGCGGCCGCATTCGTCGAAGTTCTCCAGCGACAGCGCCACCGGTTCGCCCGTCTGCGGATGCGCCACCATCGGCGCCAGCGCGCCCAGCACCAGCGCGCGGTACTGGTCGATGTACGAAGTCAGGTGCTGGGCCACGGCCGACATCATCAGGTTGCCGACGTCGTGCCATTCCTGGTGCGGTCCGATGGTGAGATCCCAGCTGTCCTTCTTGCTGGTATCGACGCCATTCCCGGTGCGCCCGCGCACGACCTTGTCGCTGGCCTCGAAGCGGGCGGCGATGGCGTCGCATTGCTGCGGCGTGAGGGCGCCGTCGTAGATGCCGATGAAGTCGTTCAAGCTCAATCCTTGGTCTGGTGGGCGCGCCCTAGTGTACCTAGCCGCGCGCCACCGGGCAAACTACTCGACCTTGCCGATCTTGTGCACGGCTTCCTTCAGCTTCTTCGCGTCTTCCGCGATATAGGCCTGGAACTCCGGCGTGTCCAGGTACTGCAGCGGACTGCCGGCCGTGGTCATCGTCTGGCGCACCAGCGGATCGCTGGCGGCAAAACGCGCCGCCTCGCGCAGCTTGGCCACCACCGGCTCCGGGGTGTCGGCAGGGACGAACAAACCCGACCATTGCGCGAATTCGACCGGGTGTCCGGCATCCTTCAGGCTGGGCACGCCCGGGAAGGCGGCCAGCGGCTCGGTGCCCCAGTGCGCCAGCACGCGCAGCTTGCCCGCCTTGACGTGCTGCGCCACGCTGGCCGGTCCCGTCGACAGGGCCGTCACCTGGTCGCTGAGCAGGGCCATCACGGCCGGCGCCGCGCCGGTGTAGGGCACGTGCAGCAGGTGCAGCTTGGCCTCGGCCTTGAGCATTTCCATCGGCACGTGCATGGTGCCGTAGTTGCCCGACGAGCCGAAACTGTAGGCGCCCGGTTTGCTGCGCACGGCCGCGATGAACTCGGGCAGCGTCTTCCACGGGCTGTCGGCGCGCACCACCAGCACGGTCGGGTCGGCGGTGAAGCGGGCGATCGGTTTGAGCTGCGCCATCTGGTACAGGGGCTTCCTTCCGGTGACCTTGTCGGCCTCCGGAATAATCGAAATCGAGGACAGCGCCATCAGGATCGTATAGCCGTCCGGCGCGGCGCGGGCCACTTGGCCCATGCCGATCGCGCCGCCGGCGCCGCCCTTGTTTTCGATGATGAAGCTGTTCTTGAGATGCCGTTCCATGGCGTTTGCCACCGGCCGCGCCACGGTATCGGCGACGCCGCCGGGCGGGAAGGGGACGACCATGGTGATGACTTTGGACGGCCAGGCATCGGCGGCGCCGGCCAGGTTCGACAAGACGCCGCATACCAGGCCCGCGACCAGCACGGGCGTTTTCATGAAGTGCATGTTCATCGTGTTCTCGCTTTACATTCGGTGGATGCGGCGCTTAGCGGACGGTGTTCTCGATGGCGCCGATGCCGTCGATCGCAATGCGCACCACGTCGCCGGCCTTCAGGAATTTCGGCGGCTTGAAGCCGATGCCGACGCCGACCGGGGTGCCGGTGACGATCACGTCGCCCGGTTTCAGTTCGATCCCGGCCGAGATGGTGGCGATCAGCGTGGGAATGTCGAAGATCAGGTCGGCCGTATTCGCGTCCTGGCGCGGCTCGCCATTCACCCAGCACTGGACGCGCGTGTTGGCCGGATCGATCGCATCGGCGGTGACGATCCATGGGCCCATCGGGCAGAAGGTGTCCAGCGATTTACCCAGGAACCACTGGCCGTGCAGCTTTTGCAGGTCGCGCGCGGTGACGTCGTTGACGACCGTATAGCCCCAGACATGGCTGTAGGCATCTTCCTTGCGGATGCCGCGGCCGCCCTTGCCGATGACGACGGCCAGCTCGGCCTCGTAGTCCATCTGCTGCGTCACCTCGGGATGCGAGTCGATGTCGTCATGCGGCCCGACGATCGTGCTGGCCGGTTTGGTGAACACGTTCGGCGCCGACGGCACCACCTGGCCGGACGAATCGAAGCCGGAGCCGCTGAATTCCTTCGCATGCTCGTGGTAGTTTTTCCCGACCAGGAAGAGGTTGCGATCGAGCCGTCCCAGGGGCGCCTGCAGGCGGACGCCGGCCAGCGGCTGGCCGGGGCCGACGGGTTTCAACTGGCGCGCCGGATCCGGCATGGCCTTGATCAGATCGAGCATATCGCCCGAGAATTGCGGCATGAGATCCGCGATATCCCAGTAGTGTTCGCCGGCGTCGTCGACGATGGCGACGTGCGGCCCGCCATTGACTTCGATGGTTGCAATGCGCATTGTGAGCCTCTTTTGGTTTTAAATGGTTTGTCTCCGAAACCAATTTACATCAGGTGATGGGGCGCAGTCAAAGCGAAAATTGGTTTAAAATGGAACCAATTTTACCTGGGTTGAACCTGATGAAGAACGCGAATGGCGCTAGTGCGCTCCGTGCAGCCTTGCTGGCAAACATGCGCTCCGGGCACTGGCGCGCCGGCGAAAAGCTCCCCACCGAACGCGCCCTGAGCGAGACCTACCAGATCGGCCGGGCGGCGGTGCGCCAGATCCTGGCGGAGGCGAAGGAGCGCGGCCTGATCACGCAGACGGTGGGCAGCGGCACCTTCGTGTCGAAGGAGGCGAGCACGCTGCTGGAGGGCCTCGAGACCGAGGCATCCGGCATGCACACCAGTCCGGCCGAGCTGATGGAAGCGCGCATGGTCATCGAACCGATGATCGCGCAGCTGGTGGTGCGCAACGGGACGGGCGTCGATTTCGCGCGCATGGAAGAGTGCTGCACGCGCGGCGAGAATGCCGGTTCGATGGAGCAGTTCGAAGTGTGGGACGGCGCGCTGCACCAGGCGATTGCCGACGCCACCCACAACACCTTCATCAAGGAGGTATTCCACTTGATGAACAAGGTGCGCGAGCAGGGCGAATGGGGCTCGCTGAAAATGAAGAGCCTGACGCCGGAGCGGCGCCGGGCCTACGAACTGGAGCACCGCGCGCTGGTCAATGCGCTGAAGGATCGCGACGAGGAGCGGGCGCGGGGGCTGCTGATGGACCACCTGGTGCGGATCCGGCATAACTTGCTGGGGTATTAGCGCAGAACAGCTGGGGTCAGGTCTGACATTTGGACACGAGCTCTACCTTGGCCCGGCAATGTCGGGATCTTAAGGTGCCGATCTGAACATGCGGTTGAGCTCGTGTCTGAATGTCAGACCTGACCCTAGCCTGTCGATTTCATGGGTGCCTATTCGTCGTCAGGATGCACGACCGTCATTCCATCTACTTTGCTTTGGAGAAGTCATGAACAAGAACATCATCTTTAACCTGCCGGTCAAGGACCTGGACAAGTCGAAGGCCTTCTTTTCCGCGCTCGGCTTCAGCTTCAATCCGAAATGGGGCAACGAGAACGCGGCCTTCATGAACATCGTCGAGGGCAGCATCAATGCCATGCTGACGACCGAAACCTTCTTCACGTCCCTCACCGGCAAGCCGGTCGCGCAGGCGAAGGAAGCGAACGAGGTCGTCATTTGCCTCAGTTGCGAGAGCCGCGAAGAAGTGGACAGCCTGGTCGCCAGGGCGATCGCCGCCGGCGGCAGCACGCCGCATCCTCCCGAAGACAACGGCTTCATGTACGACCAGGGCTTCGAGGACATCGACGGCCACCTGTGGAACCTGGTCTGGATGGCGCCGCAGGACTGAGCGGGCCGGCCTGCGCTAGCCTTCGGCGGCCTCTTCCTGTTCCTCCGCGATTACCTTGCGCTCGATGCGGCGATCCGGAATCAGCCACATGACGGCCACGCCGACATAGAACAGGAAGCCCAGCCAGGCCGCGAACCAGGCCAGCGCGATACCGACCAGGTAGAGCACGATCGAGAGCTTGCCCTTGCGGTCGCCGCCGATGGCGTCGGCCAGGGTCGTGTTCTTGCCATGGTGCGCGAGCAAGGCGCGCACCAGCACCGAATAGGCCACCGCGCACATGAACAGGACAAAGCCGTAAGCAACCGTCGGCCCGGCCTGGAAATGATTCTCGCCCATCCAGGCGCTGACAAACGGGATCAGCGACAGCCAGAACAGCAGATGCAGGTTGGCCCACAGGACGCTTCCATTCACCTCCTCGATGGCATGGATCAGGTGATGGTGATTGTTCCAGTAGATGCCGACGTAGATGAAGCTGAGCACATAGCTCATGAAGACGGGCCACAGCGGCAGCAGGACGGTGAAGTCGGCGCCGTGCGGGACTTTGAGTTCCAGCACCATGATCGTGATAATGATGGCGATGACGCCGTCGCTGAAGGCTTCGAGCCGGTTCTTGCCCATTGTTCTTTTCCTGTTAGGTGGTTCAGTCTCGCCGGCCGGCATTCTCGTTGCGCAAACATGCCAGGACTTTCTGTTCCGTCGTCGCGGCAAATTTTTTCGATGAATAAGGATCGCAGTAGTTGCCGGTCTCAAGCTGCCCTTCGCTATTCGGGGATGCGAAAACAATGTATTCCCCACCGGTCTCCAGGCTGATCCGTGCCGTCGTATTCTCGCTTATGACGGCCAGACGCCGCGACTTTCCGTTCCGGTAGTCCTTGAACACATCAAGGTGATACATCCATCCGGCGACACCCTCCAGATCGTCGTCATCCACAAGCCGCTGCGTCGACGCGACCTTTGCCCGCACCACTACCGGGTTTTGGCGGACAAGCTCACACATCGACACCGGTTTCTCGGGGCAAACCGCATTTGCCCCGTCCGTGAAGCCGAGAAGCGAGATGAGGAAGAACACTTTGATGCGGTTCACGCCGCCTCCGGTGCATTCAACCACAAATGCCAGCACAGGATCGCATTCGGCACCGCCAGCGCGACGAACCCGAAGGCGCGATACGCAAATGCAGCCGCCGCGCAGCCCAGGGCAAACGCCAGCACCGGCCAGAAGAACTTGGCGCAGCGCGCCTTGGTCGCCGCATCGGCGGCGCCGCGCAGGCGGTCGACGGTGTCGATCACGAGCTGGGTGACGTTCCCCGTCATCATCGAGGTCGGCGCCAGATTCGACAGCAGCAGTTTGCTGGCCGCGCTGTGCGCCCCCATCGCGGCCGCGCCCAGCAGGCCGGCCGCCATCGCCATGGCGCCGGCACTGCGGCCGACCGGCTCGGCCAGCATGCCGCAGGCCATGAAGCCCAGCAGCAGCACCAGCTGCAGCAGGTAGACCGGCTTCGCGGCGGGCGCGGCGCGCCCCTCGCAGCTGGCCACCAGCAGCCGGGCCGCCGCGACGCCCAGGATAAAGGCGGGGAAGGCCAGCAGTTTCAGGAGCGACGGCGTCTGCGCCGGGTCGGCCAGGGCCGCCGCGATCAGGACGAAGTTGCCGGTGACGTGGGCGGTAAACAGGCCGAACAGGGCGACGAAGCCGAGGGTGTCGACATAGCCGGCCAGGAAGCCCATGCTGGCGCCTTGCAGGCGCTGGAATTGTGGAGTCCGCATGGTCAGAACGCGAAGCAGCTGCAACCGAAGGCGCCCCAGAAGCCGCCGACGTCCGAGACCGGCACCGTCGACTTGCGCGCCCGGTCGTGGCTGTGGGCGTGCACGCCGCAAGGGCCGCTGCACTGGTGGGGCAGGGCGGCCGCCTGCTGCGGCGCGGCGCGGCGCCAGTGGCCCGGCACCGTCTGCACCGGCGACCACTCGGGCAGCACGGGGATCGGCGGCGGCCCGAGGCTGGTAAACTCGGCGGCGCCGTACACGACCTGGCCGCCGACCACCGTCAGCACCGATTCGATCGACTTGATCGCTTCCTCGTCGACGCTGAAGAAATCCGTTGATAACACCGCCAGGTCGGCCAGCATGCCTTCCTCGATCCTGCCTTTGCGTCCTTGTTCGTTCGAGAACCAGGCGCTGCCCGCGGTCCAGAGTTCGAGCGCGACTTCGCGCGCCAGCAAGCCGTTCTCGCCGTACAGCGGCAGGCCGCCGACGGTGCGGCCCGACACCAGCCAGTACAGCGCCGTCCACGGGTTGTAGCTGGCCACGCGGGTGGCGTCGGTGCCGGCGCCGACCGGCACGCCGCTCGCCAGCATGTGCTTTACGGGCGGCGTGGCGCGTGCGGCGTCGGCGCCGTAGCGGTCGACGAAGTACTCGCCCTGGAAGGCCATGCGGTGCTGGATGGCGATGCCGCCGCCCAGCGCTTTGACACGCTCGATATTGCGCTCGCTGATGGTCTCGCAGTGGTCGAACATCCAGTGCAGGCCGTCGAAGGGGATCTCGCGATTCACCGTCTCGAAAACGTCCAGCATGCGGGTGATCGATTCGTCGTAGGTGGCGTGCAGGCGGAAGGGCCAGCGGTTTTCCACCAGGTGGCGCACGACTTTCTCGAGTTCGTCTTCCATGCCGGCGGCCAGTTCGGGGCGCGGCTCGAGGAAGTCTTCGAAGTCGGCCGCCGAGAACACCAGCATTTCGCCGGCGCCGTTGTGGCGGTAGTAGTCGCTGCCTTGACCGGGTGTGACCATGCCGCTCCAGCGCCGGAAGTCCTGCAGTTCCTGGCCCTTGTTCTGGGTGAACAGGTTGTAGGCGATGCGGATGGTGAGCTGTTCCTTGCGGTCGAGTTCTTCGACGACGGCGTAATCGTCCGGGTAGTTCTGGAAGCCGCCGCCGGCGTCGATCGCGCTGGTCAAGCCCAGGCGGTTCAGTTCGCGCATGAACTGGCGCGTTGAATTGACTTGCAGGTCGCGCGGCAGGGCCGGGCCTTTGGCCAGGGTCGCGTAGAGGATCATCGCGTTGGGGCGCGCGATCAGCATGCCGGTCGGGTTGCCGGCCGCGTCGCGCTGGATTTCGCCGCCCGGCGGATTCGGCGTGTCCCTGGTGTAGCCGACGGCGCGCAGCGCGGCGCGGTTCAGGAGGGCGCGGTCGTACAGGTGCAGGATGAAGACCGGGGTGTCGGGCGCGGCGGCGTTGATCTCGTCGAGCGTGGGCATGCGCCGTTCGGCGAACTGGAATTCGCTCCAGCCGCCGACCACGCGCACCCACTGCGGGTGCGGGGTGCGCTCGGCCTGTTCCTTGAGCATGCGCAGCGCGTCGGCGAGCGAGGGCACGCCTTCCCAGCGCAGCTCGAGGTTGTAGTTCAGTCCACCGCGGATCAGGTGCATGTGCGAGTCGTTCAGGCCGGGAATCACGGTGCGGCCATTCAGGTCGATGACCTGGCTGCCCGCTTCGCTGTGACGCATCACGTGCCCGGTGTCGCCGACGGCGAGGAAGCGGCCATCCTTCATCGCTACCGCGCTGGCCTGCGGGCGTGCGCGGTCGAGGGTGGCGAACTTGCCGTTGATGAGGATGAGGACGGGGGTGGACTGTGCGTGCATGGCGGCTCCTTAACGGATTGGCGCTGCGACTGGCGCCAACACTTCGTTGCCGCCCTGGTTGCGCGCCGCCGCCTTGTGCACCATCGTGTAGGCGTAGTCGACGCCCATGCCGTAGGCGCCGGAGTGCTCGGTGACGATCTTCATCACGGCATCGTAGGTGTCGCGGTTCTTCCAGTCGCGCTGCCACTCCAGCAGCACCTGCTGCCAGGTCATCGGCACCACGCCGGCCTGCACCATGCGCTGCATCGCGAAGTCGTGGGCGTCCTTCGAGGTGCCGCCCGAGGCGTCGGCGACCATGTAGATTTCGTAGTCGCCCTCGAGCATGGCGCTCAACGCGAAGGTGGTGTTGCAGACTTCGGTCCACAGGCCGGCGACGATGATCTTCTTGCGTCCGTTGGCGGCCAGCGCGTCGCGCACCTTCTGGTCGTCCCAGGAGTTCATCGAAGTGCGTTCGAGGATAGGGTGATCCGGGAACACGTCCAGGATTTCGGGGTAGGTCTTGCCGGAGAAGGACTCGCTCTCGACGGTGGTGATCACGGTCGGGATGCCGAAGGCCCTGGCGGCCTTGGCCAGGCCGACCACGTTGTTCTTGAGGGCCTGGCGGTCGATCGACTGCACGCCGAAGGCCATCTGCGGCTGGTGGTCGATGATGATCAGCTGCGAGTTATGCGGGGTCAGGACTTCGAGTTTCGGATTGTTCATGGTGTGCTCCTTGTCGTCGTCGGCCGCGCCTCCCGCGGCGGGTGAATGTAGATGCGCTGCTTGGTTGTCAGTGCGATGAGGCCATTATGTGCGGCGTCCGACGGCATGGAAAACGGAATATTTGGGGATGTACAATCGAAATTTTCGAACAAAGGGCTGGGGTCAGGTCTGACATTCGGACACGAACTCGACCATGCCTGCAGGTTTGCCCTCTGGTGGCTCTGAAATCAGCGCATTAAAGCAGAGCTTGTGTCCGAATGTCAGACCTGACCCCAGCCTGTGATCAGCGCCTCGATCCTGGCGATCGCTGCCTCGGCAGCGCCGGCGTCCCGCAGCGCTTGGGCTGCCCAGGCGGCGCTGCGCGCTTCGTTGTCCGGCGCGCGCGGCACGTAGATCGCGTCGTGGAACCAGAGTGCGATGGCGACTTCGCCTGGATGGTGGGCCAGGGGCGCCACCTCGGCGAACAGGGTCAGGCATTCGGACAGGTGCTGCAGCGTGTGGTAATGGCGTCCGGGGCCTGCGTGGCTGGCCAGCAGGCGGTCAAGGCAAACGCTGTCGCCGGCCAGGTCGAGCCGGTTCCAGTATTCGGTTCAACGTTGCGGAAAATTGAACATTGTTTTCGCCCTCGTTTGGCTGCGATCCCCACAGTGCTAATGCAGAGCCTGTGTCTAAATGTCAGACCTGACCCCAGCCTTCTGCTCCGGCAAGTGAATCGACCTTGCCAGCAAGTGCCCCGCCAGCCAGCCGCCGACCAGGCCGCCGATGTGGGCGGCGTTGTCGGTGTGCGGGTAGACGAAGCCCATCCACAGGCTGAACAGCAAGAAGGGCAGCAGCGAGGCGCGCAGTTCGGTGACGACGGTCGGCGGCACGCCGGTGTTGGCGCGGCCGAGGAAGGCGAGCAGGCCGCCGAGGATGCCGAAGATCGCGCCCGAGGCGCCGACGCTGTTCACGTTCGGATTCCACAGCACGCTGGCGAGGCTGCCGGAGACGCCGGCGATGAAATACAGGGCCACGAAGCGGGTGCTCCCAAAAATGCGTTCGGCCAGGCGTCCGACCTGCCACAGCGCCAGCATGTTGAAGCCCAGGTGCCAGACGCTCCCGTGCAGGAACATCGAACTGACCAGGCGCCACCATTGGCCGCCGCGCGTGTAGCGGCCGACGTTCGAGCCCCAATCGACGAGCTGCTGCGCATGCAGCATGGCCGAGGCGTTCGGATGCAGGGCGAACAGTTCGCGCAGCGGGCCGACGATTTCGGCCTGGTACTTCCAGCGCGCCAGCCACATCAGGCCAAAGATGCCGACGTTGGCCGTCAGCAGGCCCCAGATCACCGGCGTCGACGGACTCCAGTAATCGATCCGGTCGTGGAAGACTTCGTTTTCGGCGTGCTCCTGGACGAAGGCCTCGGTCTGGCGCGTGGGGAGCAGGGCGACGATGCGCGCGGCCGTCTCGCGATCAAGCGTGGAAAAACCGACCGTCTGGGTCTCCTTCACGCCGACCACCTCGAAGAAGACATCCTGGCCGCTGGCATAGGCGTTGATGATGTCGGCCTTGCGCAGCTTGTGCTCGTCCTGGCGCGGCATGCGGAAGGAGCGCTGGCTGCTGCCGCGCACGAAGACGAAATCGGCTTCGATCGCGAGCGTGCCCTTGCCGAGAAAGCGGAAGGGATTGGACGGCCAGCTCTTGCCGGCGATGTAGAAACGAACGTCGAAGACTGCGCTACCCGGCATCGATCAGTCCTGGCCGCGCTTGCGTTCGTGGTTCCAGAGCACGTCGCTGCCGCCGGCGAAGCGGTTCAGCACGCGCGCCAGCACGAACATCAGGTCCGACAGGCGGTTCACGTACTGGCGCGGCTGCGGGTTGAGCGTGTCGGTTTTCGAGAGCGCGACGATGGCGCGTTCGGCGCGCCGGCAGACGGTGCGGCAGACGTGGGCCGTGGACGCGGCGCGCGAGCCGGCCGGCAGGATGAATTCCTTCAGCACCGGCAGGTCGTCGTTGTACTTCTCGAGCAGGCCGTCGAGGCGGGCCACATGCTCGTCCTTGATCATCTGGTAGCCGGGAATGCAGAGTTCCCCGCCGAGGTCGAACAGGTCGTGCTGGATCGAGACCAGTTCCTCGCGCAGCGCTGGCGGCATGTCTTCGCACAGCAGCAGGCCGACGAAGGAATTGAGCTCGTCCACCTCGCCCAATGCGTGGATGCGGGCGCTGTCTTTACCCGTGCGGCTGCCGTCGCCGAGGCCGGTGCTGCCGTCGTCTCCGGTGCGCGTGGCGATTTTTGAAAGTCGATTACCCATGATGATGGCCTGGTGCGAAAAAAAGATAGCCCGAGCATACGACAAATCGATGTGATTGTGCTTACAATCGGAGGATGAGCGCCCCCCTTCAAGTCCCACCCGAACGCAGGCAGCAGGTCGCCGCCGCCCTGCGCGCCAGGCTGCCCGACGGCGTCGTCCTGTCTGACCCCGAAGACACCCGCCCCTACGAATGCGACGGCCTGGCCGCCTACCGCCAGCTGCCGATGGTGGTCACCCTGCCGCGCGACGAAGCGCAGGTGCTGGCGATCCTCGACGTGTGCCGCGAACTTGCGGTGCCGATCGTGCCGCGCGGCGCCGGCACCGGCCTGTCGGGCGGCGCGCTGCCCATCCACGACGGCGTGGTGCTGTCGACCGCGCGCCTGAACCGCATCGTCCGGGTCGACGACTACGCGCGCACGGCAGTCGTCCAGCCGGGCGTGCGCAACCTCGCCATCTCGGAAGCGGCGGCCCAGTACGGCCTGTACTACGCGCCCGACCCGTCCTCGCAGATCGCCTGCACCATCGGCGGCAACGTGGCCGAGAACTCGGGCGGCGTGCACTGCCTCAAATACGGGCTCACCGTGCACAACGTGCTGCGCGTGCGCGTGGCCACCATCGACGGCGAGATCGTCGAACTGGGCAGCGAAGCGCTGGACGCCCCCGGCCTGGATCTGCTGGCCGTCTTCATCGGCTCCGAAGGCATGCTCGGCATCGTGACCGAAGTGACCGTGAAACTGGTGCCGAAGCCGGCCGTGGCCCAGGTGATCATGGCCAGTTTCGACGACGTCGTCACCGGCGGCAATGCGGTCGCCAGCGTGATTGCGGCCGGCATCATCCCGGCCGGCCTGGAGATGATGGACCGCACCTCGGCGCGCATGGTCGAGCCGTTTGTCCACGCCGGCTACGACACCGACGCCGCGGCGATCCTGCTGTGCGAGGCCGACGGCACCCCGCTCGAGGTGGCCGAGGAAATTGAACGCATGACGGCGGTGCTGCAAGCAGCCGGCGCCAGCGCGATTGCGGTCTCGCAGAACGAAGCGGAGCGGATGAAGTTCTGGTCGGGCCGCAAGAACGCCTTCCCGGCGGCAGGGCGCATCTCGCCCGATTACTACTGCATGGACGGCACCATCCCGCGCAAGCAGCTGGCCCATGTACTGTCCAGCATCGCGCAGATGGAGACCACCTACGGCCTGCGCTGCGCGAATGTGTTCCACGCGGGGGACGGCAATATGCACCCGCTGATCCTGTTCGATGCGAACCAGCCCGGCGAATTCGACCGCGCCGAAGCCTTCGGCGCCGCCATCCTGGCGCTGTGCGTCGAAGTGGGCGGCACCATCACCGGCGAACACGGCGTCGGCATGGAAAAGATCAATTCGATGTGCGTGCAGTTCGCGCGGCCCGAACTCGACATGTTCTTCGCCGTGAAGCGCGCGTTCGATGCGCACATGCTGCTCAACCCGGACAAGGCGATCCCGACCCTGCACCGCTGCGCCGAATTCGGCAAGCTGCACGTGCACCAGGGCGCCGTGCCTTTCCCCGACCTCCCGCGCTTTTAAGCAATGACGATGATCGAACAATTCAGGGCGCAGGTACTGCAAGCGGCGGCGAACAAGACGCCGCTGCGCATCCGCGGCGGCGGCACCAAGGACTGGTACGGCGGCGCGCCGCAGGGCGAACTGCTCGACACGCGCGGCCACGCCGGCATCGTCGACTACGAGCCGACCGAACTGGTGATCACGGCGCGCTGCGGCACGCCCCTTCGCGAGATCGAAGCCGTGCTCGCGGCGCAGAACCAGATGCTGGCCTTCGAGCCGCCGCATTTCGGAGACGGCGCTACGTTTGGAGGCGCCATCGCCGCCGGGCTGGCGGGGCCGCGCCGCGCCAACAGCGGCGGCGTGCGCGACTTCGTGCTCGGCGCCCAGCTGATGGACGGGCAGGGCGAGGTGCTGAAATTCGGCGGCCAGGTCATGAAAAACGTGGCCGGCTACGACGTCTCGCGCCTGCTGACTGGCTCCATGGGCACGCTCGGCCTGATGCTGGAACTGTCGGTCAAGGTGCTGCCGGTTGCCACGCAAGAGGCCACGCTGCGCTTCGAGACGGGCGAGATCGATGCGATCCGCCTATTGAATACCTGGGGCGGCCAGCCGCTGCCGATCTCCGCCAGCTGCTGGCACGCGGGCGTGCTGATGCTGCGCCTGTCCGGGGCGCGCGCGGCGGTCGATGCCGCGCAGCGGTCGCTGGGCGGGCAGGCGATGCCTGACGCCGCCGCTTTCTGGGAGAGCCTGCGCGAACAGCGCCATGCGTTTTTTGAAGGCGATGCGCCCCTGTGGCGCTTGTCGGTGCCCTCCACCAGCGGCGCCATCGTGCTCGGCGGCGAGCAGCTGATCGAATGGGGCGGCGCCCAGCGCTGGCTGCGCGCGCCTGCGCAGCAGGCGGACGAGATCCGCCGCGCCGTACGCGCCGTCGGCGGCCACGCGACCCTGTTCCGCGGCGGCGACAAGACGGCCGGCGTGTTCCAGCCGCTGGCGCCCGCCGTGGCGCGCATCCACGAGCGCCTGAAAACGGCCTTCGACCCTGCCCACATTTTCAATCCCGGACGGATGTTCTAGCATGCAAACCAACCTGGCCGATTTCATCAAGGGCACCGCGGACGGCGATGAGGCCGAAGCGATCCTGCGCGCCTGCGTGCACTGCGGCTTCTGTACCGCCACCTGCCCGACCTATCAACTGCTGGGCGACGAGCTCGATGGCCCGCGCGGGCGCATCTACCTGATCAAGCAGGTGCTGGAAGGGGCCGAACCGACCCGCAAGACCCAGCTGCACCTGGACCGCTGCCTCACCTGCCGCAACTGCGAATCGACCTGTCCTTCGGGCGTCAAATACGGTCGCCTGGTCGACATCGGCCGGCGCGTGGTGGACGAGCGCGTGCCGCGTCCGGCCGCCGACCGCATCAAGCGGACGATGTTAAAAGAGTTCTTGCCGAGAGCGAGCCTGTTCAAGCCGGCTTTTAACACCGGCGCCGCGCTGCGCCCGCTGCTGTCGAAAGCGCTGCAGGATAAACTGCAGCGCCCGCGCCAGGCCGGCCACTGGCCCACGCGCAGCCACGCGCGCAAGATGCTGGTGCTGGACGGCTGCGTGCAGCCGGCGATGGCGCCGAACATCAACGCGGCCGCGGCGCGCGTGCTCGACGCGCTCGGCGTGCAGCTGGTGCTGGCGCCGAAAGCCGGCTGCTGCGGCGCCGTGCGCTACCACCTGAACGACCAGGCGGCAGGGCTGGACGACATGCGCCGCAACATCGATGCCTGGTGGCCGTATGTCGAGCAGGAGCAGGTGGAGGCGATCGTGATGACGGCCTCGGGCTGCGGCGTCACCGTCAAGGAATACGGGCACTTGCTGGCGCACGACCCGGCGTATGCGGCGAAGGCGGGGCGCATCTCGATGCTCACGCGCGACCTGTCGGAGATCCTGCCCGCGTTCGAGGAACAGCTGGCCGCCGCCTTGCGCGGCAAGATCGGCGAGCGCATCGCCTTCCACCCGCCGTGCACCCTGCAGCACGGCCAGCAAATCCGCGGCAAGGTCGAGGGCGTGCTGCGCGCGGCCGGCGTCGACGTCGTGCTCTGCGCCGACAGCCACCTGTGCTGCGGCTCGGCCGGCACCTATTCGGTATTGCATCCCGAGATCGCCCACGAACTGCGCGACCGGAAACTCGCCAACCTGGAAGCGACCGGCGCCACGCAGATCGTGTCGGCGAATATCGGCTGCATGAGCCACCTGCAGTCGGGCACCGATACGCCGGTGCGCCACTGGATCGAACTGCTCGACCGCGCACTGAGCGGCGCCGCCAGCACGCCCTGATTCACCGGCCAGCCAGTCACCGCACTGGCTGGCGCATGCGTGAGCGCATTCTCTTTTCAATAGCAAATCAGGCTGTTCATCCATTCGATGCGCAACGCCGTCGGCGTTTGCGCATGAAAATCCGTTTCTCCTAAGAAATTCACAGAGCTGAATTTGCGCATTCACACCGGATAAAACTATCAAAATGTATCAAACAGGCTACGGATTTCACAGAATTTAACCTTTATGTAGAAAATACGCGCTCTAGACTTTGCTGTGCGTCAATGTTGTGTAACAGTATTTGCCCACTTCATCGTCATCAGTCCGCCACAAGCAGCAGGCGGTGATAGTGCGTTGTTAAAATAAATTGACCATCCAGGAGTAGTTGTGAAGCACAAGAGTACTTTGAACAAAAACGCCATCGCAGTGGCAGTCATGCTGGCCTATCCGGCCTTCGCCCTGGCACAGCAGCCGATCGATCCGGCTACGCCAATGCAGCGCGTGGAAGTCACGGGCAGTAACATCAAGCGTACCGAAGCGGAAGCCGCTGGCTCGGTGCAGGTGCTGACCCGCGATGACATCGAACGTACCGGCGCAACGACGGCCCTCGGCATCCTGACCTCGGCCGCGTCGATCGACACCTCCCTGAACTCGGCCACTGCCAGCAGCGGCGGCTTCGCCACCGGCGCCTCGGGCGTGAGCATGCGCGGCCTGCAAAAGGTCTCGACCCTGATCCTGGTGAACGGCCGCCGCATCGCCCAATACGGCCTGTCGGACAATGCCCAGGAAAACTTCACCAACCTCGACGCCATCGCCAGCGACGCGATCGAGCGCATCGAAATCCTGAAGGACGGCGCCTCGGCAATTTATGGTTCCGACGCCATCGCCGGCGTGGTCAACATCATCCTGCGCAAGGATTACCAGGGCGCGCAGATCCGCGTCAACCACCGTGAGTCGCAGCACTTCCACGACGACCGCAGCCGCAGCGTGTCGGCCATCGCCGGCTTCGGCGACATCGACGAGCAGGGCTTCAACACCTACATCAGCGCCGAGTTCTACAAGCGCGACGGCTACAGCGTCGGCGATCTGAAAAGCTATTACCCGGAATGGCACCGCAAGACCCCGGGCCGTTCGACCTGGGATGCGAAGAGCTCGTATTCGCCGACCGGTAACTACTTCCGCAACAGCACGACCATCGTCGCCGCGCCGGGCTGCCCGGCCGATGCGGTCGATCCGGCCGACAAGCTGTGCAAGTGGGACGTCCTGCCGTACAGCGGCCTGACTACCAACAACAAGCGCCACGCCATCGCCAGCAACACGCACTTCAAGATTGGCAGCGCCATCAACGCCAACTTCGAAATCACGACCGCGGGCGCGACCAGCGACTACATCGTGGCGCCGTTCAACGTCAGCAACGGCTTCACGACCACGGCGCCGCAGATCTGGTACAACGTGAACGCCGGCAAGATGGCCGGCCCTTACCTGTATCCGAAGCTGCCGGTCGGCCACCCGATGAACCCGTACAGCGTCGCGACCGAATACCGTGCGCGCATGATGGACACCGGCAACGGCTTCAACTTCAACCGTACCGAGTCCGACCAGTCGCGCGTCATGCTGGCCCTCGACGGCACGATCGGCAGCTTCGACTGGCGTTCGGCCGCGGGCTGGATGAAGTCGTCGGCGACGAAGGCCACCCGCGCCGTCAGCGCCGTCAACTACACCGCCGCGATCAACAACGCCACCTACAAGTTCGGCCAGCAAAACGATCCAGCGCTGCTGAACGCGATGTTCCCGATCCGCACCACCGAAGGCGAAGCCGACATCAAGTTCTTCGATGCGACGGTCTCGGGCGCGGTCATGCAGCTGCCGGCCGGTCCGCTCAGCGTCGCCGTGGGCACCGACATCCGCAGCAATGGCTACTGGATGAAGAGCTCGGACAACGTCCTCAATGGCGAGCTGGTCGGAATTTTCGGCCTGCAAGTGGCCGACCGCGTCAACCAGTACGCCGTGTTCACCGAAGCCACGGTTCCTGTCCTCAAGAACCTGGAATTGAGCGCTGCCGTGCGTGCCGACAAGACCGCCGGTTTCGACGCCCACATGTCGCCGAAACTGGGCCTGCGCTACACGGTCAGCGACAAGCTGCTGCTGCGCGCAACGGCATCGGGCGGCTTCCGCGCACCGAACATCGTCGAGTCGGGTAACGGCCTGGGCCGCAGCTCGATCGCCACGCCGGTCATCGACCCGCGCCGCTGCGCGACCGCCAACGCACTGAACGCACTGGTGCAAGCCACATCGGCGAACGCCACGGCGACCGACAAGGCACAGGCGAACAGCTTCCGCGCCCAGGAATGCGCGGGCAGCCTGCCAGGCTTCGTGAAGTCGAACCCGGACCTCGAACCGGAAACCTCGCGTTCGCTGACCGCCGGTTTCGTCTTCCAGCCTATCAAGAACTGGTCGATGGCGATGGACTATTACCACATCGAGCGCCGCAACGAGATCGGTACCCGCGCCACGTCCGAGATCCTGGAAGATGAAGCCAACCTGCCTGCCGGCCAGCTGACCCGCGTCGACAGCAGCGCCGCCGACAACGAGTTCCTGGCACTGGTGAAGAAGTATGCGCCGAACAACACCCTCAACTACGGCGGCGTCGGCCAGCTGGGACTGGTGTACAACCCGTACGTCAACAGCGGCAAGACGCGCGTTTCCGGCCTCGACTTCGATGCAGCCGGCCGCATGAAGCTGCTGGGCACGGACGTGCGCCTGAAACTGGACGGCACCTATGTGCTGAAATACCAGACCTACAACGTCGGCAAGGGCGCCTATAACCGCAACTTCGTCGGTACCTATGACTTCGGTTCGCGCATGACGGTCATCGCCCGCGCCAACGTGAAAAAGGGTAACTTCGACAACGGCCTGACCTGGAACTACGCCAGCGGCTACACCAACGACAGCTATGAATCGCTGACCTGGTGCGCGACCCAGAACGTGGCCCCGGCCAACATGGCCGATTGCGCGCGTGTCGACCACAACACCACGCTGGACTACAACCTCGCTTACACGGGCATCCCGCACGTGAAACTGAACGCGTATGTCTACAACATCCTCGGCGAAGACCGTCCGGTCCAGTACCGTGGCGGCTGGAACACGACGGCGCCGCAGTTCCGCGCCTTCGGCGTTGCTGCGACCTACACGTTCTGATTCTTGAACGCATGAGGTAGTACGGGAGACCAGGCTTCGGCCTGGTCTTTTTTTTGGGCGCTGTGCTAGCATGCCGTCCCTGCCACGATCTGCAAGAGTACGCCATGAGTTCAGTCTTTCGCCTCGTGCGCGACGAGGGAGGCGCGTCCCCCGTCGTCGTCTTCGAGGACTCCACCACGCCCGGTTTCGTTCCCTTGTGGGAAGAGGTCGGTGTCTACGACGCCCTGTACAACAGCGACGGCAAGTGCGGGCGCGATGTTTCGCGCGCGCTGGCCTATGGACTCGACCGGGTATTGAGCGAGCCGGGGCTGAACCGCCTGGTGCCGGCGTCGGCCCTGATGGCCGAAGCCATCCGCTTCCTCGAGAACGTCAACCGCGGCTGTGTGATCCACGCTTCGGCGCAGGTGGAGACACGATAAGCACCATGCCACGTCCAACCGTCACGATTTCCGGCGAAACGCCGCACCGGTCGCGCATCGAGGAACTGCTTGCCGGCGACGCCATGCTGGTCTTCGAGGACTGCGATTTCTCCGGCGCCGACTGCTCGCGCCTGAACCTTGAGGACACCGGCTTTCGCAACTGCGCGCTGCCCGACACCTCGTTTTACGCGGCGAATTTGTCGCGCACGCGCTGGCAGCGCTGCCGCGCCGGCCACGCCGATTTCGAGTCCGCCGACCTGGTCGACGCCCGTTTCGACGCCTGCGACCTGAACAACACCAGCTGGCGCCGCGCCAAGCTCGCATCGAGCAGCTTTCGCAGCTGCAAACTCACGGGCGCGTCCTTCGAGGACGTGAGCTATCTCGGCCTGTCGTTCGCCGATTGCCTGCTGATCGGCGCCGACCTGCGGCGCATGTCGTTTCGCAAACTGACGCTGGTCGGCCTCGATTTCGCCGATGCCGACCTGTCGGGCTGCGACTTCCGCGATGCCGTCTTCGAAGGCGGCGGCCTGCGCGAGGCGCACATCAAGGACACCCGGTTCGAGGGCGCCGACCTGCGCGAGGCGGACCTCGGCGGCGTCAAACTCGTCAACGCCAGGCTGTTCGCGGGCGCGACCATTTCCCCGCGCCAGGCGGCGGAGATCGTCAGGGCGCTGGGCTTGAACGTGGCTTAGCGCATTGGCTTAAATGTAAGCGATTGTTAAATTCGTCAACTGCCGTGCACGCTTCCCCGTTAAACGATCACTACCAACTGAGGAGCTGCACCATGAAAAAGATTACCGCTACCCTGATCGCCGGCCTGTTCGCAACTGCTGCCTTCGCGCAAACCCCGACTGCCACCACCACGAAACCGGTTGCCCACGCCGATGCGAAAACGGCTGTGCTGGTGAGTAACAAGGATATGAAGGCCGGCGCGACCGCCGACACCAAGGTGGTGACGCAGACGGTCAAGACGGAAACCATGCCGACGGCTGTCGTGAAAGCGGAGACCAAGAACGTCAAGACCGCCGTCAAGGCCGACACCAAGCAGGCAAAAACGACTGCCAAGGCTAAACACCACACCGCCAAGGTCGAGGCGAACGCCGCACCGGCAGCAGAAGCCACGACCAGCGTGACCGATACCCAGGGCGTCCAGGTCGACACGACCGCGGCCACCCCGGCCATGCCGGCGACCCCCGCCATGCCAGCCACCCCGGCGATGCCTGCCAGCGCGGAAATGCCAGCGACCCCGGCGATGCCGGCTACCCCGGCCACCCCGGCCATGCCAGCCACCAAGATCAACTGATCCGGTCCTGGTTAATGACAAGCCCGCATGAGTTGCGGGCTTTTTTCATGCGTGGATGTTCTGAATCGTGTTCCTAGTAGTGGAACTACATCTTTTGGCATATCATCTTCCGGATATTCCCCTTTAAATGTAGTTTCGCTACCTGGAATCAGGCGGCGATACGGAGACCACCGCATGCAGATCCGCCGCATCGCCGCCATCCTGGCCGCGTCCATGACCCTCAGCCTGAATGCCTGGGCCCAGCAAGTGATCGCCAGCGCGGCCTCGCCCGGCAAGGTGCTCGACGTCGAGGTGCAGGTCGATGGCGGC
>Ga0213837_1000878_pt1 | contig 21313 bp, 20 predicted proteins | sample SWPATP12_FD_160572 | JGI IMG/M metagenome (GOLD analysis project Ga0213837, IMG submission 160572) | Coastal seawater microbial communities from Marineland, Florida, United States - SWPA TP1 #2 | ecosystem: Environmental > Aquatic > Marine > Coastal | place: USA: Florida | collected 2016-08-06
CTGTCGGCCGGCATCTGGAGCGACAAGGGCAGCCGCGTGCTCGCCGTCGCCGACAAGCTGCGCGCGGGCGTGGTGTGGACGAACACGTTCAACAAGTTCGACCCGACGAGCCCGTTCGGCGGCTACAAGGAGTCCGGCTACGGCCGCGAGGGCGGCATCCAGGGCATGCAGGCATACCTGAAGGCAGGCAAGTGATGGCGACCACGAAGACGGCGACGCGCCTCGACGTGCCGAAGACCTACAAGCTCTTCATCGGCGGCGCCTTCCCGCGCAGCGAGTCGGGCCGCGTCACCGAGGTGCGCAGCCCCGACGGCGGCTTCGTCGCCAACGTCGCGAAGGCATCCAGGAAGGATGCTCGGGACGCGGTCCGCGCCGCCCGCAAGGCGCAGCCCGGCTGGGCGGGCGCGACCGCCTACAACCGCGGCCAGGTGCTCTACCGGGTCGCCGAGGTGCTCGAGGGGCGCAAGGCGCAGTTCGTCGACGAGCTCGTGCGCAGCGAGGGCCTCAGCGCCGCCCGCGCGCAGCAGCAGGTCGAGGACGCCATCGACCTGTGGGTGTGGCACGCCGGCTGGACCGACAAGATCGCCCAGATCGGCGGCAGCGCCAACCCGGTCGCGGGCCCGTACTTCAACCTGTCGGTGCCCGAGCCGACCGGCGTGGTCGCGATCGTCGCCCCGCAGCAGCAGGGCCTCCTCGGCCTCACGTCGGTCATCGCGCCCGCGCTCGTCACCGGCAACGCCGTCGTGGTCGTGCCCGCCGCGTCCTCGCCGCTCGCGGCGATCTCGCTCGGCGAGGTGCTCGCGACGAGCGACCTGCCCGGCGGCGTCGTCAACGTGCTCACCGGCGACCCGGCCGAGCTCGCACCGTGGCTCGCGGGTCACGCCGACGTCAACGCGCTCGACCTCACCGGTGCAGGCGGCCTCGACTGGGTCGAGCTCGAGGTGATCGCGGCCGACACGCTCAAGCGCGTCATCCGTCCCGAGCCGGGCCTCGCGCCGGAGACGCCGCAGCGCATCCTCGCGCTCACCGAGACGAAGACGGTCTGGCACACGAAGTCGCGCCTCTAGCTGCGCTGCAGACGTGCGTCGCCGAGCACTTCCCCGTGCCGCTCGAGCACGCGACGTTCCAGCTCGAGCCGCCCGGCCACCCGCAGCCGCAGATCGGTACCGCAAGCGTGCCGGCGCGGGCTAGGTTGGCCCCGAGGAGGCGTCGATGGAGCGGATCGCGAACCCGGTGTCGGGGCGCGTCGAGAGTGCGCCGAGGCGGGCGGCTCCTCAGGTCACGCGCGGCATGCTGCTCTGCCGGTACGCGTGCGCGTTCCTGGCTCCCGCGCTCCTGCTGGTCTGGTGTCTGCTGCCACAGGACGGATGGCACCGCATCGCGCTCCTCGGGGCGTGGCTGGTCCTCTCGCTGCCCCTCTCGGCCGGTGCGAACGGCTCGTGGTGGTCGGCTCCGTGGGACGTGTGGCACGCGAGCATGGCCGTGGAGAGCGTCGTGATCATCGGGGCGATGGGATGGAGCATGCTCTCCGGCGACCCGCTCGTGATCCCCTTCGCGATGACGCTGCTCGTGGGCGCGGTCCTCGGCGCCGGAGCCACGCACCTGTGGCGCTCCCGCGCCTGATCGTGGCTCTGGTCGTCGCGCCCCTCGTCGGTTTGCGGTACCAAATGGTCGCGCGAACGCCGCCGGAGCGACCATTCGGTACCGCAAACCGGAAGCCGCGCGTTCCTCCTGTCGGTTAGCGGTACCAAGTGGTCGCCTGAACGCCGGCAGAGCGACCATTCGGTACCGCAAACCGCGAGGAGACCACGCGGTACCGCAGACGGAACACGACGAGACGAGCGACGACCCACCGCCCGCGCGACCGACGCACCCGCGCGCCCCGCACGGCATCCCTGCCGCTCCGCCCCGTCAGCCAGCCGCTCCGGCTAGCGACAGACCCGGCCGACCCGCAACCCCCACGAAGCGACCTCTCACTCAAGCCCCTCCACGAACCCCTCCCACGACATCCGCTCCACCAGCCCCGCCGCCGCCCCCACCAGCACCGGGTCGTCGGTCACGAGCACGTCGGCCTGGAGCGTCGCGACGGCGAGCGGTTCGGCGAGCGTCACGTCGTCCCAGTCGAGGTGCGTCGCGATCCTCCAGGCGGTCGCGCGCGAGACGCGATCGCCGAGCAACCGCATCTTCAGGCCCGCGATCCCGTCGAGCACCTCGCGCACCTCCCCAGCGTCGACCTCCTCGGCGCGCACGGCGGCGTAGAGCAGCTGCATCGCCTGCGAGCGCAGCGCCCCCGCACCGACGAGCTGGTGGTCGCCGACGTCGACGCCCTCCCGGACGATGCGCAGCGCGGTGGGCGCGTCGATGGCGAAGCGGGTCATCAGCAGCTCCTCTCGATCAGGTCGGCGTACCAGCGGCAGCCGTCGAGCCAGGTGTCGATGCGGATGCGCTCGTCGCGCGCGTGCAGCGTCAGGCGCTCCTCGCGCGTCATGGCGAACGGCGTGAAGCGGTAGACGCGGTCGGTGACGCGGTGCGCGTGCCGGCCGTCGGTGCCGCCGAGCATCACGTACGGCACGGTGAGCACGTCGGGGCGCATCCGTGCGACCGCCGCCTCGATGTCGACCCATCCCGGTCCGCTCGCGGGGCTCTCGGGGCTCGGGCCGTGCCCGTGCAGCACCTCGAGCTCGACGAGCGGGTCGGCGACCGCGCGCCGGACGCGCGAGAGCGTGTCGTCGACGCTCGAGCCGGTCGCGATGCGCGCGTTCACGACGGCGACCGCCTCCTCGGCGAGCGCGTTCGGCGCCGCGGAGCCCGAGAGCTGCGTCACGACCGCGGTGGTCGAGAGCATCGCGCGCGTCTCGTCGCCCCGGGCGAGGATGCGCTCGACCAGAGGGCGGGAGCGCCGCACCCGCCGCAGCACCGCGCCCTGCGCGCCGCGGGCCTCGGCGCCGAGCAGCTCGAGCATGCGCAGCGACGGCTCGGGCAGCGAGCGGGGGAACGGCGCGCGGTCGAGCCGCCGGATCGCGCGGGCGAGCCGTGAGGTCGCCGCGAGCCGCGGCGGCGTCGACGCGTGCCCGCCGAGCTGCGCGACGCGCATCCGGATGTTGGCGAAGCCCTTCTCGGCGACGCCGACGACCGCGACGTCGCGCTCGACGCCCGCGATCGGCGGCTCGATGATGGCGCCGCCCTCGTCGAGCGCCCACGCCGGCCGCACCCCCGCGGCGGCGAGCGCCGCGATGGCCGATGCCGCGCCGGTCCCCATCGTCTCCTCGTCGTGGCCGAAGACGAGCCACACGTCGCGCGCCGGCCGGAAGCCCTCGGCGAGCAGCGCCTCGATCGCCACGCAGATGCCCACGAGCGAGCCCTTGTCGTCGAGCGTGCCGCGGCCCCACACGTGCGTCGCGTCGCGGTGGCCGCTGTAGGGCGGATGCGTCCACCCCTCCGGCGGCGCGGGCACGACGTCCTGGTGCGCCATGAGCAGCGCGGGGCCGGCGTCGGGCCCGCCGCCGCGGCCGGGCCAGCGGGCGAGCAGCGTCGCGCCGACCGACTCGACCTCGAGCGCCGAGAACAGCCGCGGGAATCGGTCGCGGAGCGCCGCCTGGAACGCGGGCAGCTGCTCCTCGCGCTCGGTCGGCAGCTGCACGAGCGCGATCAGGTCGTCGATCGCCCGGTCATCGATGCCCACCACGCGAGCAGGCTATCGTCGTCGCCGACCGGTGTTCCGGGGCGGACGGGGGAGCGATGGCGGATGCGCGCGCGACAGATGCGCGGCTCGTGCACGCCCTGCGCTCGAGCGGCAGCGTCTTCGCCGAGGAGGAGCTGGCCGAGCTCGGCCGCGCCGCGACCGACGCCGCCGCGCTCGAGCGGCTGGTCGAGCGCCGGGCGGCGGGGGAGCCGATCGAGCAGATCGTCGGCACCGCCGCCTTCGCCGAGCTGCGCGTCGTGGTGCGGCCGGGCGTCTTCGTGCCGCGCCGTCGCACGGTGCTGCTCGCGACCATCGTCGCCGACGCCCTGCGCGCGCTGCCGCCTGGCGCGCGGCTGCTCGACCTCGGCTGCGGCTCCGGCGCGATCGCGGCGCTCGCGATGCATCGCGTGCCGGGCATCGAGGTGGTCGCGATCGACGCCGACCCGGTCGCGGTGGCGTGCGCTCGCGAGAACCTGCCGACCGCCCTCGTGCTGCGGGCCGACTCGCCCGACGTGCTCGACGCATCCGCCGCCTTCGACGTCATCGCCGCGAACCTGCCCTACGTGCCGGCGCGCGAGCTCGCGCACATGCCCCACGACGCCCGCGACCACGAGCCGCTGCTCGCGCTCGACGGCGGCACCGACGGGCTCGCGCCGCTGCGCGCCCTCGCCCCGGCGATCGCCGGGCGGCTCGCGCCGGGCGGCATCGTCGCGATCGAGCTGGCGCCCGAGCAGGTCGACGTCGCGGCCGGCATCCTGCAGCGCGCCGGGCTCGGCGCCGTCGAGCAGCGCGACGACGAGGAGCTCGGCGCGACCGTGCTCGTGGCGGTGCGCGCCGCGCGTTAGCGTTGGGGCCAAGCATCGAAGGAGGCCCCCGTGGGCGTCGCGGACAACACGCGCGAGATCGAGTCGACCATCGTCACCGACCTGCGGGAGCGGATGAGCTACGGCTCCTATCTCGGCCTCGACACGCTGCTCGCGTCGCAGCACCCGCGGAGCGAGCCGGAGCACCACGACGAGCTGCTGTTCATCATCCAGCACCAGTCGACCGAGCTGTGGCTCAAGCTCGTCATCCACGAGCTCGACGACGCCCGCGCGCTGCTCGCCGCGGACCAGCTCGGCGCGGCGCTCAAGCGCATCGCGCGCGTGAAGCACATCCAGGAGGTGCTGACGCAGCAGTGGTCGGTGCTCGCGACGCTCACGCCCACCGAGTACGTGCAGTTCCGGGGCGCGCTCGCCAGCGCCTCCGGCTTCCAGTCGGCGCAGTACCGCCTCGTCGAGTTCGCGCTCGGCAACAAGCACGAGCGGATGCTGCAGGTCTTCGCCTCGAACCCCACCGACCACGCGGCGCTCGCGGCCGAGCTCGAGCGGCCGAGCCTGTACGACGAGTTCCTGCGGCTGCTCGCGCGCCGCGGCCACGCGGTGCCTGCCGAGGTGCTCGACCGCGACGTGCGCAAGGCGCACGTCTTCAGCGAGCCGCTCGTCGACGTCTTCACGCGCATCTACACCGATGCCGGGCAGCCCGAGGGCGCGGAGCACTGGCGCGAGTACGAGGCGTGCGAAGAGCTCGTCGACCTCGAGGACAACTTCCAGCTCTGGCGCTTCCGGCACCTGCGCACGGTCTCGCGCACCATCGGGCAGAAGCGCGGCACGGGCGGCTCGAGCGGCACGGACTTCCTGCGCCGCGCGCTCGACCTCACCTTCTTCCCCGAGCTCTACGGCGTGCGGACGCGGCTCGAGGGGTGACCGCGCCGATCATCGCCCGCGTCGACCGCGCGCGCATCGGCGGTCGGTGGGTGACGGATGTCGTGGTCGAGCTGAGCGAGACCGGCATGCGGCTCGTGCCGCCCGACGAGGTGCCGGAGCGCGTCCGCACCCGGATCGGCGGCGTGCTCATGCCGCCCATCACCGACGCGCACGTGCACCTCGGGCTCACCGACGCGAGCCGGCGCGAGCCGACCGCGCTCGGTCGCGTGCTCGACCTCGGCTGGGCCCCGGAGGCGCTCCCCGGCCTGGCCGGCGCCGCGCGCGCCGCGCACCGCGGCCTCGACGTGCGGGTCGCGGGACCCTTCCACGCCGCGGTCGGCGGCTACCCGTCCGATCGCGCATGGGCGCCGCCGGGCGCGGTCGTGCAGCTCGCCGACGCGGACGACGCGGCCCGCTCGGTGCGCGCCGCGGCCGACGCCGGCGCATCCGTCATCAAGGTCACGCTCCACGCCGAGGCGGGACCGGTGCTCGACCACGCCCTGCTCGAGGCGCTCGCCGGGCACGCGCACGACGCGGGACTGCCGCTCGTCGCCCACGTGCAGGGCGATGGGATGGCCGAGCGCGCCCTCGTCGCCGGCGTCGACGTGCTCGCGCACGCGCCGTGGACCGAGCGCCTGAGCGACGACGTCATCCGCACGGCAGCGGCGCGCCAGACCTGGATCTCGACGCTCGCGATGCACGAGCGCGACGGCGACGACGCGGCGCTCGCGCGCGCGACCGACAACCTCGCCCGCTTCGCAGCCGCCGGGGGAGCCGTCGCCTACGGCACCGATCTCGGGAACGGCAGCGCGCGCTTCGACCTCGACCCGGCGGAGGTCGCGGCGCTGCGGCGCGCCGGGATCGACGGCACGGCGCTCGTCGACGCGCTGCTCGCCGAGCGCCTGCTGCCCGCGGGCGGCACCTTCGGCGGCGTGGCAGCGGCCGTCCACGACGACGCGTCGTTCCTCGCTCGCCTCGACCGCGCGAGCTCGCTGCCCCTCGACTGGTTCCACATGGAGGACGAATGACCGACACCGCCGCCCGCGCCGCCGCGCTCGACGCCGCAGACCCGCTCGCGGCGCACACCGCCGCGTTCGTGCGCGACCCGAGCGTCGTCTCGTACCTCGACGGCAACTCGCTCGGCCGGCCGCTCGCGGCGCTCGAGCAGCGCTTCGCGCGCTTCATCGGCCACGACTGGGGCACCCGGCTCATCCGCGGCTGGGACGAGGGCTGGATGCGTCGCCCGTACGACCTCGGCGACCGGCTCGGGGCGCTCGTGGGCGCGGCCGCCGGTCAGGCCTTCGTCGGCGACTCGACCACCGTGCTGCTCTACAAGCTCGTCCGCGCCGCGGTCGACGCGCAGGCGGCGAGCGGTCGCACCGAGATCATCATCGAGGACGACAGCTTCCCGACCGACCGGTTCATCGTCGAGGGCGTCGCCGCGGAGCGCGGGCTCGACATCCGCTGGATCGAGGTCGACCGCGCCGCCGGGGTCACGCTCGAGCAGGTCCGGGCGATCGTGGGGGAGCGCACCGCGCTCGTGCTGCTCAGCCACGTCGCCTACCGCTCCGGCCACGTCGCCGACGTGGCGGGCATCACCGCCGCAGCGCACGACGCGGGCGCGCTCGTGCTGTGGGACCTGTGCCACTCGGCGGGCGTCATCCCGACCGAGCTCGACGAGAGCGGGGTCGACCTCGCGGTCGGCTGCACCTACAAGTACCTGAACGGCGGTCCCGGCTCGCCCGCCTTCGGCTACGTGCGGCGCGAGCTGCAGACGGCGCTCGCGCAGCCGATCCAGGGCTGGATGGGCGCGGCCGACGTCTTCGCGATGGCGCCGCGCTACGAGCCGGCCCCCGACCTGCGCCGCTTCGCGAGCGGCACGCCCCCCGTGCTCGCGACCGTCGCGCTCGAGGCGATGGTCGAGCTGCTCGAGCAGGTCGGCGTCGACGCCGTGCGCGAGAAGTCGGTCGCGCTCACCGACTTCGCCGAGGCGTCGCTCGAGGCGCACGTGCTCCCGCTCGGCGCGCGCCTCGCGAGCCCGCCGGCCGGGCCGACGCGCGGCAGCCACCTCACCGTCACGCATCCGGCCTTCCGGGAGGTCACCGAGCGGCTCTGGGCGCGCGGCGTCATCCCCGACTTCCGCGGCCCCGACGGCATCCGGGTCGGGCTCTCACCGCTCAGCACGACGTTCGCCGAGGTGGAGACCGGCGTCGCGGCGATCGGCGAGGAGCTCCGGGCCGCGCTGGCATGACCGGCGGCTACGCTTCACATGCGAACCCCGCACCCGCGTCCGCGCCCGCGACGCCCACCCGGCCACCGGGCACCGAAGGCAATGGAGCCAGCATGACCGACACCCCCACGTACAAGCTCGACCCCGCCCCGCAGGGCGAGCGCATCTACGCCGGCCCGACGCGCATCGAGCGCGACTCGCTCGGCGAGCTGCCGGTGCCGGCCGACGCGTACTGGGGGATCCACACGGAGCGCGCGCTCAACAACTTCCCCATCACCGGCCGCTCGATCTCGGTCTACTCCGACCTCGTCAACGCGCTCGCGGTCGTCAAGCAGGCGTGCGCGCGCGCCAACCGCGAGATCGGCGTGCTCGACCCCGACAAGGCCGACCTCATCGACCGCGTCTGCCGGCGCATCCGCGGCGGCGAGCTGCACGACCAGTTCAAGGTCGGCGTCATCCAGGGCGGCGCGGGCACGTCCACGAACATGAACACGAACGAGGTCATCGCCAACGCGTGCCTCGTCGAGCTCGGCCACGCCAAGGGCGACTACGAGCACTTCAGCCCCATCGACGACGTGAACCGCTCGCAGTCGACGAACGACACCTACCCGACGTCGATCAAGGTCGCGATGTCGTTCACGCTCCGCCGCCTGCTCGACGAGCTCGTGCGGCTGACGGATGCGTTCGACGCGAAGGCGGTCGAGTTCCGCGACGTGCTCAAGGTCGGCCGCACGCAGCTGCAGGATGCCGTGCCGATGACGCTCGGGCAGGAGTTCCGCGGCTTCGCCGTGACGCTGCGCGAGGACCGCGACCGGCTCGAGGAGACCATCGCGTGGCTCAGCGAGGTCAACCTCGGCGCCACCGCGATCGGCACCGGCATCACCGCCGACCCGCGCTACGCCGAGGCGGCCTGCCGCCACCTCGCGGAGCTCACGGGCCTCCCGATCGTCGCGGCCGCCGACCTCATCGAGGCGACGAGCGACACGGGCGTGTTCATGACGCTGTCGGGCACGCTCAAGCGCTGCGCCGTGAAGCTCTCGAAGATCTGCAACGACCTGCGGCTGCTGTCGTCGGGCCCGCAGGCCGGGCTCGGCGAGATCACGCTGCCGCCGAAGCAGGCAGGCTCGTCGATCATGCCCGGCAAGGTGAACCCGGTCATCCCGGAGGTCGTCAACCAGGTCGCGTTCGCGGTCATCGGTTCGGATGCGACGGTCACCGCCGCCTCCGAGGCCGGACAGCTGCAGCTCAACGCCTTCGAGCCGGTCATCGCGCACCAGATCCTGCAGAGCCTGCACTGGATGACGCAGGCGTGCCTCACGCTGCGCGTGAACTGCGTCGACGGCATCGAGGCGAACCGCGAGCGGCTCGGGCTGATGGTGGGCACGTCGGTCGGCGTCGTCACGGCGCTCACGCCCTACCTCGGCTACGCCGACTCGGCGAAGCTCGCGCACGAGGCGCTCACGAGCCACAAGTCGATCGCCGACCTCGTGGTCGAGGGCGGCCTCATGGACCGCGAGCGGGTCGAGAAGCTGCTCGCGCCCGCGCGGCTGTCGGGCCTGCAGCCTGTGACGCAGGCGATCCCGGTGATCTCGCCCGACGACCTGCCCTGACCGGCACGCGGACCGCGAGGAGCGCGACGGGACTCGCTACGCTCCTTGCGTGACCGCCACCGCTCCACTGTCGCCGCTCGCGCAGCCGAAGGGCCCGGATGTCGGGCTGATCGCCGGCATCATCGGCATCGCCGTGCTCGCGCTCGCGTCCTTCGGCGTGATCCTGGTGCTGGGCGGGGCGATCGGCAACCCGCTGGTCGTCGCGACCTCCGGCGTGATGGCGCTCGTGCCGCTCTCGTTCGTCATCTGGGCGGTGCTCGCGATCGACCGCTGGGAGCCGGAGCCGCGCATCGCGATGTGGTTCGCGGCGCTCTGGGGCGGCATCGCCGCCGTGCTGCTGACGCTCGCGCTCAACACGTGGGTGCTCGAGCCGATCGTCGGGCGCTTCCTGCAGTCGCAGGAGCAGTACCAGCTCTACGCGACGGTCATCCAGGCACCCATCACCGAGGAGCTGTGGAAGTCCATCCCGGTGGTCATCATGTTCCTGTTCTTCCGGCGCACGTTCGACGGCCCGGTCGACGGCGTCGTCTTCGCGGCGCTCTCGGCCGCGGGGTTCGCGTTCACCGAGAACATCCTCTACTTCGGCACGTCGCTCGCGGAGTCGGGCGACGGCTCCTTCATCTTCTTCCTGCGCGGCATCATGAGCCCGCTCACGCATGCGATCTTCACCGCCGGCGGCATCGGGCTCGCGCTCGGCCTCGCCGCGCGGCTGCGCTCGCGCTGGTGGTTCCTGCTCGCGTTCCCGGCCGGCTGGCTCGTCTCGGCGCTGCTGCACGCGCTGTGGAACTCGTCGAGCTGGTGGGTGCCCGGCGGCACCGTCGGCTTCTTCGTCTACTACCTCGTCGTGCAGGTGCCGCTCTGCGTGCTCGCGGCGGCGCTCGTCTGGCTGCTGCTGCGGCAGGAGATCCGCATCACCCGTGCCCGCCTGCACGACTACGGCCGTGCCGGATGGTTCACGGCCGAGGAGGTCGAGCGCCTCTCGACGGGCGACGGGCGGGCCTCGCTGCTGGCCTGGGCCCGGAAGCGCGGCCTGCGGCGCACGATGCGCGACTACATCATCACCGCCACTCGGCTCGCCAACCACCGGCAGCGCGCGCTCGTCGGCCGTGATCGCAGCCGCAGCAGCATGGCCGACGAGGCCACGCTGCTCGCGCGCCTCGTGCAGCACCGGCGGGGGATGGCCTCCGCGGTGGTGGGCCAGCCGGTGGCGATGGCGGTCGGCGCGCCCGTCGCGGCGCCGACCGCCCGCGTGCAGCGCTTCGGCGACCTCGATGCCGCTTGGCCGCCGCGCCGTTGAACCCCATCTCTGGTAGAGTCGAGCGGTTGCCGTAGACCGGCCGCGGACAGAGAGCGCTCCTGCATCGGGCAGGGGCACCGCGCTGCGAGGAGAGAGGGGTCTCACACCATGAGCCTGAACGCAGAGATCAAGAAGGCCATCATCGAGGAGTACGCCACGCACGAGGGCGACACCGGAAGCCCCGAGGTGCAGGTCGCGCTCATGTCGCGCCGCATCAAGGACCTCACGGAGCACCTGAAGGAGCACAAGCACGACCACCACTCGCGTCGTGGTCTGCTGCTGCTCGTCGGGCAGCGTCGCCGCCTGCTCGGCTACCTCCAGGAGATCGACATCGCCCGCTACCGCGCGCTCATCGAGCGCCTCGGTCTGCGCCGCTAGCCTTCGAAGCGTTCTGGAGGGCCGTCCCTGCGGGGGCGGCCCTTCGTCGTGGCCGCGCCGGATGGCCCGACGTCCTGGGGTTCCGCGGCCCGTGCTGATAGCCTGTCCGAGGCCGCGTCTGCGGCCGTCGTGCGCCCGATTCGCACCTGCTCGAGAGCTGGTCGTTGGTGGAGGGTGCCGAAGTCGCCTTCGGCGCTCTCCACTGATGACCACTCCGTGCCGCGACCGGTGCACGACATCCATGTCGTGCCCTCGCGGGCACAGGAGAGGAGTGACCTTCATGGAAGGTCCCGAGATCACATTCGCCGAGGCTGTCATCGACAACGGCCGATTCGGCACGCGCACCGTCCGGTTCGAGACCGGCCGCCTCGCACAGCAGGCCCAGGGCGCAGCCGTCGCGTACATCGACGAGGAGACGATGCTGCTGAGCGCCACGAGCGTCTCGAAGCACCCGAAGGACAACTTCGACTTCTTCCCGCTCACCGTCGACGTCGAGGAGCGCATGTACGCCGCGGGCCGCATCCCCGGCTCGTTCTTCCGTCGCGAGGGCCGCCCCTCGACCGACGCGATCCTCACGTGCCGCCTCATCGACCGGCCGCTGCGCCCGTCGTTCGTGGAGGGCATCCGCAACGAGGTGCAGGTCGTCGTCACCGTGCTCGCCATCGAGCCCGACGAGCTCTACGACGTGCTCGCCATCAACGCCGCGTCCATGTCGACGCAGCTCTCCGGCCTGCCCTTCGACGGCCCGATCGGCGGCGTCCGCGTCGCGCTGATCGACGGCCAGTGGGTCGCGTTCCCCAAGCACTCGCAGCTCGAGCAGGCCGTGTTCAACATGGTCGTCGCCGGCCGCGTGGTCACCGACGCCGCGGGCGTCGAGGACGTCGCGATCATGATGGTCGAGGCCGAGGCCACCGACAACGCGTGGGAGCTCATCCAGGGCGGCGCCGTGAAGCCGACCGAGGAGATCGTCTCGCAGGGCCTCGAGGCCTCGAAGCCGTTCATCAAGCAGCTCGTCGCCGCGCAGGCCGAGGTCGCGAAGACCGCCGCCAAGCCGACGCAGGAGTACCCGCTCTTCCCGCCCTACTCGCCCGAGGCCCTCGAGGCCGTGCGTGGCATCGCGAAGGACCGTCTCGGCGAGGTCTACCGCATCGCGGGCAAGCTCGAGCGCCAGGACGCCGACGACCAGCTCAAGGAGCAGGTCAAGCAGGAGATCGCGCAGCGCATCGAGCGCGGCGAGCTCGACTCGATCGTCGCGACGCAGGTCTCGGGCGCCTACAAGGCGGTGACGAAGGAGGTCGTCCGCGGCCGCATCCTCACCGACCAGATCCGCATGGACGGCCGCGGCCTCGCCGACATCCGTCCGCTCGACGCCGAGGTGGCCGTCGTGCCGCGCGTGCACGGCTCCGCGATCTTCCAGCGCGGCGAGACGCAGATCATGGGCATCACGACGCTCAACATGCTTAAGCTCGAGCAGCAGATCGATTCGCTCAGCCCTGTCACGTCGAAGCGCTACATGCACAACTACAACTTCCCGCCCTACTCGACCGGTGAGACCGGCCGCGTCGGCAGCCCGAAGCGCCGCGAGATCGGTCACGGAGCGCTCGCCGAGCGTGCGCTGATGCCGGTGCTCCCGAGCCGCGACGAGTTCCCCTACGCGATCCGCCAGGTCTCGGAGGCGCTCGGCTCGAACGGCTCGACGTCGATGGGCTCGGTCTGCGCCTCGACGCTCGCGCTCCTCAACGCCGGCGTGCCGCTGCGCGCACCGGTCGCGGGCATCGCGATGGGCCTCGTGAGCGACACGGTCGACGGACAGGTCCGCTACGCGGCGCTGACCGACATCCTCGGCGCTGAGGACGCGCTCGGCGACATGGACTTCAAGGTCGCCGGCACGCCCGAGTTCATCACGGCCATCCAGCTGGACACGAAGCTCTCGGGCCTGCCCGCCTCCGTGCTCCACGGCGCGCTGACGCAGGCGAAGGAGGCGCGCACGAAGATCCTCGAGGTCCTGAACGCCGCCATCGACGCCCCCGACGAGATGGCGCCCACCGCGCCGCGCGTCATCAGCGTGCAGATCCCGGTCGACAAGATCGGCGAGCTGATCGGCCCGAAGGGCAAGACGATCAACCAGATCCAGGACGACACGGGCGCCCAGATCTCGATCGAGGACAACGGCACCGTCTACATCGGCGCGGTCGACGGACCCTCGGCGGAGGCCGCGCGCGCCGCGGTCAACGCGATCGCCAACCCGCTCAACCCGGAGCTCGGCGAGCGCTACCTCGGCACCGTCGTGAAGACGGCGTCGTTCGGCGCCTTCGTCTCGCTGCTCCCGGGCCGCGACGGCCTGCTGCACGTCACGGCGATGCGCGCCCTCAACGGCGGCAAGCGCATCGAGAGCGTCGAGGACGTCGTGTCGATCGGCCAGAAGATCCAGGTCGAGATCACGAAGATCGACGACCGCGGCAAGCTCTCGCTCGAGATCGTCGACGAGTCGGCGCCGGCCGCGGATGCGGTCGAGTCGACGCAGTCGGCGGACGCGGCCGAGTAGTCGCTCCCACGACGGATGCCCTCACCCTCCGGGTGGGGGCATCCGTCGTCTGCGCCTAGGCTGGGCGGATGCCCGCAGTCCAGCTCCCGCTCGAGACCCCTGAGATCGCCATCGCAGCAGCGGGCGGTGCGCTCGTGCGCCGCAGCGTGCTGCCGAGCGGCGTGCGCGTGCTCACGGAGCGCGTGCCGGGGGCGCTGAGCGCGACGGTCGGGTTCTGGGTGCCGGTGGGCTCGCGCGACGAGCGCGACGACGCGCGCGGCGCGACGCACTTCCTCGAGCACCTGCTGTTCAAGGGCACCCCGACGCGGTCGGCGTTCGACATCGCGGTGGCCTTCGACGAGGTGGGCGGCGAGCACAACGCGCTCACCGCCAAGGAGCACACCTGCTACTACGCGAAGGTGCGCGACCGCGACCTGCCGATGGCGGTCGACGTGCTCGCCGACATGGTGACGTCGTCGCTGCTCGACGCCGACGAGTTCGAGCGCGAGCGCGACGTCATCCTCGAAGAGCTCGCGATGGCCGACGACGACCCGGGCGATGTCGCGGGGGAGCGGCTCAGCGAGCTCGTGCTCGGGCTCGAGGCGCCGCTCGGCCGGCCGATCGGCGGCACGCCGGGCTCCATCACCGAGGTCTCGCGCGACCGTGTCGCCGAGCACTACCGCGAGCACTACGGGGCGGGCGACCTCGTCGTCACCGTCGCGGGGGCCGTCGACCACGACGCGGTCGTCGAGCAGCTGCAGCTCGCGCTCGTCCGCTACGGCTGGTCGCTCGACGCCGCGAGCCCCCGGCCGCGGCGCGACCGCGCGGCGCAGCCCTACGCGGCCGGCGGCCTGACCGTGGTGCAGCGCCCGCTCGAGCAGGTGAGCCTCATGATCGGCACGCCCGGCATCACCGCGACCGACCCCCGGCGCGGTGCGATGGCGGTGCTCAACGCCGTGCTCGGCGCCGGCATGTCGTCGCGGCTCTTCCAGGAGATCCGCGAGAAGCGCGGCCTCGCCTACTCGGTCTACTCCTACGCATCCGGCTACGCCGACGCCGGCCTCATGGGCATGGCTGCCGCGTGCGCGCCGCGGAAGACCCTCGAGGTCGCGCAGCTCATGCTCGGCGAGCTCGAGCGGCTCGCCGACGGCGCGAGCGACGAGGAGCTGCGGCGCGCGAAGGGCCAGCTCGCGGGCGGCTCGGCGCTCGCGCTCGAGGACTCCGACACGCGCATGTCGCGGCTCGGCCGGGCGGAGCTGACGCTCGGCGAGTTCCTCGACATCGACGCGACGCTCGAGCGCATCGATCGCGTCACCGACGCGGATGTGCGCGCGCTCGCCGCCGAGCTGGCATCCGGATCCCGCTCGATCGCGGCCGTCGGCCAGGTGCCGGAGGGCCTCGACACCCAGCTCGTGTCCCCCGGCTCGGCTAGGGTGGATGGAGCGGCCGCAGCCGCTCCATGACGATCACGAGGGCACTGACGCGCCCTGCACGGACCGGCGCATCGATGCGCCGAGTGGAGGAACGATGGCGCACCTGCTCTACCTGGTACGACATGGGGAGCAGGTCGACGCGGAGCATGGCGTCGAGGACGGCAGGCTCTCGCCGCGCGGCGTCCGGCAGGCGCACGCCATCGCGCAGCGGCTCTCGGGCGTGCACTTCGACAGCGCCTGGACCTCGCCGCTGCTGCGCGCGACCGAGACCGCCGCGATCATGCAGCAGCGGCTCCCGGCGGTCGAGTTCGAGCCGTCGTCGCTGCTGCTCGACTGCATCCCGTCGGGGCTCGAGCCCGACACGCCGCTGCCCTTCCAGTCGTTCCTGAAGAGCATCCGACCCGCGGAGGCCGAGGCGGGCGCCGCCCAGATGCACGACGCGGCGGAGCACTGGCTGCGCCCGTCGCGCGGCGACGTCAACGAGCTGCTCATCACCCACAACTTCGTCATCGGCTGGTTCGTGCGCGAGGTCATGCAGTCGCCGCACTGGCAGTGGATGGGCCTCAACCAGGCGAACTGCGGCCTGACGATCATCCGCCGGCGCTCCGGCAAGCCGCCGCAGCTCGTCGTGCACAACGACCTCGGCCACCTGCCGCCCGAGGACCGCACGGGCCTCCCCATCCCCCAGCCGTACTAGCGGCCGGCCCTGCCCGCCGCGCCCGAGTCCCGGCCGCCAGTTGAGAGTTTGCGTCCGAGTCACCCCCAACTCGGACGCAAACGCTCAACGCGTCGCGGCGATGCGCCATCCACAGGGGGCAGAGCACTAGGCACGCGACCTCGCGCGCTCGCAGCAGAGTGCGCCCATGGCAGGCAGCATCGACATCCCCGAGCTCGGAGACGAGCTCTCGGTCGGCGTCGCGGCGCTCCGCGCTCGCGGCGTGAGCGAGAAGCGACTGCGCGCGCGGACGCTCGCCCGACCATTCCGCGGCATCCGCGCCGAGGCTGTCGAGCCGACGATCGCCGGAAGAGCGAGGCAGTACGCGCCGAGGCTCCGACCAGGCCAGGCGATCGGCGGCGCAGCCGGCGCAGCGCTGTGGGGGATGCCGCTGCCCGACTGGTGCGACGAAGCGCCCGTCACGGTGGTCGTGCAGCGTGGAGCGCACCGTCCTCGTACCGACGGCATCGAGAGCATCTCGCTCGTCGAGGGCCGCTTCACAGTGCAGCGCCTCGATGACCTGCCGGTCACGTCACCGATCCTCACGCTGTGCACGCTCGCGCGGACGCTCGACCTCGATGCGCTCATCGTCGTCGCGGATGCGCTGATGGCGCCGCGGGAGCGCTACCCGCGCCTCCGCTTCCCGCGGCCGGCGGCGACGCCGGAGCGCCTGGCGGCCGCGTGCCGCGCGTGGACGGGCGCGCCGGGTGCCGGACGTCTCCGTGCAGCCCTGGAAGAGGCGCGGCCCGGCGTCGATTCACCCATGGAGACGCCGACGCGGTGCATCCTCGTGCGCGGCGGTCTGCCGGAGCCGGAGGTCAACGGCGAGATCTACGCCGACGGCAGGCTGCTGGCGCAGCCTGACCTGCTGTACCGCGATGCGAAGGTCGCCATCGAGTACGACGGCGAGCAGCACTTCGCGGACGCCCGCCAGCGCGCGCACGACATCGAGCGCGACGAGCGGCTGCGAGCGCTGGGCTGGACGGTCATACGCGTGACGGCAGCGATGCTCGCGAAGCCCTGGCTGCTCGTGGAGCGCGTGCGAGCCGCACTCGCCGCCGCCCGTTGAGCGTTTGCGTCCGAGTAGAGCGCAACTCGGACGCAAACCCTCAACACCCGATGAGGCGCGCGCTGCCTGTTGAGCATTTGCGTCCGAGAGGAGGGCAACTCGGACGCAAACCCTCAACAGCCGGGCACCTGCCCTCTGGGTGAGCTCGGCCCGAGCACGCGCTCAGGCGAGCGACTTGCGGAACCAGGTCGTCGCGTTCGGGTTGTCGTTGTAGGCGGGCACGGATGCGTAGCCCCGGGTCGTGTAGAGCCGGTTCGCGGCCGTCAGCGCGCTGTTCGTGTCGAGCACGACCTCGGTCGCACCGAGCTCCACCGCGCGCGCCTCGAGCGCGGTGAGCAGCGACGCGCCCGTGCCCATGCCGCGGCCCGCCGGTGCGACGTAGAGGTGCTTCACCTCGAACCGCTCCGGCGACAGCCGCCGCAGCGCGCCGCAGCCGACCGGCTCGCCGTCCGACCACGCGACGAGGAACGCGCCCTCGGGGGCGCGCAGCGTCGCGGGGTCCGCGGGCTTCGGCGTGTAGACACCGCCCACGAACGAGATCGCGCGGTCGGAGAAGTAGGCGTGCAGCAGGGCCTGCGCGACGGCGGAAGCGGGGTCCTCGGGTGCGATCGTGACAGCCACCCGACCACCCTACGACCGCTCCCCGCCAGCGCTCGTCGCGCGGGCGGGGCCGTAGGCTGGACGCCATGGCAGGCACCAGGCGCATCGGCATCGCGGGCTCGACCGGCAGGCTCGGCTCCCTCGCGCTCCGGCTGGTCGCCGGGGCCGACGACCTCGAGCCGGTCGAGCTCGACGTGCGCGATGGGCTCGGCCTGTCCGGGCTCGACGCGATCTTCGACGCGACGGTGCTCGACGCGAGCGAGCGGCTCGTCGACGCAGCGGTCGACGCGGGCGTGCCCGTCGTCGTCGGCACGAGCGGATGGACGCAGGAGCGCATCCGCGACCTGCGCGACCGCGGCGCGGAGGGCATCCGCATCGTGCCCAACTTCTCGCTCGGCAGCGTGCTCGAGACGCACCTCGCGACGATCGCCGCCCGGCACTTCACCGCCGTCGAGGTCGTCGAGGCGCACCACGACCGCAAGCGCGACGCCCCGAGCGGCACCGCGACCCGCACGGCGGAGGCGATCGGCGCGGTGCGCGGCTTCCGGCCCGCGACGCCCGACGAGCCCGGCCGCGGCACGATCGTCGCCGGCGTGCCCGTGCACGCGCTCCGACTGCCGGGCGTCGTCGCGCGCCAGGAGATCGTCTTCGGCGGCACGGGCGAGACCCTCACGATCCGCCACGACACGACGTCGAGCGACTCCTACAGCGCCGGCATCCTGCTCGCGCTGCGCGCCGAGCGGCAGCCGGGCGTGACCGTCGGCATCGACGACCTGCTGGGCCTGTCGTGACGGATCGGCCCGCCGCGCGCGTCGGCCTCCGCAAGTCGGTCGCGCTGGTGATGGCGGCGCTGCTCGCCCTCTACGTCGTCGTCGCCGGCGACCGCGCGGTGCGGTTCATCGCCACGGGCGAACCGCTCGCGATCGTCGTCGGCGCCGCGGTCGTCGTCAGCTTCCTCGTCGGCGCCTGGGCGCTCGTGCGCGAGGTCGTCTTCGGCGCGCAGCTCGAACGGGCCGTGGCAGAGCTCGAGGCGGCCGGCGGCATGCCGGCGCCGCTGCCGGGCACGCCGTCGGGCCGCGCCGACAAGGACGCCGCCGAGCAGGCCTTCCCCATCGCGAAGGCCGACGTGGAGGCGAACCCGGAGTCGTGGGCGTCGTGGCTGCGGCTGTCGATGGCCTACGACGCGGCGCGCGACCGCCGCCGGGCGCGACACGCTGCCCGCACATCCCTCGGCCTGCTGCGGCGGCTGCGGAAGACTGGAGGCCAGGAGGCATCATGACCGCGAACGAGCCCGGAGCGCACCCCTACGAGGAGCTCCTCGCCGACGTGCTCGCGCACGGCGAGCACAAGAGCGACCGCACCGGCACCGGCACGCGCTCGGTGTTCGGCCGGCAGCTGCGCTACGACCTGTCGAAGGGCTTCCCCCTCATCACCACGAAGCGCGTGCACTTCAAGTCGATCGCGCTCGAGCTGCTCTGGTTCCTGCGCGGCGACTCCAACGTGCGCTGGCTGCAGGAGCGCGGCGTCACGATCTGGGACGAGTGGGCCGACGCGGATGGCGAGCTCGGCCCGGTCTACGGCGTGCAGTGGCGCTCGTGGCCGACGCCCGGCGGCGAGACGATCGACCAGGTCCAGCAGGTCATCGACGAGATCCGCCGGAACCCCGACTCCCGGCGGCTGATCGTCTCCGCCTGGAACCCGGCGGACATCCCGAGCATGGCGCTCGCGCCCTGCCACGCGCTCTTCCAGTTCTACGTCGCCGACGGGAAGCTGTCGTGCCAGCTGTACCAGCGCTCGGCCGACATGTTCCTCGGCGTGCCCTTCAACATCGCCAGCTACGCGCTGCTCACGCACCTGATCGCCGAGCAGACCGGTCTCGAGGTGGGCGACTTCATCTGGACCGGGGGCGACTGCCACATCTACGACAACCACGTCGAGCAGGTCACCGAGCAGCTGACGCGCGAGCCGTACCCGCTGCCGGCGCTGCGGCTGCGGACGCACCGCGATTCGGTGCTCGACGTCGAGTACGACGACCTCGAGGTCGTCGGCTACGAGCACCACCCGGCGATCAAGGCGCCCGTGGCGGTCTGATGCTCGGCATGATCTGGGCGCAGGCGCGCGACGGCGTGATCGGCGAAGCGGGCGACATGCCCTGGCGGCTGCCGGAGGACATGGCGCGCTTCAAGGCGATCACCACGGGGCACCCGGTCGTGATGGGCCGCCGCACCTGGGAGTCGTTCCCGGAGCGCTTCCGCCCGCTGCCCGACCGCGACAACATCGTCATCACCTCCGACCACGGCTACGTCGCACCGGGTGCCCGCATCGTGGGGAGCCTCGACGACGCGCTCGACGCTGGGCGCGCGATCGACGACGAGGTGTGGATCATCGGCGGCGGCCGCGTCTACCGCGACGCGATGGACCGCGCCGACAGGCTCGAGGTCACCGACATCGACCTCGACGCATCCGGCGACACGACCGCGCCCGTCGCGGATGCTTCGTGGCGCGAGGTCGCGCGCGACCCGGCCGAGGGCTGGCACGTCAGCCGCACGGGCCTCCGCTACGCCTACCGCACCCTCGAGCGGGCCGCGCGCTCCTGACCTACTGCAGGTCGAGCGACCAGTCGTCGGTCGCGTAGACGCTCAGGATGCTCGGCCCAGGGCCGATGGGCACGCGCTGCGTGCCGGCACCCATCTCCACGACGAGGTAGCCGTCGAAGACGCCGTCCTGCTGGAAGAGCTCCCACGCGACGAGCGTGTCGCTCCCGCTGTACGTCGCGACCACCTCCGACGAGGATGCGCCGAACAGGAAGACGGCGTCGGAGTCGCCGGATGCGCTGCGCTGGAAGTCCGGCGCGTGCCGCACGTCGAGCACCTCGATGGTCCAGTCGCCGGTCGCGGTGACCCGGATCGACCGCGTCGACGGGCTGAGCTTGCCCTCGAAGAGGACGGTGCCCCGGTAGGCCCCGGGCTGGTCGAGCAGCAGCTCGTCCTCGGCTCCGTCCGCACCGAGCGTCACCGCTCGGTGCTGACCGGCGTCGGCGAAGGTCATCCGCACGATGCCTGTCGGCAGCGAGGCGCCGAGGTCGATCGTGCGCGAGCCGGAGCCGGCGTACCAGCGCGGTGCGAAGGTGCCGTACTCGGCGCCCATGGACGCCTGCAGCGGCGTGAAGACCGGGCACGGTCCGAGCGACATCGCGGGATCGGTGAGCGACGCAGCGCTGCCGAGCCCCATGATCGTCTGGATGCCGCGACCGAGCGCCTCGCCGCGGAGGATGTCCGCGCGGTCGTCCTGGCAGCCGCCGGGGGAGAGGAACATCGGCGCCTTGCGAAGCGCCGCGTGGACGGCACCGGCGAGCGCGTCGGGGAAGTTCTCGCCCGTGGCGACGAGCATCGTCGGGTCGCTCGGGGACGTCGGCGCGAAGGCGCGGTTGATCTCGATCGCGGTGAGGAAGCGGTCGGCTCCCGCGTAGCGGTCGACGCTCAGGGGGCCGGCGCCGCGGAGCGCTGCCTCGTCCGCGGCGCTCACCGACGGTGTGCCGCCCGCGATCCGCACCGGGATGCCCTGCACGACGCCGCGCACGCGGTCGAGCCACGCGCTCGCACCCGCGGTCGTGCCGTCGTGGTAGTCGAGCACGATCGCACCGCGGTCGCGGCCGGCGACGGACGCCGCGACGAGCGCATCCGGGAAGGTGTGGCCGGATGCGACCCAGACGTTCGTGACGGGGCCCTGCGAGGCCAGGCGCTCGAGCAGGAGGAGCGAGGTCTCGACGCGGTCGCGTCCGCCGAGGCGCTCGACCTGGGCGTCCGTGGCGGCCTCGAGCTGGGTGGCGACGTTCGCCGAGATCGAGGCCTCGGAGCCGACGATGACGATCGTGGCAGGGTCGATCGCCTCGATCCGCGCCATGGTGGTGGCGTCGACCGCCTCCGGGCGGGTCAGCAGCAGGTGGCCGCCCTCCGCTGCCACGACCGGAGCGGCGGCGAGCGCGTCGGGGAACTTCAGGCCGGAGGCGAGGTAGACGGTGCCGCGCGGA
>Ga0213837_1000880_pt1 | contig 21280 bp, 27 predicted proteins | sample SWPATP12_FD_160572 | JGI IMG/M metagenome (GOLD analysis project Ga0213837, IMG submission 160572) | Coastal seawater microbial communities from Marineland, Florida, United States - SWPA TP1 #2 | ecosystem: Environmental > Aquatic > Marine > Coastal | place: USA: Florida | collected 2016-08-06
CTGGCTGACGCTCGCGTCACCCGTCGTCGCGCGCCGCTCGAGCAGCACGCTGAGGATGTCCCGTCGCGTGCTGTCCGCGATCACGCTGAAGATGTCGGCCATGGCGAAAGCATGCCAGCGCGGGAGAGGCGCGCCAAACCGCGCTCCGGGGCCGGCGGTCGGCGCGCCTGGCGCCTCGACCGCGATGTCCCCGCCGACGCCCGTCCCGATCGTCCGGAGCAGTCGGCGCAAGAGGACTACAGTGGGCCCGTTCTGCGCCGCTCCGCGGCGCTCGGTCCCCGCGAGAGGCACAGCAGGTGGCGCAGTTGCGGACGTCGGACGGCACGACGTTCCTCAGCCGATCCCGCGACTCCCTCGACCGCTTCACGGGCAGCTACCCGGCGCGCTTCGCGATCATGGTGTTCGCCGCCATGAACCTGCTCTTCATGCTGCTCTTCATGACCCCGTGGGCGAGCGCGACCGGCGAGCCGACCGGCCCGGTGGACGCCTTCTTCCAGGCGGTGAGCGTCGTCTGCGTCACCGGCCTCACGGTCGTCGACATGTCGACGCACTGGAGCCCCTTCGGCAACGCGGTCGTGCTGCTGGGCGTGCAGGTCGGCGGCATCGGCGTGCTGACGCTCGCCTCGATCCTCGGCCTGACGGTCGCGCGCAAGCTCGGCCTGCGGCAGAAGCTCATGGCCGCGAGCGACTCGAACCCCTCCCGCGTGCGCAAGGGCGTCGTCAAGGAGGGGCAGGCGATCCGCCTCGGCGAGGTCGGCGGGTTGCTGCGCACCGTGGCGCTCTCGGTGCTCGTGTTCGAGGCCGCGCTCATCGTGCTGCTGTTCCCGCGCATCCTGCTCGAGGGCAAGAACCCGCTGCAGGCCCTCTACGAGGCGACCTACTGGTCGTTCATGGCCTTCACGAACTCCGGCTTCATGCCCACGACCGAGGGCCTCGAGCCCTACGCGACCGACCCGTGGTTCCTCATCGTGCTCATGCTCGGCGTCTTCACCGGGTCGCTCGGATTCCCCGTCTACTTCGTGCTGCTGCGGCACCTCGGCCGGCCCCGCCAGTGGTCGCTGCACGTCAAGCTCACGATCTCGGTCTCGCTCCTGCTCTTCCTCCTCGGCGGCCTCTCGTTCCTCGTGCTCGAGTGGGGCAACCCCGACTCGTGGGGCACCGATGGCTTCGGCCAGCAGCTGCTGCACGCGTTCTTCCTGTCGTCGATGGCGCGCTCCGGAGGCTTCGCGCTCGAGGACCTCGGCCTGCTCCACAACTCGAGCCTGCTCGTGACCGACATGCTCATGTTCGTCGGCGGCGGCTCCGCCTCGACCGCCGGCGGCATCAAGGTGACGACCCTCGCGATCCTGTTCCTCGCCGCCATCGCCGAGGCGCGGGGCCGCAAGTCGATGGAGGCGTTCGGCCGCCGCATCCCGTCCGACGTGCTGCGCCTGGCCGTGTCGGTCACGCTGTGGAGCGCGACGATCGTCGCCGGCGTCACGATCGTGCTGCTCGAGATCACCGGGGCGCCGCTGTCGTTCGTGCTCTTCGACGTGATCAGTGCCTTCGCGACCGTCGGGCTCTCGACCGGCTTCACCCACCCCGGCCTCGAGGACCCGGCCAAGATCATCCTGGCCGTCACCATGTTCGTCGGGCGCATCGGTAGTGTGACGCTCGCTGCCGCGCTGGCGGCGAGCCAGACGACGCAGCTGTTCACCCGCCCAGAGGAGAGGCCGATCGTTGGTTGACAGGATCCCGCACGACGCACCGGTGCTCGTGATCGGCCTCGGCCGCTTCGGCGCCGCGACCGCCGGCCAGCTCGCTCGACTCGACCGCGAGGTGCTCGCCATCGACGGCAGCATCGACCTCGTGCAGAAGTGGTCGGAGCGGCTCACGCACACGGTGCAGGCGGATGCGCGCTCGATCGACGCGCTCAAGCAGGTCGGTGCGCAGGACTTCGCGATCGCGGTCTGCGCGGTCGGATCGTCGATCGAGGCGTCGGTGCTCATCGTCGCGAACCTCGTCGACCTCGGCATCCCGCAGATCTGGGCGAAGGCGATCAGCCAGTCGCACGGCAAGATCCTCAGCCGCATCGGCGCCAACCACGTCATCTACCCGGAGGCGGAGGCCGGCGAGCGCGTCGCGCACCTCGTCTCGGGCCGGATGCTCGACTACATCCAGTTCGACGACCAGTTCGCGATCGTGAAGATGTACCCGCCGAAGCACATCCGCGGCGTCACGCTCGCGGAGTCGAGGATCCGCTCGAAGTACCACCTGACCGTCGTCGGCGTGAAGAGCCCCGGTGGCGAGTTCACCTACGCGACGCCGGAGACGATCGTCTCGAACCACGACCTCATCATCGTCTCCGGCAACCAGGCCGACATCGAGCGGTTCGCGGGCCTGGGCGCCTGAGCGGCCGACGATGATCGACGACGCGAAGCGCTGCCCGTGCGGGACGGGCCTCGTCTACGGCGAGTGCTGCGGGCCGATCCACCGCCGCGAGCGCGAGGCGGCGACCGCCGAGGTGCTCATGCGCTCCCGCTTCACGGCGTTCGCGACCGGCGACGTCGACTGGCTGCTCGCCTCCTGGCACCCCACCACCCGGCCGCGATCGCTCGAGCTCGACCCGGGCATCCGCTGGCTGCGCCTCGAGATCCAGGGCACGAGCGGCGGCGGTCCCTTCGACCGCGAGGGCACGGTGGCCTTCGAGGCGCACTGGGTCGCCGACGGGCAGCGCGGCGTGCTGCGGGAGCTCAGCAGCTTCCGGCGCGACCAGGGCTGGCAGTACGTCGAGGGCGACGCCGTCTGACGGCTCGCCCGCGGCGGGCTCAGCCCGCGGCGAGCTCCCGCGCCCGTGCGAGCGCGGCGGCGGTCGCGCGGTCGAAGACCTCGCCGAGCCGGGCGTCCTGCAGCACCGCGACCGCGCGCTCGGTCGTGCCCTTCGGGCTCGTGACCCGGCGGCGCAGCTCCGCCGGCCGAGCGGTCATCGGCACCGAGCCGTCGGCGGCCAGCAGCTCGCTCGCGCCGCGGAACGTGCCCTGCACCATCGTCGCCGCCTGCTCGGGCGTGAAGCCCATCCGCTCGGCCGCGGCCGTGAGCTCCTCGATGAGCAGGAAGACGTAGGCGGGGCCGGAGCCCGAGATGGTCGAGAGCGCGTCGATCTGCGACTCGTCGACGACGATGACCTCGCCGACCGCCTCGAACATGCGGGCGACGAGCGCGACGTCGTCGTCGGAGGCGCGGGTGCCGCCGGCGACGCCCGTCACGCCGAGCCCGACGTGCGACGGGGTGTTCGGCATGGCGCGCACGACGGCGACGGATGCCGGCAGCGCCGCCTCGATCGACGCCGCGGTCGTGCCGGCCGCGATCGAGACGACCACGGCATCCGCCGCGAGGTGCGGGGCGATCTCGCGCGCCAGGTCGACGATGCCGGCCGGCTTCACGCCGAGCACGACGAGCTCGGCGCCCGCGACCGCGCGGGCGTTGCCGCCCGGCTCGTCGGCGAGCGCGATCGACTCGACGCCGTCGAGCCGCACCGCGGCCGCCTTCTCGGCGGTGCGGTTGGTCACGACGATGCGCTCGGCGCCGTGGCGGGCGAGCCCGGCGAGGATCGCACCGCCCATCGAGCCGACGCCGAGCATGGCGATGGGAGGGAGGGTCGCAGGCATGCGGCCAGGGTAGCCGGGCGTCACGGGCCACCCCGCCCGAATCCGTGCCGCGTAGACTCCCGCTCGTGAGCGCATCCCACGGTACGAAGGCAGTCGTCGCGGCGTTCCTCGCCAACACCGGCATCGCCATCACCAAGTTCATCGCCTGGTCCTTCTCGGGCTCCGCGTCGATGCTGGCCGAGGCCATCCACTCGGTCGCCGACGCCGGCAACCAGCTCCTGCTGCTGCTCGGCGGCAGGCTCGCGAAGAAGCAGGCGACGCCCGACCACCCGTTCGGCTACGGCCGCGAGCGCTACGTGTGGGCGTTCATCGTCGCGCTCGTGCTGTTCTCGGTCGGCGGCATCTTCTCCATCGTCGAGGGCATCTCGAAGCTCCAGAACCCGCACGAGCTCGAGGTCGTCTGGCTGCCGCTCCTCGTGCTCAGCATCGCGATCGTGCTCGAGAGCTTCTCGTTCCGCACGGCGATCAAGGAGTCGAACAAGGTGCGCGGCAAGGCCGGCTGGTGGGCGTTCATCCGCAAGTCGAAGAGCCCCGAGCTGCCCGTCATCCTGCTCGAGGACCTGGCCGCCCTCGTCGGCCTCGTCATCGCGTTCATCGCCGTCGGCCTCACCGCCATCACCGGCAACTCCCTCTTCGACGCGATCGGCACGCTCTGCATCGGCGTGCTGCTCATCGCCGTCGCCGCGATCCTCGCCGTCGAGATGAAGTCGCTGCTGATCGGCGAGGGCGCGACCCGCGAGGACAACGCACGCATCGCCGCCCTGCTCAACGCGCACAAGGGCGTCGAGTCGGTCATCCACATGAAGACGCTCTACCTCGGCCCCGACGAGCTCATGGTGGCCGCGAAGGTCGCGTTCCCGCCGCAGTCCGACATCGAGCACGTCTCGCGCACGATCAACGACCTCGAGGCCGACCTGCGCACGCAGGTGCCGCACGCGCGGGTGATCTACATCGAGCCGGACCTCTACGTCGAGCAGCCGGAGACCGCGCCGTCGACCGACCACATCGTCATCCAGTCGGGCAACTGAGCGCGACTGCGTAGGCTGACTGCATGGAGTTCCTGCACTCGCTGCTGCTCACCGCCCACCTCGTGGGGCTGTCGATGCTCATCGGCACATTCATCATCCAGATGCGCGCGCGGGCGGGCTACAGCTTCACGATGATGCTGATCGGCGCGTCGATCCAGCTCGTCTCGGGCGTCGGCCTCTACGGCCTCGCCATGGCGGGCGACGGGGAGGTGAACCACGCGAAGCTCGGCGTGAAGGGCCTCATCGCGGTGGTCGTCTTCGTCGCCGCGCTCATCGGCTTCCTGCGCCAGCGCGCGATCCACGCCGAGAAGTCCCGGCTCGCCGCCGGCGGCGCCGTCTCCGTGGGCAACCTGCAGGTCGAGCGCAAGCTCGGGCCGTTCTTCCACACCGCCGGCGGCCTCGCTGCCGTGAACCTGCTCATCGCCGTCTTCTGGCGCTGACGGCCGCCCGATGCCCTGGCTCGACCTGCTGGCCTGGGCGGGCGTCATCGGCACCGCGGCTGTGCTCGTTGCGCTCGGGCCGCGGATCTGGCACAGCGCATCGACGCAGCGCGCTCGCCGCATGGGCGGGCTGGGTGTGATCGACGAGATCTACCGGCCGGCCACGTACGAGCAGCGCATCGCGGACCAGCGCAGCGCCGAGGCGGGCGACAGCGTCGACGACCTGGAGCCGAAGGACCGCCGCCCGCCGCTCGACCACTGATCTCAACGTCGCGGGTGGTACGACGACGCGCTCCAGCGGTTCAGCGACCACTGGCGACGTTGAGGATCAACGGCGGGGGGCGAAGAAGGCGCGGAGCTGGGCCTCCGCCTCGGCGGCGAGGACGCCGGCGACCACCTCGACGCGGTGCGGCAGCCGGCGCTCGCGCAGCACGTCGACGACGCTGCCCGCCGCGCCCGCCTTGTCGTCCCACGCGCCGAACACGACGCGCTCGACCCGGCTCGCGAGGATCGCGCCCGCGCACATGACGCACGGCTCGAGCGTGACGACGAGCGCGCAGCCGTCGAGGCGCCACGAGCCGAGCCGGGCCGCCGCCCCGCGCAGCGCCACGACCTCGGCGTGGGCGGTCGGATCGTGGCGCAGCTCGCGCTCGTTGCGTCCGGTGCCGATCACCGCCCCGGATGCGTCGACCACGATCGCGCCGACCGGCACGTCGGCGCTCGCGGTCGCGGCCGCCGCCTCGTCGAGCGCGAGGCGCATGAGCGCCTCGTCGCGTGCCGCAGGCCGCATCCGCCCTCCCCGACCGGGCGTGCCGTCGCGCGCCCACTACCCTGAAGCCTATGCGCGTCCACGTCGCCGACCACCCGCTCATCACGCACAAGCTCACCGTCCTGCGGGACGAGCGCACGCCCTCCCCCACGTTCCGATCGCTCGTCGGGGAGCTCATGACGCTGCTCGCCTACGAGGCGACCCGCAACGTGCGCGTGACGCCGAAGGAGATCACCACGCCGGTGACGACCACGACGGGTGTCGAGATCGCCGAGCCGCGGCCGCTCGTGGTGCCGATCCTGCGCGCCGGCCTCGGCATGCTCGACGGCATGACGACCCTCGTCCCGACGGCGGAGGTCGGGTTCCTCGGCATGGCCCGCAACGAGACGACGCTCGAGCCGTACACGTACGCCGAGCGCCTCCCGGAGGACCTCTCGGACCGCCAGTGCTTCCTGCTCGACCCGATGCTCGCGACCGGCGGCTCGCTGTCGGCGGCGATGCGATTCCTCTTCGACCGCGGCGCGGTCGACGTCACCGCGATCTGCCTGCTCGGCACGCCCGAGGGCATCGAGCGCCTCGAGCGCGACATGGACGGCCACGACGTGACGATCGTGCTCGGCGCGCTGGACGAGCGCCTCAACGAGCACGGCTTCATCGTGCCGGGCCTCGGCGACGCGGGCGACCGCCTCTACGGTACCGTCGACCACTAGGCGCTGGCACGGGCCGGCAGCCGGCGTCACACTTCGTCACATTCGCTGACGGCGTCGTTTGACATCGCCGGATGCAAGCCGCGATACTGACAGGCATGACGACCACCTCTGCCCTCCCGACCGTCTTCGCGGCCGATGGGACGAACGGCATGATGATGCCGATGGTTGCCATGCGTCGAATGTGTGCGTGAGCGCAGCTCGCACCGTCCGATCGCTCCAGCAGCGCTGACGCCCTCGCGCGTCGCCTGCGGGCCTGAGCAGCCCTAGCGAGCGATCTCCGAACCGCTTCGTCGGTTCGCACTCGACACTCGACACCGAGCCCTGGCGCATCGGTGTCCTCCATGCGTCGACGGCCCTCATCGCCCGACCCAGCATCGCTGGTCGGACGGCCGCCGACCGCTCGCCGGAAGGCATCCCCATGACCATCACCGCTCTCCCCACCCGCACCCGCCGCCCGTCGCTCGAGACCCGCGTCGACGGCTCCTCGGCCCTCGCCCCGAAGCGCGCCATCGCCTCGGCGGCCCGGCCCGCTGCCCGCGCGCCGCAGATCCGCCCGGTCCCGGACGGCACCGAGGCCCGGGGCTTCGTGCTCTACGTCGGCCTCGGCGAGGATGCGGCAGCATCCGACCACATCGAGCTCGCTCGCCTGGTCGGCGAGCTGCGCGCCCTCACCTCGCGGCTCGCCCCGAGCGCCGAGACGCACGCCGCCGTCGCGCTCGCCCCGGCCGGCGCGGGCGGCCGCGACGTGGATGTCGTGCGTCGCGCGCTGCAGGACCCGGCCGTGCAGCAGCCGGTCGTCGACACCGACCCCGGCATCGTCATCGACCTGACGCGCAAGCGCGTCGCGATCGGCGACGAGATCGCCGCACTCACCTACCGCGAGTTCGAGCTGCTCCAGCACATCGTGCTGCGTGAGGGCTCGACCGTCGGACGCTGCGCCATCATCGACGCGCTCTGGGACGCGGACGACGAGAACCGCCCCAACGAGCGCACGATCGACGTGCACGTGCGCCGGCTCCGCTCGAAGCTGGGCGACTACGCGGAGATCATCCGCACGGTGCGCGGCGCGGGCTACCGATTCGACCGGCACGCCGACGTGACGGTGCTCGCGACGGGCCCGAGCCCCGACCGCTTCTGAGCGGCCACAGCCTTCTCACAGGCGGCTCTGGGGCGGTTCGTTACCGATCCGTTATACGTTGGGCGCACGTTGATCGTAGTGCTGTGGCGGTCGACGGAAGCGATGGCCGATGCCTCGCTTGGTGCAAGGGACTGGGGCCGGTCGGGAGAACCCGACCGGCCCTTTGCACGCCTCCCGGACCGGCTCAGCGCGCGGAGGCGAGGAACTCGGCCGCACGCCGCCGGAAGGTGCCGGAGGTCGGCGCGTTCATGTGGTTCCGACCGGGGATCGGCTCGAAGCGGCCGTCCGGCAGGAGCGGCAGCAGTTCCTGCGTATCGGCCGCGCGCCGGTCCTTGTCGCCCGTCATCAGCAGGGTGGGCATCGCGGGCGGCGCCGCCTCCGGGTCGAAGAGCGTGCGCGACACCTCGCCCGCGAGCGTGACGAGCGTCTCGGGGTCGTGCTCGGGGAAGACCCCGGCGAGCTCGACCACGAAGGCCTCCGTCTCACCCGGCTCCGCCTCGTCGCGGAGCGCGTTGCGGGCGAGGTCGACGTCGAACCGCTGGAACGGATCCCCGGCGGGCAGCCCGCCCAGCACGAGCGCGCGGAACGCGTGCGGCCGCGTGCCCGCATGGCGCCACAGCAGCCTCGCGCCCATCGAGTAGCCGACCGCGCCCGGCGCCTCCGGCAGCGCGAGCTGCTCGAGCACCGCGTCGACGTCGTCGAGGAAGTGCGGCACGGTGTAGCCGGCCGACGGCCGGTCGCTCTCGCCGTGCCCTCGGAGGTCCATCGCGATGCCGCGCAGCCCCCGCTCGGCGAGCGCGTCGCCCCAGCGGGTGTCGATCCAGTTGCGCTTCGCGTTCGACGAGAACCCGTGGATGAGCAGCACCGGGGCGCCGTCCGGGTCGCCGAGCTCGTGCAGTGCGATGCGGACCCCGTCGGGGGCCATGGCGAAGACGGTCATGCAGCTCCTCACGGTGCAGGACGCGCATCCCGCTCGTCATAGGCTACGCACATCCGAGAGAGGGTCCGCGTGGCACGTTCCGTCCTCTTCATCAAGCACATCGAGTACGAGACGGGCGGGCACGCGACGACGCTGACGTCGCACCTGCCGACGCGCGAGGCGGTCTTCCCCGCCCAGCTGCCGCCGCTCGACGAGATCGCGGGCGTCGTCATCACGGGCGGGCAGATGAGCGCCGCGGAGGAGGACGAGCATCCGTCGCTCGCGCTGACAGCCGACCTCGCGCTGCGCGCGATCGATGCGGAGATCCCGGTGCTCGGGCTCTGCCTCGGCCACCAGATCATCGGGCGCGCGCTCGGCGGGGAGCACCGCGAGGGCGAGGTCGACGAGGTGGGCATCATCGACATCGACGTGCTGGCGCCGGAGCCGTGGCTCGGCGAGCATGTCGGCCCGGTCGGCGCGATGCGCTGGAACAGCGACGTCGTCGCCCTCCCGCCCGGCGCGACGCTGCTCGCGACGAGCGCGACGGTCGAGAACGAGGCCTTCCGCTACGGGTCCGCGGTCGGCATGCAGTTCCACCTCGAGGCGGACGACCGGGTCATGCGGCTCTGGGACTCGGTCGCGTCGCCGACGCTGTCGGAGCTGCGGAGCCCGGATGCGGTGGCCGAGTGGCGAGCGCACCTCGCGACCGACACGACGCTGCAGGGCATCGTGCAGCGCGGCTTCGCCGCGTTCGCCGAGGACTGCGCCCGGCGGCTCTAGGCGGGCCCCGTAGCACGGCACCGGCCGCGGCCGCGGCACGACGCTTGTGGTTCACACCGTGTGAAGGGATGAGGTGAGCGGCATGGAGACCATCGGGCAGCTCGCGCAACGCACGGGGACATCGCGTCGCATGCTGCGGCACTGGGAAGCGCAGGGGCTGCTCGTCCCTGCTGCGGTCGATCCGTGGACGAAGCAGCGGCGCTACGCCTCGGCGCAAGCCGGGCGGGTGCGCGCGATCGCCGCGCTCCGCGAGGTCGGCTTCGGGCTGGACGCCATCCGCGACCTCCTCGACCAGGGCCTCACCGAGCCGCGGCTGCTCGAGCTCCTGCGTGATCGGGAGTCGGAGCTCGCCGCTCGCATCGCGCAGGACTCCACCGCCCTCGAGCGGGTGCGGACACGACTGCGCTCGATCGAGCGCGACCGCAGCAGGATCGAGGAGGCGGTCGCCCTCGCCGCCGTGCCCGCCGTCGCGCTGCACGGAGTGGTGGAGGTCGTCGCGGACGAGACGGAGCTGCCGGACGCGGTCGGTCGCCTACTGGTGCTGCTGCGCATCGACGACGCCCCCAGGCAGGATGTCGTGCTCGTCTACGACGGCAGCACCGACGAGCGCGTCATCACCGTCACGGCGGCCGTGCCGAGCGCGGCGGCCGGGGTGACCAGCCCGATAGCGCTGCCGCGGATCGACCCGGCCGCGAGCGTGCGGCTCGCCGAGCAGCCGAGCAGCACCGCCGACGCATGGATGGCGGTGGACGCCGCGCTCGAGGCCCGAGGGCTGCGAGCGATCGGCCCGTTCCGCCAGACGCTGCACGCGGGCGGAGGCACCACGCTCACCGTGGGAGTGAGCGTGGCGCCCGCGTGCCCCTAGGAGGCCGCGCGCTGGCGACCGCGGTCGTCGATGTCGGCCCAGACCGCGTCGAGCGACAGGTCGAGCACGGCGGTGATCGCCGCAACGGTCGAGAAGGCCGGCGTCGCGACGCGGCCGGCCTCGATCTTGCGGAGCGTCTCGGGCGAGACGCCCGCGTCGAGCGCCACCGACAGCATCGTGCGATCGCCCCTCGCACGCCGCAGCACGGCGCCGAGGCGCCGGCCACGCTCCACGTCGGCGGGGGTGAGCGGCAGTCTGACCATGGCTCGATGCTAGCCGGGATAGTCTTACCGGGATAGCTATTGGTCGCGGAAAGGGCGATGATGATCGAGATCCTGAACCCTGCCGAGCTCGGGCGCGCGAGGGTCACCGGCCGGATCGTCGCCGACATCCTGCAGGCACTCCGCGCACGCGCCGCAGTGGGCACGAACCTGCTCGAGATCGACAGCTGGGCGCAGGCGATGATCGTCGAGGCGGGCGCCGTCTCCTGCTACGTCGACTACGCGCCGTCGTTCGGCCGCGGACCGTTCGGCCACTTCATCTGCACGGGCGTCAACGACGCGGTGCTGCACGGCCTGCCGCACGACTACGCGCTCGCCGACGGCGACCTGCTGACCCTCGACCTCGCCGTCTCGAAGGACGGCATCGCTGCCGACGCGGCCATCAGCTTCGTGGTCGGCGACAGCCGACCCGCCGAGAGCGTGGCGATGATCGAGGCGACGGAGCGCGCGCTCGCCGCGGGCATCGCCGCGGCCGGCCCCGACGCCCGCATCGGCGACATCTCGCACGCGATCGGCAGCGTGCTCACCGAGGCCGGCTACCCGATCAACACCGAATTCGGCGGGCACGGCATCGGCTCGACGATGCACCAGGACCCGCACGTCGCCAACACCGGGCGACCCGGTCGCGGCTACCGGCTGCGACCGGGGCTGCTGCTCGCGCTCGAGCCGTGGATCATGCAGGACACCGCGACGCTCGTCGTCGACGCCGACGGCTGGACGCTCCGCAGCGCGACGGGCGCGCGGACGGCGCACAGCGAGCACACGATCGCGATCACCGACGACGGCGCCGAGATCCTCACGCTGCCCACGACGCGCGCCTGACGGCCGCGGGCCGCGCTGGCCCCCGATGCTCGCCGCGCGGCATGATGCAGGCATGCACCGCATCCCGAGACGACCCTCGTGAAGCTCCTGCTCACGTCGATGGGCGTCACCAATCCGAGCATCGCCGAGGCCCTCGACCGGCTGCTCGGCAAGCCGATCGCCGAGTCGAGCGCGCTCATCATCCCGACGGCCGCGTACCCGTTCGCCGAGGGACCATGGATGGCGCGCGAGGCGATCGCCGGCACGGCGCCAGGGCCGCTGAGCGAGCTCGGCTGGCGATCACTCGGCGTGCTCGAGCTCACGGCGCTGCCGACCATCCGCGAGGAGAGCTGGGTGCCCGTGGTGCGGGATGCCGACGCCCTGCTCGTCTGGGGCGGCGACGTGCTGTACCTGTGCCACTGGATGCGCGAGTCCGGCCTGGCGGACCTGCTCCCCTCGCTCTCCGAGACGGTCTACGTCGGGCTGAGCGCCGGCAGCATCGCGGTGACGTCGTACAACTGCGATGCCGAGTTCGACCTGCAGCTCGTGCCCGACGGCAGCGACATGGCGCTGGAGGCCGAGCGCACGCTCGCGCTCGTCGACTTCGCGCTCGTGCCGCACCTCGTCGGCGACGGTGCGGAGGGCGCCTCGCTCGCCGGCATCCAGCGCTGGGCGGCGGGCATCCCCGCCCCGACGTACGCCATCGACGACGCGACCGCGATCGTCGTGGTCGACGGTGCGGTGGAGGTCGTCTCCGAGGGCAGCTGGGAGCTGCTGCAGCCCTGACGCGGCCCTAGACGACCGGGCGCAGGCGGCCGACCGCGACGTCGGCGCTCAGCTGCAGCAGCCCGAGCGGCTCGGCCAGGCGCTCGAGGGTGCCCTCGGGGATCGCCCCCGCGCGCTCGAGCATCGCGAGCGCGACCGGTGCGCCGGCGCGGCGCGCCCCGTCCGCCGTCTTCACCACCGCGGTGGTGCCGTCGGGTGCCACCATCGCCTGCGTGCCCTCCGCGCCGAACTTCGTGGCGCATCCGGTCTCGGCGATCACGACGGCGTCGGGGCGACCCGCGCCGTCGATGAGCGTCGGATGCGCCCGCATCGCGTCGCCGACGGAGCGTCCGCCGCCGATCGCGTCGGGCGCGAACCGGCGGAAGGCGCGCGCGAGCCCGACGGGCGAGGTGGGGAAGACGAGCGCGCCGCAGCCGTCGTGCGCGAGTCCGGTGATGGGCTCTCCGGCGGCCGTCGCGACGCCCTGGCGCAGCACGTCGGCGAGCTGGTGGTCGTCGGCCCAGTAGTCGTTGGGCGTGCCGAGCGCGCGGGCCGCCGCTGCGAGCGCGATGTGCTTGCCGACGCACATGTGCGCGAAGCGGCGCATCGAGCCGTCGGGCGCCTTCATCGGCGGGCATCGCAGCGCATCCTCGGCGACGCCGAGGCGCTCTGCCATCGCCTGCGCGGTGTCGAGGTGCTCCTGGTCGGCCCAGTGGCTCGCGCTCGCGAGCGCCGCATGCGCCGGTGCCAGCGCGACGAGGCCCGCGTCGAGCAGCGCCGCGGCGAAGAGCGGCTTCAGCGCGCTGCGGGCGAGGAAGGGCGCCGCGACGTCGCCATGCGCCTCGATGACGGTGCCGTCGGGATCGATGAGGACCGCGACGCCTCGGTGCTGGGACTCGATGAAGCCGTCGCGCTCGACGACGGCGAGGAGCTCGGTGGTGGGCACGGGATCCAACGTAGCGGCGCGGGCCTGCGCGGAGATGCGCGCCAGGTGGTCGCCCGCGGCGCTACTCGGCGCGCAGGACCGGCGGGCTCGCCGCCTCCACGTCGAGCAGCAGCCGCTTCGCCTCGACACCGCCCGCGTACTGACCGAGCGCGCCATCGCTGCGCACCACCCGATGGCACGGGATCGCGATCGGCAGCGGGTTGCGCCGGCACGCGGTGCCGACCGCGCGCACCGCGCGCGGCGAGCCGGCCGCAGCCGCGACCTGCGCGTAGCTGCGCGTCTCGCCGTACGGGATCTCGCGCAGCCGCTCGACGACGTCGCGCCCGAAGCCGCGCGCGAGCGCGAGGTCGAGCGGACCGTCGAAGGCGCGAGCACGACCGGCGATGAGCGCCTCGAGCCGGCGCGCGGCGTCGTCGAGCCGGGCGGGCGCCTCGAGCACGCGCGGGCTGAGCGCGGTCGAGAGCCGCTCGAGCGTCGCCGCGGGATCGCGGCCGTCGAACGTGACCGAGACGAGCCCCGCGGGCGTCGCGGCGAGCAGCAGCGAGCCGACGGCGGTGTCGAGCGAGCGGTACGCCACGTCGAGCAGCCCGCGCTCCGCGGCGTGCTCGACGAGCCGCGCGTGCAGCGCGGCCATGGGCGCGTCGGGGATGGCGCCGAGCAGGTCGACCTCAGGCATCGGCGCCTCCCAGCAGCTCGCGCAGCCGGCGCACACCGTCGGAGGATGCGCGCCGCGCCGCATCCGCCGACGATCCGACCGTCGCCGCGACCTCGGCGAACGGCAGCCCGCCGAGGTGGTGGAGCACGACCGCCTCGCGCTGCCGCGTCGGCAGCAGCGCGAGCGCCCGCGCGAGGTCGAGGTCGCGCGGGACCGCGCGCGACGGCCGGTCCGGCACGTCGCCGACCACGAGCCGCGCGCGCCGCCGCAGCACGTCGATCGCCTTCCGGTGCGCGATCGTCACGAGCCACCCCTCGACGCGCGCGTCGTGCGCGAGCCGCGGATACGCCTCGAGCGCGGCGAGGAACGTCTCGCTCCAGGCGTCGTCGGCATCGACCTCGTCGAGCAGCGCCCGGCACACGCGCCAGACCCTCGCGCCGTGCAGCGCGACGATCGACTCGAAGGGCGCACGGGTCACGCGACCGAATCTAGCCCGACCGCCACGAGCGACGATCCGGCCTCGTGGTCGAGCAGGAAGCGCTTGCGCTCGACGCCGCCGGCGTAGCCGGTGAGCGAGCCCGTCGACCCGACCACCCGGTGGCAGGGCACCACGATCGAGATCGGGTTCCGGCTGTTGGCGAGCCCGACCGCGCGCACCGCCGTCGGCTGCCCGATCGACGCCGCGATCCAGCCGTAGCTGCGGGTCTCGCCGTAGGGGATGGAGCGCAGCGCCTCCCACACGCGCAGCTGGAAGGGGCTGCCATCGGGGTCGAGGTCGAGGTCGAACGCCCGGCGCTCCCCCGCCCAGTACTCGCCGAGCTGCTGCGCCGCGTCCGCGAAGCCGGCGTCGTCGCGCTCGCCGAACGTCGCCTCGTCGGGCGCAGGGCGATGGTCGGGCATGTACAGGCCCGTGATGCCGCGCTCGCTCCGCACGAGCGTGAGCGGGCCGATGGGGCTGTCGATGATGGTGTGGGTCATGGCCGCATTCCTCTCATACTCCGCTAACGCGCGGGGGCGACGGAATGTGAGCCTGTGGATGGGCGACGTCGCACCGCCCTAGGCTCGGAGCATGGAGATCGCCCTCGTCCGACACGGCCAGACCGACTTCAACCGCGACGGCAGGCTGCAGGGCACGAGCGACATCCCCCTGAACGAGACCGGCATCGCGCAGGCGCACACCGCGGCTCGGCTGCTCGCCGACGGCCCGTCGACCGACGCGCGCTGGGACGCGGTCGTGTCATCGCCGCTCGTGCGGGCCGCCGTCACTGCTGACATCATCGCCGCCGAGCTCGGCCTCGAGGTCTGCGGTCGCTACCCGAGCCTCATCGAGCGCGCCTACGGCGAGGCCGAGGGGCTGACGAAGGAGGAGGCCGTCGCGCGCTTCGGCGACGACTGGCCCGGCGAGGAGGACTTCTACGACCTGCAGCGCCGCGCCGTCGCCGCGGTCGACGACGTCGCCGCCCGCAACACCGTCGACGCGCTCGTCATCGTCACGCACGGCACCTTCATCCGCGCCTTCGCCGACCACGTCACCGGCCAGGAGACGCGCACCCCCGACAACGCGCACTCCGTCCGCTTCACCGGCGTCCCGGGCGCCTGGCACGTCGTCGACGGGCTCGTGCTCGCGTGAGCCTCGACGCCCTGCGAGCAGCGCTGCCCGCCCACGTGCTCGTCACCGACCCCGTCGCGCTCGACGTCGCGCGCGCCGACAAGTCGGGCCATCGCTCCGTCGCGCCACCGCTCGCGATCGTCGAGGCGGAGGACGCCTCGCACGTGCAGGCCGCGCTGCGCTGGGCGACCGAGCACGGCGTGCCGGTCGTGCCGCGTGCGGCCGGCACCGGGCTGGCCGGCGGTGCGATCGCCGGCGAGGGCGAGCTCGTCGTCTCGGTCGACCGGATGCGGCGGCTGCTCGACGTCTCGATCGTCGACCAGTCGTGCCGGGTCGAGCCGGGCATCCGCAACGCCGAGCTCAACGACATGCTCGCCACCCACGGGCTCTGGTGGCCGCCGGACCCGGCGAGCCGCGCCATCTCGTCGGTGGGCGGCAACATCACGACGAACGCGGGCGGCCTGCTGTGCGCGAAGTACGGCGTGACGCGCGAGTGGGTGCTCGCGCTCGACGTCGTGCTCGCGGACGGCAGCCGCATCTCGACCGGCCACCGCACCGTGAAGGGCGTCACCGGGCTCGACCTGACGGCGCTCATGATCGGCTCGGAGGGCACGCTCGGCATCGTCGTCGGTGCGACCCTGAAGCTGCGGCCGCTGCCCGATGGCGGCGTGTGGACGGTCGGCGCGTTCTTCGACGACGAGACCATCGCGGCCGCGGCGTGCACGGCGGTGACGGCCGCGCGCATCCGCCCTGCGATCATGGAGCTCGTCGGCCGCGACGCGGTGTCGATGCTCGCCGCCTACACCGGGCAGCCGATGGCGGGCGCGTTCGTGCTGGTGCAGACCGACGAGCTGGGGGCCGCCGCGACCTCCGAGGTCGTCGCCGAGATCCTGGCGGCGCACGGGGGTCGGGTCGAGCGCACCGACGACGCCGCACGGTCGGATGTGCTCGTGCAGGTGCGCAGGCAGGTGCACTTCGCGCTCGAGTCGTTCGGCACCGTGCTGGTGGAGGACGTCTCGGTGCCGCGGTCGCGGATGGCCGACATGTTCCGCGCGTGCGACGAGGCCGCAGAGCGCCACGGTGTGCGGCTGGCGACGACCGCGCACGCCGGCGACGGCAACCTGCACCCGACCTTCGTCTTCGACGGCACCGAGCCCTCGGAGGCGATCTGGGCGTGCGCGAACGAGGTGTTCGAGGCGGCGATCGCGATGGGCGGCACGCTCACCGGCGAGCACGGCGTGGGCATCCTCAAGCGGCGATGGCTGGTCGACGAGCTCGGCGAACGGCAGCTCGCGCTGCAGCGGGCCGTGAAGGCCGCCTTCGACCCCGCCGGCATCCTGAACCCCGGCAAGGCGATCTAGCAGCCGGTCAGAGCCCACGCCTCGCCGATCGGCGGGTGGTCAGGACACGCCGTGTGCGGCCGGGACCGCCCGGCGCGTCGTGACCACCCCGGCGGCACCAGCCGAGCGGGTGGTCAGGACACGCCGTGTGCGCGCGGCGCTGCCCGGCGTGTCGTGACCACCCGGATCACGGGCGGGTGTCAGCGGACGGCGACCAGGTCGCAGACGAAGATAAGGGTCTCGTTCGGGCCGATGGCGCCGCCGGCGCCGCGCTCGCCGTAGGCGAGGTGGGGCGGGATGACGAGCTGGCGGCGGCCGCCGACGCGCATGCCCTCGATGCCCTGCTCCCAGCCCTTGATGACCATGCCGACGCCGAGCGGGAAGTCGAGCGGGGCGCCGCGGTTGTAGGAGGCGTCGAACTCCTCACCGGTGGAGTGCGTGACGCCGACGTAGTGGACGCTGACCTGCTTGCCGGTCACCGCCTCCTCGCCGTCGCCGACGGTGATGTCGGTGATCTGGAGCTCGGTGGGGGCGGGGCCCTCGGGGGCGTCGATCTGGGGCTTCTCAGTCATGCGCCAATCCTCGCACGCTCGCGCGAGGGCAGGCTCAGTGCTCGTCCTCGTCGGCCTGCAGGCCGATCTCCTCGCGGTCGATGATGCGCTGCGCGACCGCGACGGTGCTCGAGTCGAACCGCCCCGTGCGGCGCACGCGGTCGAGCCAGACGCGCTCCGCCTCGATCGCGACGTGGCGGAGGCGCGAGATCTGCGCGACGTCGGTGGACGGGTCGTCCGGGTCGACCTCGGCGACGTGCGCCGCCCAGTCGCGCCGAGCCAGCATCCGCTCGCTGGCGACCTCGACGATCATCTCGTCGATCCCGTTGACCTCGGCCTCCCGGCGCATCGCCTCGATGCCGGCGTCGATCGCCTCGCCGACGAGCGACTCGAGCTCCGCCCGCCGTCGGTCCGAGGCGTTCTTGCCCACGCCCAGCGCGCGCACGAGGAACGAGAGCGTGCCGCCCTGCACGAGCAGCGTCACGATGGCGACGACGAAGGCGGCGAGCACGAGCTCGGCGCGCATCGGGGTGTCGGCCGGCAGCGTCTGCACGGCAGCGACCGTGACGACGCCGCGCATCCCGGCCCAGCCGATCGCGAGCGTGTCGCGCCACCCGAGCCGCTGGTCGCGCAGCGCCGTGATGTCGTGCCCGCGCACGATGTGGGCGTACCGGAGCCTCGCGCCGCGCTTCGTGCTCGTGTCGACGCTGTCGAGGCGCTCGGCGAGCCGCGCGTGACCGCGCTGCACGCGGCCGGCGTGGTGGCGCAGCCACGCGAGCAGCGGCGGGAGCGCCGCGAGCCGCACGGCGAGCAGCACCGCGCAGAGCAGCAGGCCGACCGCGACGACTCCGGCGAGGTGCCGCTCTCCCGCGTCGACGGCGATGATCACGGCGGGCAGCTGCATGCCCATGGTGAGGAACACGCCGTTCTCGACGATGACCGAGAAGGTGCTCCACGTGGCCGACTCCTGCGCGCGACGCGTGGCGCGGATGCGGATCTGGCTGCGGTTGCCGATCACGAGCCCGGTGACCACGACGGCGACGATGCCCGAGCCGCGCAGCGACTCCGCGGCGAGGAACGAGACGAAGGGGGTCGCGATCGAGATCGCCGTGTCGATGGCGCGGTCGCCCGCGAGCTGGCGGATGAGCACCGTCGCGTAGCCGACGACGACGCCGACGACCAGCGCCACGACGACCGCGAGCGCGAAGTCGCCGACGAGCGCGGCACCCTCGACCTCGGAGCTGCCCGGCCGCTCGATCGCGGCGACGGCGGTCGTGAGCAGCACGAGCGCGGTCGCGTCGTTGAGGAGCCCCTCGCCCTCGAGGATCGTCACGACGCGCGGCGGCAGCCCGAGCCGCTTGCCGAGCGCGGTGGCCGCGACGGCATCCGGCGGGGCGACGACCGCGCCGAGCGCGAGCGCGGCCGCGAAGCCGATGACCGGCCAGATGGACTGCAGCACGAGCGCGACGGCGAGCGCGCTGAGGGCGACGAGCACGACCGAGAGGTAGCCGATCACGCGCAGGTTCCGGCGGAAGTCGACGGCGGGCACCCGCAGGGCAGCGGTGTAGAGCAGCGGCGGCAGGATGATCGTGAGGAAGACCTCGGGCGGCACGACGATCTCGGGCGAGCCGGGGACGAGCGCGATGACGGCGCCCAGCAGCACGAGCAGCAGCGGCGCGGCCACGCCGATCCGGTTGGCGATCGTGGCCACGGCGCCGATGAGCAGGATGCCCACCACGACGACGAGCGTCACCTCGGTCGCCACGTCGTGCATGCGGAGAGGCTATCGGTCGGCCCTATCACGGCATGGCGCTGCGACGTAGCCTGAGGTCAGCGGCCGCATCCGCGGGCGCGCCGACCTGAGGAGGAATCTGCATGGCCATCACCTCGAACGCGAGCACGACCTGGACCGGCGGACTGGGCAGCGGCTCGGGCACGACCACGCTCGGCACCGGATCGACCTTCGACCTCACGTGGCGAGCCCGCGCCGAGGAGGGCGGCGCCTCGACGCCGGAGGAGTTCATCGCCGCGGCGCACGCATCGTGCTTCGCCATGGCGTTCTCGCACACGCTCGAGCAGGCCGGCCATGCGCCGGAGTCGCTCGACACCACCGCGAAGGTCTCGTTCGTCGCCGGCACCGGCATCACGACGAGCGTCCTCACCGTCTCGGGCGTCGTGCCCGGCATCGATCAGGCTCGGTTCGCGGAGCTCGCCGAGCAGGCGAAGGCCGAGTGCCCGGTGTCACAGGCCCTCGCGGGCATCGACATCCAGCTCGGTTCGGTAGAACTCCGTTCCTGAAGATTTGCTCAGGGAAAACTTTGCTTCCGCAGAAAACCTGACGCATCGACTATACAAAGATCAGACGATCTTCCGTCCAACCTGAACCTAGAAGGAGCGTCATGAAGTTCAACAAGCCCAGCCGCCGTGGTGACGACTTCATCATCATGGGTGGCGACGACTTCATCATCATGGGTGACGATTTCATCATCATGGGGACCGACTACTAAGCAGTCGACCCAGACGGCCGCGGCGCCGACTCCCCGAGTCGGCACCGCGGCCGTCGTCTGTTCCGGGGCGGATCCGCGCCGCGCAGATCCGCTCGCGCCCTCAGTCGAACGGCACGCCCGTGAGGGTCTCCGAGATCTCCCAGAGCCTCGCGCCCTCCGTGCTGCGGAGCGGCGGCCAGAGCGCCTGTCGTCCGGGAGGACCGCCGACGCTGCCCGGCCCCTGCGGTCCGTAGAACCCGCCGTCCTCCGCGCCAGCGGCCGTCGCGGCCATGAGCGCCGGCAGCGTCGCGCTCTCGACGGTGCCGACGAGCAGCCCGCGCACCGAGAGCCACCGGATCACCCGTACCTGCGGGGTGTCCTGCGCCCGGCCGACCTCCGGACGTGCCGCGAGCAGGCTCGTCGGCGCGACGCCCGGATGGGAGAGGTTGCTCGTGATGCCCCAGCCGCCGCTGCGGCTGCGGCGGCTCAGCTCGAGCGCGAACAGCCCGACCGCGATCTTCGACTGCTGGTAGGCCCGCATGCCGTCGTAGGAGCGCTCCCACTGCAGGTCCTCCCAGTGGATCGTGCCGCTGCGGGCAGCGATGCTCGCCTGCGAGGTCACGCGCGCACGGCCGGCCGTGAGCAGCGGCAGCAGCTGCCCGGTCAGCGCGAAGTGGCCGAGGTGGTTCGTGCCGAGCTGCAGCTCGAAGCCGTCGGCGGTCGTCTGCCGCTCGGGCGGCGTCATGACCCCGGCGTTGTTGATGAGCAGGTGGATCGGCTCCCCCTCGGCGCGCAGCCGCTCGCCGAGCGCGGCGATCGAGGCGAGCGACGCGAGGTCGAGCTCGGCGAGCGTGAGCCGCGCATCCGGCTGCGCCGCGCGGATCCGAGCGATGGCCGCCTCGCCCTTCCGCATGCTGCGCACCGGCATGACGACGTCGGCACCGGCGCGGGCGAGCCGTGTCGCGATGCCGAGGCCCATGCCGTCGCTCGCGCCGGTGACGACCGCGCGCCTGCCGGTCAGGTCGGGGATGGTGATGTCGTACGGTCTGCGTGGCATGCGGATGCCTCTCCTCACGTGGATGCGGTGCGCCGTCGGGCGCCCTCGTCGATGGTCGCGGGACGTGCACCGCGCAGCCACGGCCTGACGATCCGTGGCTGCCGGATCCCCGTCGGGAGAGGATGCTCGCATGATCGATCGCACCGGGCTCGCCGAGTTCCTCCGCCGTCGCCGGGAGGCGCTGCAGCCGGAGGACGTAGGACTGCCGCGTGGGCAGCGCCGCCGCACGAGCGGGCTGCGCCGCGAGGAGGTCGCGGCGCTCTGCCACATGTCGACCGACTACTACTCGCGCATCGAGCGCGAGCGCGGGCCGCGACCCTCGGAGCAGATGCTCGCCTCCATCGCGCAGGGGCTCCGCCTGACGCGCGACGAGCGCGATCACCTCTACCGGCTCGCCGGTCACGAGGCGCCCCCGCGCGGCTCCGGCACCGACCACGTCAGCCCGGGCATGATGCGAATCTTCGACCGGCTGGGCGACACCCCCGCCGAGATC
>Ga0213837_1000896_pt1 | contig 20987 bp, 15 predicted proteins | sample SWPATP12_FD_160572 | JGI IMG/M metagenome (GOLD analysis project Ga0213837, IMG submission 160572) | Coastal seawater microbial communities from Marineland, Florida, United States - SWPA TP1 #2 | ecosystem: Environmental > Aquatic > Marine > Coastal | place: USA: Florida | collected 2016-08-06
CGTACAGCGCCGTCGGAATCCGGAAGCGGAAGAATTTGTGCTGGCCATCGAGCGCCACCACGCGCGCATTGCCCATCGCGTAGAACTCGACCCGGCGCGCACGGCTCACCAGGTCGATCGCGCGGTCGAGCGTGTGCACGTCCAGCCCATCGCGAAATTTCAGGATGGCCGACACGGTGTTGTCGATCACCTTGGCCGACAAATCGTGGGTGCTGTCGCTGTTCCTCACCTGGCTGTGGCGCACGGGAATCGCGCCGGTCAGGCTGCTGGCGAACTTCAGCTTGAAATCGGCCAGCCCCAAAAACCCCAGCGAGCGGCAGAAGCGGATCACGGTCGGCTGCGAGACTTCGGCCCCGCGCGCGATCTCCGCGATCGGCTCGTTCAGCACCAGGCGCGGCTGCTCCAGCACCAGGGTGGCGACGCGTTGTTCGGCCGGCGTCAGTTCGTGGCGCAGCTGCTTGATGCGGTCCATCAGGGTGTTGGCGCCGCTGCGTCCGCGCAGGTGTTCGGAGAGGATGGTGGCCACGCCGTGGAAGGCGGGATTGGGCGTGGTGATGACATAGGTCGGGATGTCGGCCAGGTAGTGCGAGAAGCGCCCCTTAGCTTCGAAGCGCGTCCGGAACGGCGAGCGTGCGAACCATTCCCCCAGACGCGGCACGATGCCGCCGCCGATGAAGATGCCCCCGAAGGCGCCCAGCGTCACGGCGAGATTGGCCGCGGCCGCGCCCAGCATGCCGCAGAAGACCTCGAGCACCTCGGTGCACAGCGCGTCGTCCTGGTCGAGCGCGCAGGCCAGGATCTCGGCCGACGAGCGTGCAGGCGCGGCGACGCCATTGCGCATGGCCAGCGCTTCGTGGATCAATTCCATGCCCGGCCCGGAAATCAGGCGCTCGTTCGACACATGCTGCCAGGCGCGCCAGGCGTGCTGCAGGATCGCGAACTCGCGCTCGTCGCCGGGCGCGAAGTTCACGTGCCCGCCTTCGCTGCCCAGCGTGACGAAACCGTCCGCCGTCGGAATCAGGCCCGAGACACCGAGACCGGTGCCCGGCCCCAGCACGCCGATGACGGCGTTCGCCGCCGCCTTGCCGCCGCCGACCTGCATCAGGTCGTCCTGCGTGAGCACGGGAATGGCCATCGCCAGCGCCGTGAAGTCGTTCACGACCAGCAGCGTCGACAAGCCCAGCTCGCGCCGCACCGCCTCGGTCGAGAAGGCCCAGGCGCGGTTCGTCATGCGCACCTGGTCGCCGTTGACCGGGTTCGCCACCGCGAACGCCGCGTGCTGCAGGTTCAGGTCGGCGTGCTGCGCCAGGTAGGAACGCAGCAGCGGATTGATGCCGTCGAAATCCTCGCACTTCAATACGGCCACGTGGCGGAACACGCCGGGCGCCGTTTGCAGTGCGAAGCGCGCATGGGTCGCGCCGATGTCGGCCAGCAGGCGCGGGCCGTCGGCAAAGGCGGTGCGGCCGAATTTCTCGAGTTCGGGCGCGTTGCCCATCAGGCCAGGGTTCCGAACCAGGCGCCGTAGGCCGGCAGCGTGACGCGGCCGTCCGCCGCTTCGCCCGCCAGGCCGTGGCCCGCAAGAATCTGCGCGCCTGCCGTCTCCGGCCAGTCGATGGTCACCGCTTCGGCCGACAGGTTGAAGGCGGCCAGCACGGTCGGCTCGCCGGCGAGCGTGCGGCGCAGCGCCAGCACCGGTTCCGGCGCATCGAAGAAGGAGATGTCGCCGCGCGTCAGCTGCGGCAGGCTCTGGCGCCAGTGGATGATGCGGCGCGCGGCGTTCAGGGCCGATGCGGGATCGAACTCCTGCTGCGACACGGAGGCCGCCAGGTGCGGCACGGCGACCGGCAGCCATGGCTTGCCCTCGGTGAAGCCGGCGTTCGGCGCGGCGTTCGTCCACGGCATCGGCGTACGGCAGCCGTCGCGGCCCTTGAACTCGGGCCAGAAGGTGATGCCGTACGGGTCTTGCAGCAGTTCGAACGGCACGTCCGCCTCCGGCAGCGCCAGTTCGTCGCCCTGGTACAGGCAAGGCGTGCCCTTCAGCGACAGCTGCATCGCCAGGATCATCGACGCGAACGATGCCGGCGCGTTGTCGCCGCCCCAGCGCGTCATCACGCGGATCGCGTCGTGGTTACCGACCGACCAGGAAGCCCAGCCGCCTTTGACGCGCGCCTCGAATTCCTCGACCTGGGTGCGGATGTGGGCGGCCGTGAATTGCGGGGTCAGCAAATTGAAGCTGTAGGCCATGTGCAGCTTGTCGCCGTCGGCCGTGTACTCGGCCATGCAGGCCAGCGCATCGTCGGCGCCGACTTCGCCGATGGAGATGGCGCTGTATTCGTTGAGCAGGGCGCGCACCTTCTGCAGGAAGGCGATGTTCTCGGGACGCGTCTTGTCGTAGATGTGGGCCTGCATGCCGTACGGGTTGACGTCGGTGACCGAGGCCGTGTCGCGCGTCAGTGCGGGCGGATTGCTGCGCAGTTCGGTGTCGTGGAAGTGGTAGTTGCAGGCGTCCATGCGCACGCCGTCGACGCCGCGCTCGAGCCAGAAGCGCAGCGCGTCCAGGTGGGCCTGCTGCACGTCGGGGTGATGGAAATTGAGCTGCGGCTGGCTGACCAGGAAGTTGTGCATGTAGTACTGCTTGCGGCGCGTGTCCCACTGCCAGGCGGAGCCGCCGAAGACCGACATCCAGTTGTTTGGCGGGTTGCCGTCCGGGGCGGCGTCGGCCCACACGTACCAGTCGGCCTTCGGGTTGTCGCGGTTCGAGCGGCTTTCGGCGAACCACGGGTGGGCGTCGGCCGTGTGCGCCATGACCTGGTCGATCATGATTTTCAGGCCCAGGCTATGCGCCTTGGCGATCATCGCATCGAAGTCGGCCAGGGTGCCGAACAGCGGGTCGACGTCGCAGTAGTCGGAGATGTCGTAGCCGAAGTCCTTCATCGGCGACTTGAAGTAAGGCGAGAGCCAGACGATGTTCACGCCCAGGCCGGCAATGTAGTCGAGCTTTTTGGTGATGCCGGGGATGTCGCCCACGCCGTCGCCGTTGGTGTCGAGGTAGCTGCGCGGGTATACCTGGTAGATGATGGCTTCGCGCCACCATTCAGTGTTGTGCGTGGAGGTCTGGGTCATGGCGGGGATCCGGTTGGTGATTTTTACGCAATATACAGCAGCTTTTATGATTTTACAATCTGCGGCGGGCGCCCGCATACCTGCATATATCCTTTGCATTCAATGACTTATATGCAAATAATATTTGCATGAACGAACCCCGAAGTAGCAAAACTACGAGGCGTCCTGAAGCGCTATTATTTATCGGTTGCAAAGACCTCACTGGCATCATAGGATCGCGTCTTTATCCACTCCCAGGATGCGCCCATGAGCCAGCCGAAGACGACTGCCAGCAGCGGTCGCATGCCCCGCCAGATCCCCTACATCATCGCCAACGAAGGCTGCGAGCGTTTCAGCTTCTACGGCATGCGCAACATCCTCACGCCCTTCCTGATCTCGACGCTGCTGATGTTCCTGCCGGAGTCCGAGCGCACCGGCGAGGCGAAGCACGTGTTCCACACCTTCGTCATCGGCGTCTATTTCTTCCCGCTGTTGGGCGGCTGGCTGGCCGACCGCTTCTTCGGCAAGTACAACACGGTGTTCTGGCTCAGCCTCGTCTATTGCGCGGGCCATGCCTGCCTGGCGGTCTTCGAGGACAATATCAAGGGTTTCTACATCGGCCTGTTCCTGATCGCCTTCGGCTCGGGCGGCATCAAGCCGCTGGTCGCGTCCTTTGTCGGCGACCAGTTCGACCAGACGAATAAAGACAAGGCCAAGGTGGTGTTCGACGCCTTCTACTGGATCATCAACTTCGGCTCCTTCTTCGCCTCGCTGCTGATGCCGCTCTTCCTGAAGGACTACGGTGCGGCGGTCGCCTTCGGCATTCCCGGCATCCTGATGTTCATCGCGACGATGGTGCTCTGGAGCGGCAAGAAGAAATACGTGCACGTGCCGCCCAGCGCCGCCAATCCGGATTCCGTGACCCGCGTCGCGCGCACCGCCCTGATGACGAAGCTGCCGGGCCAGGGCCGTCCTGGCCTGACGGTCGCGCTGGTCGGCGTCGCCGGCGCCGTGCTCTCGCTGGCGATGTCAGTGCAGTGGGGCTTCGTGATCGGCGCCTGCACGGCCCTGGTGCTGTTGCTGGCCTTCGGCGGCATCGGCACCTCGATGCAGCTCGAACGCGCGCGGGGACGCCACGCCAACGAGGCGGTCGACGGCGTGCGCGCCGTGCTGCGCATCCTGATCGTGTTCGCGCTGGTGACGCCGTTCTGGTCCCTGTTCGACCAGAAGGCCTCGACCTGGGTCGTGCAGGCCAATTCGATGATCACCACCTTCTCCGTCTTCGGCCGCGAATTCACGCTGCTGCCGGCGCAGATGCAGGCCCTCAATCCCCTGCTGGTGATGCTGCTCATCCCCTTCAATAACTTCGTGCTGTTCCCGCTGCTCGGGCGCATCGGCTTCACGCCGACGCCGCTGCGCCGCATGACGGCCGGCATCGCCTTCTCGGCCCTGTCCTGGGTCGTGATCGGCACCATCCAGGTGTCGATGGACGCCGGCACGCCGACCTCGATGGCCTGGCAGATTCTGCCCTACGCGCTCTTGACGATGGGCGAAGTGCTGGTCTCGGCCACCGGCCTGGAGTTCGCCTACAGCCAGGCCCCGGCCTCGATGAAGGGCGTGATCATGGCGCTCTGGTACCTTGCCGTCACGGTCGGCAACCTGTGGGTGCTGGTCGTGAACGCGGCCGTCAAGAACGACACGGTGGTCAGGACGATCGCCGATTCGGGCGTCGGCGTGATCGCCTTCCAGATGTACTTCTTCGCCGCCTTCGCCCTCCTTGCCGCGATCGCATTCGGGCTGTACGCGAAGCGCTACAAAATGGTGGACTACTACCGCAGCACGGCGAACGCGCAGGCGCCGGTGGCCGTCAAGGCGTGATGCGGGCAGGCGTCAAGGCTGTTTGACAAACGCGAGGCAGAACGTCTCCGCAGCCTGGTCGCCCTTCGCGAGGCGGAACAAGGTGGCCCATAGCCGCCAGAGCAGATGGGCCGGGAAGAAGAACGAAAAATAGGCGCTCTCGTAATAGGGGCGGAATTCGACTTCCTGGAGACCGTTTTCCTTCATTAACTGCCGAAATTCGCGCGGCGTGCAGCGGTCGTAAAAGCTGCGGAAGCCCCCATCGACCCGCGCCTGGGGAAAGATTCGAAACAGCATCCAGCGCTTGAATTTTTCCGGAAGCAAAAGGTTGAGCCGGGCGAACACGGCATTACGTGACGGCACAAAAATAACGGCGCGTCCTCCCGGACGCAGGATCGACGCAATCGACCGGAATGCCGCACCCACGTCGCTCACATGCTCGAGCAAGGCCTGGCACACCAGCAGGTCAGCCGTTCCCGGCCCGGCAAACTGCGTGATGTCGGCACACACCACCTGGTCATACAACCCCCGCGGTGCGCGCGCCAGTTCGTCGGCATCGATATCCAGTCCCACGACCTTGAGCGCCAGTTTCTCCTTGGTTTCCCGGTTGATATAGGGCTGCTTCCCTCCTCCCACGTCATAGACGGTGAGTCCCGGCTTCAGATACTTCCTTGCGAAATTGTCGATGAAATCCCGGTTGCCGTCCGTCCGGAATCGCTCAGGCACCATCGCGGCATCGAAGGCGCGGCTCCAGCGCCGGTTCATTTCAATAAAACCTCGTGCGATCGCCATGGTTCACCTTTCTGTTGAGCAAGCTCTATGCGCATCGACGAAGATCGAGGCGCATAAAATTGTCCTGCAACGATGAAGCGTGCTGGTTGCGCGTTCCCAAACGGTCAACACTCTTGGAATCCAATCGATTTTGTCAAATTCAATTGCTGGCCGAGGATTTTTTGTGAAAACTGATGTCGGGCATGCGACGTCTCCGCCTTCAACGGCCTCGATGCCGTCAGGCTGGCGGCGCAGGAGCCGATCGACATGGCCTTCCTGGACTTGGGATTGCCCGACATTAGCGGGGTGCAGGTCGCCTTGCAGATTCGCGGAACGCTGAAAGGACGCAAGTTGCCGTTGATTGCGCTGACGGGCCTCGGCCGCGACGAAGACCGTTACCTCACCAGGGCCGCGCAGTTCGACGAGCATGTGACCAAGCCGCTGCGGATCGATGACCTGGTGCGCATCACGGGCGAGGTCGCCGAGCGGCGCGGCGCCTGACGGCGGCGCCGGTCACAGCGACAGGCGGGTGCCGGCGTAGATGAAAGCCAGCCGCAGCGCGGCGCGCACCTCGTGGTGATTCAACGGGCTGTCGAGATACGCATCGACGATGCGTGCCTCGCGGGTACGCTTGCGCTGGCTGGCGCCGGCAATCACGCGCAGCGTCGGATAGCTGGCCTTCACCGCGACGATGAATTCTTCGAGATTCGGACTGTCCTGCGACAGCCCGGCCATCAGCACATCGAACCGGATGCCAGACAAGGCGCCAAGGGCGCCGGGAATATCCTTTACGCCGACTGGGTGGCAGACCGAATTGCGTACCATGGCGACGGTGTCATTGAGCAGTGCGGGATCGCTTTCAACGATCAAGACATAAAACATGTGGAGCGATAGGAGTCAGTTTGTACTATCGTAATCGCCCGGTGCTCAGCAGTAGTGCAGGATCGGGCCGGCGCGCGTTGTCGGCACGATCCTACGGTTACTGCCTGAATCGCGATGAACGGCCGGACTAGCCGCAGCTTTCGACATAGGCGACCGCAGGCTGCAAACCCGCGCGTATTTTCGTCACCTTGCCCCCGGACGCTTCCAGGATGACGGCGGCGCGGCCGTCGGCGCTGGGGAAAGTGGCGTACTGACCCTGCGGATCGTACTTGTGCGCCGTGAACTGGGCTGCGGGATGCGCGGCGCGGACTTGCGCCACCGTATCGCCGACCGCCAGGCCGAGCGCATTCTCGACCCCGGCCTCGGCATCGGCGCGCGTCACGACGCCCTGTTCGACCATGAAGCGCAGCTTCGGCAGGGTCGGAAAACGCACCATGCTGCAGGCCGGATCGAAAGGCGCCGGCAAGCTGGCCTTGGCGCCGGCGGCCTGCTCCGCCTGGGCGAGCGTCATGCCGAAGCGGATGCCGCCCACGCCCGCGGCGCTGAGGGCGGCCGGCGCGGGCGGCGGCTTTTGCGCGTGCACGCCCTCCGCTGGCAGGGGCGCCGCCGTCTGCGCAGGCTTCTCCGCGTGGTCGGTACATGCGCTCAACAGCGCGATTGCTCCGAATATCAAGGTCGTGCGCATTCCCGCTCCCATCAGTCGTTTCAAGGGCTGGCACTATACCGGGGCCGCGCCATTCGCGGCGCATGGCCCGGGCGCCGCGTCATCCGTCCGCAAGGCGCACTAGTAAAATTACATCGATTACAGCACCGATCCACGCTATCCTTGCGGGTACACCCCCGTCGCCGTAGCTAAATTACGAGAATTCACGCGCCTTATGACCCATTACCTCCGCCCCGCCGCGCTCGCCGCGGCTGTCGCCCTCGCCTCCCCGGCCCAGGCCGCCATCTCCCTGCAAACCTGCGACAGCCCCGCCTACGCCACCGTCCTGCACGCCGCCCCAGGCAAGCTCGAAGCGCGCGCCGCCTGGCTCGACCGCCGCCTCGCACAATGGCCAGGCATGGCAAGCGAGGGACGCTTCCGCCTCTACCACTCCCCTCTTGGTGCGATCGATGTCGCGCCAGGCAAGGCGGTGCAAGGCGCGGCCGGCGCGCTCGAGATGACGCTGCATGGCGGCGCCATTCCCCCGCACACCGCGCAGCGCTTCAAGTACCTGGCGGCCGGACCGGTGCTGGCCCTGAGCGAGGCCGACCTGCCCCGCATCGCCCAGCTGCACCGCGAGCAGCTGGTGCTGGTGCGCGAAGATGCGAACGGGGTCGTGCTGGCCGCGACGCGCCTGCAGGGCGCCGGCGCCCTCGACGACCTGTACGCCGCCGCGCAATCCCTTCCCGACCTCGGCGCCACGCCGGGCAAGCGCGCAACGACCTTCACGCTGTGGGCGCCAACCGCGCAGCAAGCGGCCGTCTGCGTCTACGGCAAGGGCGCCGGCCGCGCCAGCGCCATCCACCCGCTGGCCTTCGATGCACGCACCGGCGCCTGGCGCGCGCAGGTGCCGGACAAGCTGTCCGGCCGCTACTACACCTATGCGGTGGACGTGGTCGCCGACGGCGCCGGCCTGGTGCGCAACCGCGTCACCGACCCGTATTCGGTCAGCCTCACCACCGATTCGAAGCGCAGCTACATCGCCGACCTCGACGCCCCTGCCCTGAAACCGACGGGCTGGGACGCGCACCGCGCGCCCGCCACCGTCAAGGCGCAGGCCGACATGAGCGTCTACGAACTGCACGTGCGCGACTTCTCGCGCGACGACGCCAGCGTCGCGGAGAAAAAGCGCGGCAAGTACACGGCCTTCGGCGAGACCAATTCCAACGGCATGCGCCATTTGAAGGCGCTGGCGCAAGCCGGCCTGACCGACATCCACCTGCTGCCCGTCTACGACATCGCCAGCGTGCCCGAAAAATCCTGCGCCAGGCCGGCGCCCAAGGGCGCAGCCGACAGCCAGGACCAGCAGGCGCTGGTCATGAAGACGGCCGACAGCGACTGCTACAACTGGGGCTACGATCCCTTCCACTACAACGCGCCCGAAGGCAGCTACGCCAGCGACGCGCAAGACGGCGCGCGCCGCATCGTCGAACTGCGCGAGATGGTGATGAACCTGCACCGCGCCGGCCTGCGGGTCGGCATGGACGTCGTCTACAACCACACCTTCGCCTCCGGCCAGAAGGAAAAATCGGTGCTCGACCGCGTCGTGCCCGGCTACTACCACCGCCTCGACGCGGCCGGCGCCGTCACGCAATCGACCTGCTGCGACAACACCGCGACCGAGAACGCGATGATGGCCAAGCTGATGATCGACTCGGCGGTGTTGTGGGCGAAGCACTACCGCATGGATTCCTTCCGCTTCGACCTGATGGGCCACCAGCCGCGCGCGGCCATGGAGCGCCTGCAGTCGGCGGTCAACATGGCGACCAACCGCGACGTGCAGCTGATCGGCGAAGGCTGGAATTTCGGCGAAGTGGAAAACGGCGCGCGCTTCGTGCAGGCCTCGCAACTGTCCCTGAACGGCAGCGGCATCGGCACCTTCAGCGACCGCGCCCGCGATGCGGCGCGCGGCGGCAGCTCCGGCGACTCGGGCGAGGCGGTCGTCAAGCAGCAGGGCTATATCAATGGCCTGGTCTACGACGCCAACGCCAGGGCGGACAAGCGCCCGCGCGCCGACCTGCTGCAGGCGGCCGACACGGTCCGCGTCGGCCTGGCCGGCACCGTGCGCAGCTACCCGCTGCTCAACGCGGACGGCGTGACGCGCAAACTGGAAGACATGAAGTACGGCGGCCAGCCGGCCGGCTACGCCAGCGCGCCGGGCGAAACCGTGAACTATGTCGAGAACCACGACAACCAGACCCTGTACGACGCCAACGCCCTCAAGCTGCCGCTCGCCACCTCGAGCGCCGAGCGCGCGCGCGTGCAGGTGCTGGGTCTCGCCATCAACGCCTTCAGCCAGGGCGTGGCCTATTTCCACGCGGGTTCCGACATCCTGCGATCCAAGTCGCTCGACCGCAACAGTTTCAATTCGGGCGACTGGTTCAACCGCATCGACTGGACTTATCAGACCAACTTCTTCGGCACCGGCCTGCCGCCGGCCGAGGACAACGAGAAAAACTGGCCACTGTTCCAGCCGCTGCTGGCGAATGCAGCGCTGCGCCCGCAGCCGGCGGACATCGCGTTTGCCCGCGACGCCTTCCGCGACCTGCTGGCGATCCGCGCCAGCTCGACCCTGTTCCGGCTGCGCACGGCCGGCGAGGTGGCCCAGCGCCTGCGCTTCTTCAACGTCGGGCCGCAGCAGGAGCCGACGGTGATCGCCGCCCACCTCGATGGCCGCGCCTACCCTGGCGCCGGTTTCGCGGGCATCCGTTACTTCATCAACGTCGACAAGGCGGCGCACGTCGTGGTCGACGACGCGGCGCGCGGCAAGACCGTGCGCCTGCATCCGGTGCACGGCGCGGCGGCGGCCGGCGACAAGCGGGCGGCGGAGGCGCGCTTCGACGCGGCCACGGGCGGCTTCAGCATCCCGGCGCGCACTGCCGTAGTGTTCGTGGAAGAATGAAGTCAGGCATTTGTCGCAAGCGGTCAGGCTGCCTTCTTCCTGCGGCGCAGCGACCGGACGTCTGGATGCTGATCGAAGTGCTCGTTCAATCGCTTCTTCTGTCCTTGCGTGAGCGGAGATGCAGCAATCAGAGCCGGCCAAGTGGCAATAGCATTTGCCACCGTTTCGTGTAAAACAGTTCTGAGGCGCACTTCAGCCATTTCCCACGTATTGGCCAGGGAGCGAAGCAATCGGGGAGTAAGCATTTGTTTACTTTCCTGGGCGGGAAAGAAACGCAAAGCATGGCCGCCTCCGCGCAGGTATGCGCTGTAGGCCACGATGTCATAGGCTGGAGAGAGCCGCGGGCGCCCGTCGAGACCGAACAACAGGCTGAAATTCTTGGCATGCGCATCGAAATTGCCGAGCAATTCATTGACCTTGATGCGACGAAGCAGTTCGATAACATCCTCATCGGGGTGGGAAGAGACGTCGAGCAAGACCAGGCCAATGGTCGCGTAGTCTGTCCGGTATTTGTCTTCCGGTCGAATGTTCAGAGCTTGGGCAAAATCCTCCATGTGCAGCCGGCCGTTCGGGGTCGGCGCGTCGCGATCAAAACGTCTGACCAACAGAAAGTTGCGGGCATCGTCGCGTAGGGTGAACGGAAGTTTGTCTGCAATCGCATGCAAGGGCAACAAACTGGTGTCGGCGACCGTCACGCCGACCGCACGCGCGAGGTTCATGGAAAGCTGTTCGACCTCCGGCAAGCCCTCGTAGTCAGACGCAGGCAGTTTGCCGATGAAATGAGCGCCGCTCGATCCGCTTTTGGAACGCATGACATAGCGCCCTCCCGCCGCAAACATCAAGTCGATCTTGGGTTGGACGCCTGATAGGGAAACGGCTTGTGGCGTGGGAAGCTGATGGGAGCTAAATTCAAAGCTGTCGTGTCCGCCAGTGAGCAGTTTGCCCATTTTTATGTCGTCCAGTTGTTCGTGTACAGCGGAGACGTCGCCGGGAAGGTCCTCGCCGCAATAGGCAAGCAAAGCCATCTCGTCATCGACTTCAATGCCGGCATCGGCAATGAGCTGCTTGCGCAGTATGCCTTCAGGCAGGAGATTTCGAAAGAAGATGGGAAGATGGCGATTCCCGCCCCCAAACCGAAGCTGAACGGGAGGATTAACGAGTTGCGCCCTGGTTTCTTCCTCGGTTTCCTCAAAAATCGATACGGTCAGGATTGGGCGCGCAGTGTCGATGATGTAGCTGTCGTCGAATTGAAAATAGACACGTCCGTCCTCGAGATCAAACAAGGTTCCAACATCGACAGCGCCGCGCTTGATCTTCAATGCTCTCACAGCACTCATTTCTTCGTTCCCTTTCCACCAATTCCACCCATGGCAAGTCTGGCATTGATGCGCCTCTGAAGAGGTGTTACCTCGCTTTCTCGGGCTGGTACGGTGCTTGAATAGGTAGGAAACGACCTGTTAAGGTTGCCTGCTGCAATCTTTTTTCTGTTCATGGAAGTTTCGTTGACATGCAATTTTGGTCCGCGCCGCTGCTCCTGCGGCTTTTTCTCACTGCCTGTCGAGGAACCTTCAATGTCTACGTTGTCAGTTTTCGAGTTGCTTATAGTTTGGTGGTGGAGCTTTGTTGATGCAGCGGAAAGCTTGCCCTTATCGCTATCGACCGGCCACGTAAATGCCGTGCGTCGTATTTCGGGCAATGAGGGCATAACCACTTCGTGCCGAACAACAGAAGCGACTCTCGTGGGAACTAGCGACAGATCCAGCTCAAGTTGTTCACAAATGGCCAGGAGAGTGTTAAGTTCCACATTCCCTTGCCCGCGCTCGAGCGCAGAGAGCGTGTTGCGATGAATGCCACTCTTCTGTGCCAACTCAGATGCTGTAAGACCTTGTCGCTTGCGATAGGCCCGAAGCATGGCGCCAATGTCGTGTAGTGCAGTCATAGGATGTTGTGCGGTAGTTGTAAGAGTTTAGGCAATAACTTACATTCGCCCTGATTTGCCCATCAAAATGTGAAAATCTTGATATGCACAGTATAGCAAGCAACAGCAACTTCGCAATTATATGCACATTAAAGTGTGCAAAAATCGGAATGCACACTATGCACAGCATTTTTTTAAGATTTGCACAATATAGTGTTCAAATATAGCTGTTGCTTATTCATAATCGCGCAGTGGTTGCTTTCTGAGCAAAGTCATATCGATCGAACCTTGAAGACGAATCAAGTGTTGGCGCTACTTGGGCCAACGATTGAAGATTTGGCAAAATCCGTCTCACTGATTTCAGATGCGTGCATTACTTCTCCTTCTTTAGGTAAAGTATATCTATAACAACACCACTCCCTACGCTGGAAGGTTCGATCCCTGTAATCGACCAACGGCAGCGGTCGGGAACGCTCGCATCGAACGACAATTGAGGAGACTCCAACCATGTCCGAACGCCCCGCCGATTTCTGGCCGCGCACGCTGCCGCGCCATCTCACCATCCCCCAGACCAACCTGTTCTTCAACCTCGAGGTCTCGGCCGCGCGCTACCCCGACAAGCCGGCCATCGTTTTCTACGACACGCCCCTGACCTACGCCGACCTCAAACAAGAGGTCGAACTCGTGGCCGGCTACCTGCAGTCCGAATGCGGCGTGCAGCGCGGCGACCGCGTGCTGCTCTACATGCAGAACAGCCCCCAGTTCATCATCGCCTACTACGCCATCCTGCGCGCGAACGCCGTCGTGGTGCCGGTCAACCCGATGAACCTGACCGAGGAACTGCGCCACTACGTCAGCGACACCGGCGCGTCGACCATCTTCGTGCCGCAGGATTTATATAAGCAGGTTGCGCCCCTGGTCGGGCCGGCATTACAGCACGTGCTGGTGGCGGCCTATGCGGATCACATGAGCAGGCCCACCGACCTGAACGTCCCCGACTTCGTCGCCGCGCCGCGCCGCGCCATCGAGGGCGAAGGCGTGGTCTTGTGGGGCGACATGCTGGCGCGCGGCTGCCGGCCAGGCCCGCTCCTGGCGGGACCGGACGACCTGTGCGCCATGCCCTACACCTCCGGCACCACCGGCCTGCCCAAGGGCTGCATGCACACCCACCGCAGCGTCATGTACAACGCCGTGGCCGGGGTGCAGTGGTTCGGCGCGCAGCAGGATTCGATCGCCTTGAGCGTCCTGCCCCTGTTCCACGTGACCGGCATGCAGGGCGGGATGAACGGGCCGATCTTCATCGGCGGCACCATCGTCCTGATGGCGCGCTGGGACCGCGACACGGCGGCCGAATGCATCCGGCGCCAGCGCGCCAACGCCACCCAGCTCATTTCCACGATGGTGATCGATCTGCTGTCGAGCCCGCGCATCGACGAATACGACCTGTCGAGCATCACCCGCCTCTCGGGCGGCGGCGCGGCGATGCCGGACGCGATCGCCCAGAAGATGCACGACCTGCTCGGCATCGATTACGTCGAGGGCTACGGCATGTCGGAAACCATCGCGCCGACCCACGTCAACCCGTCGGACCGCACGAAAAAGCAGTGCCTCGGCATTCCGATCCAGGACGTCGATGCGCGCGTGGTCGATGCCGACATGCGCCCCCTGGGCGTGGGCGAAGTGGGAGAAATCGTCGTGCACGGGCCGCAGGTCATGCTCGGCTACTGGAACAATCCGGAAGCGACGCGCGACACCTTTGTCGAGATCGACGGCAAGCGCTTCCTTCGTACCGGCGACATCGGCCGGGTCGACGAGGACGGCTATTTCTTCATGGTCGACCGCCTCAAGCGCATGATCAACGCCTCGGGCTACAAGGTCTGGCCGGCGGAAGTGGAAGCGCTGATGTACCGGCATCCGGCGATCCGCGAAGTGTGCGTCGTCGCCAGTACCGACCCGCGCCGCGGCGAGACCGTGAAGGCGGTGGTCGCATTGAAGGATGGATTCGCCGGACGGGTGAGCGAGGGCGACATCGTCGACTGGGCGCACCAGAATATGGCGGCCTACAAAAGCCCGCGCATCGTGGAGTTTTGCGATGCGCTGCCGAAGTCGGCGACCGGCAAGGTGCAGTGGCGGTCCTTGCAGGACTAGCTTTTTACAATAGCCAGCGCCAGATTCCGGCGGCCCAGCCGCCCAATGGAATGTGCGCCCACGTGGCCAGCAGCCAGACCACGATGCCGCCGCCGATGGCGTGCCCGCCGAAGCCGCCGAATGTCGCACGCCCCTGGGCGATGGCCGCGAACGGCCAGTAGCTGGTGCGGCGCTCCCAGGCCATCCAGCCCTGCGGGTCCTGCGCCGCCTTCTTGCGGTCCTGCAGCGCCGCCCCGACCAGCGCCAGCACGATGATGGCGCCGGCCAGGACGATGTTCTTCTCGACCGGATACACGAGGATGTGGCAGGCGCCCCAGATCGCGAAGGCCCACATCATCGGGTGGCGCGTGACGCCATACACGCCGCGCGCCTCGGCCTGCGCGGCGCTGGCGGCTGCGCCCGGCAAGGCCGGATTGCGCACGAAGGATCCCAGCAGCAGGATGGACGCGGCCAGCATGGCGACGGTGACGAAGGCCCACAGCCCATCGCCGGCTTGCCACAGCGGCGGCGTTGCCGGCGCCCGTCGAAATGCCCAGATGGCGGCGCCAAAGCTCAGCAGGGCAACGACGGAGTACAGGCCAAGAAAACCCTTCTCGCCCAAGGCCTGCACCAGCGGCCGGCGCAAGGGATGGGACAGCAGGAAATGGGATAACACGAACGCACTGGCCGCTGCCAGTACCATCATCGAACCGGACATATCGGGCCACCTTTCGCTGAATGCACAACACACTGTAACAAAGAATAACCTTTTAATTTATTGATATTCATTGAAATCCTGATGGTGCGTTAGCCTCGTCCGTGCGCATTACAATGGGTGCATGACCGACGACCATGCATCCTTTCGCCAGATGAACCCGGCCGCGCTGGACGCCGCATTGCAGGATGCGCGCCGCAGCACGCTTGGCCTGTTCGAGGCCCTGGCCCGCGCCGGCTACGGCCAGGCGGCGCAGGTGCCGCTTCTGGCCATCCTGAATCCGCCGCTGTGGGAACTCGGGCACATCGCCTGGTTCGCCGAATGGTTCGTCCTGCGCGAAGCGCGCAGCAGCCGGCCGGGCGACGCCGCCGGTCCTTCCCTGCTGGCCCACGGCGACGCGCTCTTCGACTCGAACACGGTGGCCCACGGCGCCCGCTGGCAGCTCGCTCTGCCAAGTACGGACGTGCTGGAATCCTACTGTGCCGAGGTGCTGGACAAGATCCGCGCCCGCCTCTCGCACGGCCCCGACGACGACGCGGCGCTGTATCCCTACCGCCTGGTACTGGCGCACGAAGACATGCACGGCGAAGCCCTGCTCTACACCTTGCAGACGCTGGGCGCCGCGCCGCCCACCCACCTGGAAGCAGAGGCCATGCAGGCGACTGCACAGGGCGAGCTTGCCTTCGCCGGCGGCCCGCTGCTATGCGGCGGCGACCAGGCGCGCGGCTTCGTGTTCGACAACGAGAGGCCCGCCCTGCCCTGCCGCGTCGCGCCGTTCGTGATCGACGCCGGCCTGGTATCGAACGCGGCCTGGCTCGCCTTCATGCAGGATGGCGGCTACCGGCACGCGCCTTACTGGAGCGAGGAAGGTCGCGCATGGCTGGCGGAAACCTGCCGCGCCGCGCCGCGTTACTGGCAACCCGACGCCGCGGGCGATGGCTGGCACACCGTGCGCTTCGGACGCCGCGTCAGCCTCGCCCCGGCCGCACCGGTGCGCCACGTGAGCCTGTACGAAGCGCAGGCCTATTGCAGCTGGGCCGGCCGGCGGCTGCCGCGGGAAGAAGAGTGGGAATACGCGGCCAGCGCGGGCCATCCGGATTTCATCTGGGGCGACCTGTGGGAATGGACCGCATCACCCTTCCTTCCCTATCCGGGGTTTGCCGCCGACCGCTACCTGGAATACTCGGCGCCCTCGTTCGGCAGCCGCCAGACCTTGCGCGGCGCGTCCTTCGCCACGCCGCCGCGCCTGCGCTCTCCGCATTTCCGGAATTTCTATGCGCCCGAGCGCGACGACATCTTCGTGGGCTTGCGCACCTGCGCGCTTTAAAAACCCTGGGGTCAGGTCTGTCATTCGGACACGACCTCAACCGTATGTTCAGGTATACCTCAACAATGGCCGCGAACAGGAAGCGGGAATGCAGAGCTCGCGCCAAGGCGGAGGTCCGAATGACAGACCTGACCCCGGCCTACGGCCTACGGCCTATTCAACAGCCCGCGTCAGCCACCTGAGCGCTTCGGATCATGCCCATGCTTCCTGAGCACCTCGATGACCAGATCGCAGTGATCACCCTGCACTTCGATCACGCCGTCCTTCACCGTCCCGCCCGAACCGCAGGCCGTGCGCAGCTGCTTGCCCAGCACGGCCAGTGCGGCGGCGTCGAGCGCCAGCCCCTTGACCAGGGTGACGCTCTTGCCGCCCCGGCCCTTGGTCTGGCGCGACACACGCACGACGCCATCGCCTGCGGGCACGGCCCTGGCCTTGCACACGCACTGCGCGGCGGGCTGGCGGCAGTCGGGACACATGCGTCCGCCTTCGGTGGAATAGACGAGGCCGCTGTTTGAATGACTTTTCATGTCTTGCTCAAAAATTTTTATCGCCGGAAGTACATGCCTGTGTGCCGTACATTCATGCCGCCACATTCACCGTTATCATCGGCGACAAGGTATTTGCCGATTCTGGTCAGCCTGACCTGGCAATCCCCCTCGGCGCCAGTGGCTTTCGCGCCTCGCACCTCGATGGTTCCCGCCATCCCGCCATAGTTCATGCGTCGCTCGCCGGCAGGATCGACGCCGCCGTCCCAACGCAGCCTGGACGAGATCCGCAGCTTGCCGTCCACCTTAGACGGCGAGAGGCGAATCGTGGACAGTCCGTCCGACCACAGACCCACCCAGTCCCGCACCGGGTCGAGCGGCGGCGCGGGGAGCAGTGCGACGTTCTTGCTCGGCACCCAGGAAACGAATTCCTGTTTCCGGCCCTGATACCAGACGCAGGCCCAGTCGGCACTCCGTTCGCCTACCAGTATCTTGTCTCCGGGAACCAGATAAGCGGCGCGCATGCACATGGCGCCTTTGGACGGACAACCATCCATGTCATCGAGAAAATGAACTTTCTCGCCTGGCCGGCCCTGCACCACGCCCAGGCTCAAATGTTCCTGCTCTCGCGGAAACAAGCCGTTGCGACAGAAATCCGCATCCGTAACCTCGGCCTGCGCATGGCAAGCAAACGGTATCAGCAGCATGCCCATGCGTAGCAAGGTTCGCATGGCTTACTTGCCGATCACGACCGGCTCGTCGTAGCCCAGCGCCTTCATCCGCAGCAGCTGGGTCTTGCCATCGCCGACGACGAGCCAGACCATCTTCGACGGATCGAGGTATTTCTGCGACAGGGCCTGCACCTGCGGCAAGGTCATCGCCTTCACGATCTGCTCGCGCTCCTTGACGTAGTCGGCGCGCCAGCCGTATTTACTAATGTTGTCGAGCATGGCCAGCTTGGCGGCGGACGTCTCGAAGGCGCGCGCATTGCTTTTGACCAGGAAGTTCTTGGTGGTCTCCAGGTCGGCGGCCGTGAAGGTCGCTGGATAGTCCTGCAGGATCTTTTTCACCAGCTGGGTCGATTCGAGCGTGACGTTGCTGCGCACGCCGCTGGCGATGGTGAATGCGCCGGCGCTCTTGCTGCCTGCGAAGTTCGAATTGATGCCGTAGGTGTAGCCCTGCCCTTCGCGCAATTGCTGGGTCAGGCGCGACGCGAAACCGCCGCCGCCCAGGATGTAGTTCATCACGGTGGCCGGGTAATAATCCGGGTCGGTGACGGCCAGCGCACGGTAGCCGACTTGCAGCACCGATTGCTTGGCATCCGGCACATCGACGAAATACACCTTGGCCGGCGCCTGGACGCTCGCACTGGAGGCTGGCGGCAGCGTGACGTCTTTCGCTTTCCAATTGCGGTTGAGCCCGGCAAGCGAACGCGCAATCGCCGCTTTCGGCAAGGCGCCGACCACGTGCATGCGCGCGACCGATGGCGACAGGTTGGCGCGGTAATACGCCTTCAGGTCGTCGATGGTGATCGCATTCACGGTCTCCGCCGTGCCCAGGATGTTGCGCGAACGCAGGTCGTCCTGCGCGTAGATCAGCTTGTTGAAATTCCTGCTGGCCAGGGCGTTCGGCTCGGCGTCCTGCTGGCGAATCTGGCTCAGCACGCTTTGCTTGATGAGGGCGAATTCCTTCTCGTCCCAGCGCGGCTGCAGCAGGATTTCCTCGACCAGGGCCAGGGTCGCGTCATAGTTGCGCGCCAGGGTGGTGACGCTGATGCGCACGTCCTCGGTACGGGCCGCCACGTTGATCGTCGCGCCCAGTTGCAGGATCGCTTCTTCCAGCTCTTGCGGGGTTTTCGTGGCGGTGCCCTGGGTCATCATGCGCGCCATCAGGTTGGCCACGCCCACCTTGTCGAGCCGGTCGAGCAGCAGGCCGCCATCGATCGCGATATCGAACTGCACCAGCGGAACTTCGCGGTTCTCGATACCGACCACGCGCATGCCGTTGGACAGCGTCGTGTCCCATACCGGCGGCACCTTGACCGCCGGGGTGGCGCCGTAGCCTGGCTCCTTGCTGCGATCAAAAGCCGACGGGGTCTTGGCATAGGCCGCGTTCGCGCTGGTGTCGACCGCATTTTCCGCGCCCTGCACCACTTTCTCTTCGACGACTTCAGCCTTGGTCGAGCCGCTCAAGGCCAGTGCGAGCTTGCCTTTCGGGACAAAACTGGTCGCGACAAACGGCTTGCCCTTGATATAGGTGGCGTACACGCGCCGCACGTCGGCCGCCGACACCGCGAGCGTCTTTTTGACGCCCTCGGACACGTAGCCCGGATTGCCGTTCAGGTAGTTGTACTCGGCCAGCAGCGCCGATTTGCCGAGCACACTGGACACCGCATTATAGAAACGGGTTTCCAGGCCCGCTTTAATGCGGTTCAGGTCTTTCTCGGGGATGCCGTCCGCTTCGAAGCTGGCGAAGGCCTTGTCGACCGCGGCCGCCACCTCGTCGAGTGGCTTGCCCTCGAAGGCGCGAACGCGCAGCATGAACTGGCCGGCCAGTTCGGCTGTCTGGTTGCCGATCTGGACGCTCGGGGCGAGCTTGCTGTCTTCCACCAGCACCTTGTAGAACGGCGCGCGCTTGGTCTGCGACAGGTATTCGGCCAGCACTTCGAGCGCATACGAATCCGGGTGCAAATCCTCGACCGTCGGCCAGGCCATGGTCAGCTCGGGCAGTTTCGCGAAATTGTCTTCGTGGGCCAGCTTGACAGTTTCCTTGACGACGCCGGGACGCTTGGCCATGGCCTTGATCGGCTCGCCACGCTTGATCTCGGAAAAATATTTTTCGACCCATTTACGCGCCTGCACGGGATCGAAGTCGCCGGCCAGCACCAGGGTCACGTTGTTCGGCACGTACCACAGGCGGAAGAATTCCTTCACGTCGTCCAGCTGCGCGTTCTGCAGGTCTTCCAGCGAGCCGATGACTTGCCAGTTGTACGGATGATCCGCCGGGTACAAGGCCTTGTTGATGACGTAGCGGGTGTGGCCGTAGGGTGCGTTGTCGACGCCCTGGCGCTTCTCGTTCTTGACGACCTGTTTTTCCTTGGCCAGCACCGGTTCGGTCACCGTGTTGATGAACCAGCCGAGTTTATCGGCTTCGGCCCAGATCATTTTTTCCAGCGCGTCCTTGGGCACCGTCTGCAGGTAATTGGTGCGGTCCTGCGAGGTCGAGCCGTTGGCGCCGGAGCCGCCGATGCGCGCCGTCATCTTGTCGAGGCCGCCCTTGCCGAGGTTTTCCGATTCGAGGAAGAGCAGGTGTTCGAACAGGTGGGCGAAGCCGGTGCGTCCGGCCTTTTCCCTGCTCGAGCCCACGTGGGCCGTCAGGTTGACGGCGACCACCGGATCGGAACGGTCGATGTGGAAGATCACCTCCAGGCCGTTGGGCAGCGTGAACTTCTGGAAGTCCACTTTCAGGGCTGCCTTCGGCGCGGCCTGCTTCGGCGTCGCGGCGTGCGCATGGGCGGGCAAGGTCGACGCGATACACGCGGCCAGCAACAGGGTCGAAGGGAAACGCTTCATGCAATCAGATCCTCGGCAATGGGAAGGGTTCTGGATCATATCAAAAGCTGGGGTCAGGTCTGACATTCGGACAGGAGCTCGACCGTTCCTCAACTTGCGCGCCGTTGCCGTCCCAGCGCCGCCGCCATCGCCTGGGTCAGCGCGCTCAAGGTATAGGGTTTGCGCAGGAACTCGATGGCAAGCGTGTGCAGGCGTCCGGGGTCGACCATGTAGCCGCTGGTGAGCACGACCGGCAGGCGCGGATGGTGGGTGGCGAGCCAGTTCACCAGTCCGATTCCGTCCAGCCTGCCCGGCATCATGACATCCGACAGGACCAGATCGACGCGGCTGAAATCGGCCTCGATGGCCGCGTCGGCGCTGTCGACCAGCGTCATCGACGCGCCCAGCTCCGCCAGCAGCGAACACATGGTGTCGGCGACCACCGGGTCGTCTTCCACGCACAGGATGCGGATGCCGGCCAGCGATTGCGGCGGCGCGTCAGGTACCGGCGCCTGCGCCGGCTCCGCCTTCTCGGCGCTGCGCGGAAGCAGGATGCCGACCGTGGTGCCGACGCGCTCGCGGCGGATGAAGGCCAGGCCATGGCTCTGGCTGGCGAATCCATCCACCTGCGACAAGCCAAGCCCGGT
>Ga0213837_1000897_pt1 | contig 20961 bp, 17 predicted proteins | sample SWPATP12_FD_160572 | JGI IMG/M metagenome (GOLD analysis project Ga0213837, IMG submission 160572) | Coastal seawater microbial communities from Marineland, Florida, United States - SWPA TP1 #2 | ecosystem: Environmental > Aquatic > Marine > Coastal | place: USA: Florida | collected 2016-08-06
TATTTTTTCTAACCTTTGATCCTCATTCAAGTCAGTGTTAAAGATCAATGGATGTTCGAGTTGGTCGCCAATTCTAACTGTCGGATTGAGGGACTTTTGCGCATCCTGAAAGATCATGCGTATGTTCTGACAAAAAAACTTCGAATCCGACCACTTTATTGTGTCGGAGTAGTGGAATAGCTTGCCTTTGTCCGGTCGTTCAGCACCGGATAATAATCTAGCAACCGTACTTTTTCCTGAGCCTGCATCACCTACGATGGCTAAAGTCTCGCCTTTGTACAAATGAAATGATATCGGTCCTATTGTTACATCGTGCTCTTTTTTAAACCAATGCGATTTGTCTTTGTAACATTTTTGAATGTTAACAATAGAAAATTGTGGACTGGACATAAATTAGAGAACATCCTTTGTTAATGGATAATGGCAACGAAAATACTGCCCTTTAACCTTGGTTTGTTCAGGCATAACAACGCAGGCTTTTTGCGCGTTAGGGCAACGGGGACCCAACCGGCAACCGATAGGCAAATGTTGTAATGTGGGAATGGTTCCTTTTAACGTATATAACTTTTGGCGCTGTTCATAATATTCATCAACAAAGTCAGGCTCACTGTCAAACAGGGCTTTGGTATAGGGGTGTTTAGGTGCGCTAAGAACATTTTTGGTTGGACCACTTTCAATCAATTGACCACAGTACATTACATTAACGCTATCAGCCCAGCTGGTTATTGTTTGCAGGTTGTGCGTTATGAAAATCATCGCCATATCTTTAAGCTGATTCAGACTTTTTAGGAGTTTGATAACTTGCAGTGAAGTTGTACTTTCTAAAGCAGTAGTTGGTTCATCAGCAATAAGCAGCTTTGGCTCTTTTGCCACAGCCATAGCAATCATTATTTTTTGGCAAACACCTTCCGACAGCATATGAGGATAGCTGTTAAACACACTGTTGTGATCTTTAATGCCAACTTTATGAAGTAAATTGATGCAACGACGTTTTCGATGTTGTTTGTTTTTGTTAAACCAGCCTTTAAACTCGTATTCAGGTAACGATTCTTCTAGCTGAGAGAAAATATCCGCGGTAGGGTCTAAACAACGTCGAGGCTCTTGATAGATCATAGCTATATTGGAGCTGATAACTTTTCGCCGCTGCTGTTCAGAAAGCCGATTGAGATCTTCGCCAAGAAAATGAAGACGGTCAGCTGTAACTTGCCATCGGTTGTTTAGAACACCAATTAGGGCCTTCGCAATTAGGCTTTTTCCAGAACCGGATTCACCAATTAGTCCACTGACTTCACCCATTTTCATTGAAAAATTGGCTGATTCTACAGCCTTGATGACTTCATCACCGCTGAGTAATTCTATATTTAAATTTCTTATATCCAGAAGTCGCATCTTGTTTCCTATTGGCCTCGACGTTCTTTAAGTGCATGTCGGAGGCCATCGCCCACGATATTCGTGGACAAAATACAAATGAATAAAACCAAACCTGGTAACATTACTGTCCAAGGGTTTAGATAAAACACATCTAAACTTGCAGCGATCATCGCGCCCAACTCAGGCTCAGGAGATTGGGCACCAATTCCAATGAAACCTAACACTACGATATCTAATACGGCGGATGAAATGGCAAGTGTAGAGAATATAGTTAGGTTCTCAATAATATTAGGAAACAAAGCGTGTCTAAAAATTTGAAACTTATTAGCTCCATCTAATTTAAATGCTATTACAAAGTCTTTGTTCAAAAGCTCTGAAATTTCAGTGCGTATATGGTGAATAAACTGCGGTAACATGGCCAATACAACCGCCCAAAACGTGTTTGCAATTCCAGGCCCTAAAATGGCAACGATGACAATGGCAATCAAGAGAGAAGGCATGGTTAACAGTATGTCTAACAGGTGATTCAGTATGCTAGAACGAATGCCTTTGCTGAATCCAGCTAGTGTGCCTATCAGTATTCCGAGGGATAGAGCCAGTATTACTGAGACAATAGCAAGGCCAAACGAGTAGCCAATGCCTAATATGACTCTTGAAAATATGTCTCTGCCTAACGCGTCAGTGCCAAATGGGTGAATAATTTGGCCTTGCAGATCCCAGGCTGGTGGCGTAAGCAATGCATCAGCATGTTGTTCATATGGTGTGTAAGGTGCCAACAAAGGAGCGAAAATAGCAAGGAATATCATAAACATGAATATCCAGCTCGCCACTAAAGCGAAATGGTTTCTCTGAAAAAGTCGCCAAAGTTGGCGAATAGGTGAGGAATTATTCGGAGATGTGAAGATTCTAAATTTTGCCATAACCGCGCCTACGAGCTAATGGATCAAATATCATGTACAGAACATCAAACAAGATTGTAACAATAAATACGACTCCGGATAACACCATGATACCACCTTTGATTGCCGGATAATCACGCTGGTAAATAGCGTCTACTAACCATAGGCCTATACCTGGCCAAGAAAATATGACTTCAGTAACCATTGCAAGTGTAATTACAGTACCAAAGTGCATCCCTAGTACCTGTATAACAGGCAATAAACCGTTTCTAAGTCCGTGACGTCTTAGCACTTGAAAGTTTGAGAGACCTTTGGCTCTAGCGGCCTTAACATAACTGGTATTTAAAACTTCTTTCATTGATTGTCGGGTCGTTCTTATCAATACGGTAGTTGGATAAGCCGCCAATACAAATGTCGGAATTGCCATATGGCGCAACGCGTCTTTGAACGCTTCATATTTGTAGATAGAGTCCGACAGTAGAATATCAACTAATAAAAAGCCGGTTTGGTATGGGATATCGTAAACCAGACTTAACCTACCGGATATGGGGAACCAACCGAGATTTATTGAAAATACGAGGATCAATAATAAGGCTAACCAGAAAATTGGCATGGAAAAACCGATTATAGAAACCGCTAATATAGATTTATCTAATAGCGGACGGTTTTCATTCGAAGCTAGGATTCCAAAGGGGATTGCTACGATAAAGCTATAAATTAACGCGTACGTCGCCAGTTCAACCGTTGCAGGCAACACAGTGAATACCTGTTCAAAGATACTGGTGCCCGTTGTGAAAGATGTGCCCCAGTTGCCGTCTAAAGTTCGTTTTACAAATTCGATGTATTGGATGAAAATATTTTGATCAATTTTATAAGCAACAGCGAGGTTTATATATTCATCATAATTAATCTGTTGGATACCAGTTAAATTACTTAATACATCACCAGGGAAGAGAAAATTAAGCGAAAAAACAAATACGCTTACCCCAAAAGTAATGAAGATTAATAAAGAGAGTTTACGGTATAAGTAATTGAACATACTTGTTATTCACCACTTTTTTTTGCATTGGAAAAATCAATGCCGCCATAAGGGTTTACTTTTACGTCTTTGATATTCTTGTGGTGCACCTTATGCCTTATCGCGTGGGCAATGGGCACTAGTGGACTGTTTTCAAATATTAACTGTTCAGCTTTCGTATAGAATGCTTTTCTTTCTGTATGGTCGGTTATTGATAGCGCTCTTAGGATGTTGCGGTCATACCTATCATCGCACCAGGCTGTACGGTTAGTACCTGAAAACGCTGAAGCGCAACTTAATAGCGGTCGATAAAAGTTGTCGGGATCAGAATTGTCAGCCAGCCAACCTATCAAAACGGAGTCGTGTTCGCCGCGAGCTAGTTTTTTTCTGAAGGTGCCCCAATCATAGGAAACGATATTGGCTTTAATATTAACTTCGGCTAGTGACTGTTGAAGTATTTCTGCCATCTTTCCAGCATTGGGGTTATATACGCGTTGAACTGGCATTGCCCAAATGTCCATTTCAAAACCATCAGAAAACCCTTCTTGAGCTAATAACTCTCTTGCTTTTTTTATCGAATACTCTCTGACGAAACTATCACCATCATAAGCCCAAGAAGTAGGGGGTAACAAACTTTTTGCTGGTTCGGCTAGATTGAAAAAAACGGCATCAATTATCGCATCGCGGTCCACAAGATAAGAAAGGGCTTTTCGAACGTTCACATTGTCAAATGGCTTTACATTTGTATTAAAGGCCCAGTAACCAACATTCATCGAAGTACTTTCGGTTATTTCTATTTCTTCGCGGCCAGTAAGGTAACCTACATCTGATGCTGAGGGGTAACCAAATACATCACACTCGCCAGTTATTAATTTGGCTAAACGAGAACTGTTGTTTGGTGTTATGTCAAAAATGACCTGGCTCAGTTCCGGTTTGCCGCGCCAATAATTATTGTGGGATAAATAGCGAATATAATGATCTCGTTTGTACTCCTCAAATTTATAGGGCCCGGTTCCTACTGGTAAATGGTCAAGCTGGTCCAACTGTTCGGAATTTTCTAATTGCTCACCGTATTCTGCAGACAAAATGACAGCAAAGTCCGTTGCCATGTTTGCTAAAAATGAGGCTTGAGGATCACTGAGTCGAAATTCTATTGTCAGATCATCAACAACTATAATCTGTTCAATCAAGGTATCAAACTCGATACCATTAAAAAACGGATAAAGTCCCCCTCCAACTAAATGGAAAGGATGGTCAGAGCGTAAAATTCTGGAGAACGTGAATAACACGTCCTCACTGGTTAATGTTCGAGTAGGTGTGAAATAATCAGTAGTGTGAAATTCAACGCCTTTACGTAAATAAAATCGATATCGCATTGCATCACTGGATACGATTACCTTGCGTGCCAAGTCCGAAACAACTCGGCCTGTGTCTGGGTCGATTTTAACTAGACGATTGTAAATTTGTTGAGATACAGCATCAATAGTTGTGCCCGATGTCACCAGTTGTGGATTGAATAAGTCCGGAGAGCCTTCACTACAGTACAAGAGTGTCTTAGAGGCCAATACTGAGTCGTTATCCGTATTGCAGCCGCCTAAAACTAAGACACTTAGTAGTATTACAAAAAGCTTGCTGTAACTCACTTTATTCATCAACACTTTTTTCCAACAAGTTGTATTTTTTGAGGTAACCTCTCAATTGGTGATATGTGACACCCAACTGTTCCGCAGTTTTTTTCTGGTTAAATTGACAGTGCGATAAGGCATTCTTAATTAAATTTATTTCAAACTCCTGACTCGCTTCTTTAAAGTCCACTGGGAAATCAAGACTTTCATTAGCGAGTACTTTTTTATTGTTTAGTGGTTCGGAATGAGTTTCAGAGGTGTCTGCAACTGTTTTTGTTACTGTTGTCGGCGATTGCTGAGCTTGTCTGTCCTGCGTTTTTACGCGTTTTTCAGGCCTATATGGGCTGTCAAAAGGATCCAATACAATATCGTGCACGGGAACATGTGGGTTTGCAGAGCGGTAAACGCTTCTTTCCACAACATTCTTAAGCTCTCGTACATTGCCGGGCCAATCATATTCTAATAATAGCTCTTTTGCCTTTCTTGAGAAGCCACTAAATAGTTCCCAGCCGAGCTCTTTAGCCATAGAGATTGCAAAATGTTCAGCTAATACCATGATGTCTTCTTGCCTTTCCCTAAGCGGAGGTAAAGTAATGACGTCGAATGCTAAACGATCGAGTAAGTCTGAGCGAAATTCACCAGATTCTGCGAGAGCGGGTAAGTCCTCATTGGTCGCACACACTAGTCGCGTATCAATTTTCACCGTCTTTGTGCCACCAACACGTTCAAATTCACCATACTCAATGACACGTAATAGCTTTTCTTGAACTAATCCAGATGTGTTCGCTAATTCATCTAGAAATAAAGTGCCGCTGTTGGCTCTTTCAAAACGACCTTCATGTTTCTTACCGGCACCAGTAAATGCACCAGATTCGTGTCCAAACAATTCACTTTCTAATAAGTTTTCGTTTAGGGCAGCACAGTTTAATGTGACGTAGTTTTGATCCCAGCGGCTAGACAGGTAATGCAAACGTGCTGCAATTAGTTCTTTACCCGTTCCTCTTTCGCCGATGATCAATACGGGCTTGTCTAAAGGAGCCAGTTGAGAAACTTTTTCCAAAACCTCTAAAAAGGAATTAGCTTGCCCTATTAAATTATCTTTATTTCCGAATTGTCTCATAGTGCAACTGTTGGTTAAAATGACTAATTAGTAGTGTATTTTAAAAACAAAGAATCTTAAAGCTTTCATTTTATTATTTAAAAAGTTAATAAAATTAGAGGTTTATAACTTTAATTCGAGTTGGCAAGGTATCTGAATGCAGTTATGCCAACTTGAACACACAAGTATTCTTAAAAGAGGTAAATATTATGGGTATTTTTTCACGCTTTGCTGACATAGTGAATGCCAATATTAATTCACTGTTGGATAAGGCCGAAGATCCAGAAAAGATGGTTCGCCTTATTATTCAGGAGATGGAAGACACATTGGTAGAAGTACGTTCATCTTCTGCAAGAACTCTTGCTGATAAAAAAGATGTGGTTCGCAGAATTGAAAGATTGCAAACTGAAGCACAGGATTGGCAATCAAAGGCGGAACTAGCGTTATCTAAGGATAGAGAAGATTTAGCTCGTCAGGCGTTAATAGAGAAAAGACGCTGTGAAGAAAATGTAGAGCAATTGCAAAATGATTTAAATGCATTAGAAGACCAAGTCTCTCGACTACAGGATGAAATTGGTCAATTGCAAACCAAACTTGAAGATGCGAAGGCACGTCAAAAAACTATTTTAATGCGTGGCAAAACGGCCAATTCACGTCTGAATGTAAAGAGCAAATTGAATAGCGGAAAAATTAATGATGCATTATCACGCTTTGAACAGTACGAGCGTAAAATCGACAATTTGGAAGCGGAAGTTGAGTCTTATGATTTAGGCAATAAGTCATTGGCTGACGAATTTGCGGAACTTGAGTCTTCCGACAAAGTAGACAATGAATTGGAAGCATTAAAAGCTAAAATGAACGCTAAAAAAGAAGACTAACCGCACAAGGAGTAAATTATGAGTGATGTGGTAGGTATTTTAGTCGCACCAATCATTATCTTTATGATTTTTGTGGCGCCAATATGGCTAATTATGCATTACAGAAGTAAAAGGCAAGTGAGCCAAGGTTTGAATGATAGAGAAATCAACACTTTGAATGAGTTAGCACATAAAGCTGAATCATTGGGAGAACGAGTTAAAACGTTGGAATCTATATTAGATGTTGAGGCGCCTGGCTGGCGTAACAATAATTAACCAGTTAAGGTTAACAAGGAGTCAGAAATGACAAAAACAAATAATAAACAGTTAGTGCGCATTCCGAGTCAAGGTAAAATTGCAGGTGTTTGTGCTGGTGTAGCGGAATATACTGGCATTGAACCATGGTTAGTCAGGATTATTTGGTTCACAGGATTTGTATTTTCAGGCGGTTTTTTCCTTGTAGCCTATATAGCAGCTTGGTTTATTCTAGATACGGAAGATAAAGGATATAAAAAGTCTGGGGCGTTTAAGAAAAAGCGTGATCAGTGGTATAGAACGAATGGTGATAACGATATAGATCGTGCTGTTGAGGTAAAGAGCAAAGTTTGGCAGGCTGGCGAGCCACCAAAACAAGCGTTTAAAGATATCGTAAATCAGTTTGATGGAATCGAAGCTCGTGTGCGAAAGATGGAAACCTATGTGACATCTAATGAGTTCACTTTGAAACGAGAAATTAGTCGGCTCTAAGTAATTGTTTGTCGCTTACATAAATGGCCCTAGAGGCCATTTTTTTATGCCTTAGAATCACTGTTGTATAAAATAATTTACAAAATGCATGGCTGTTTTATACCAATTAGATTATTAACTCTAGGGAATTTTTAGCAAAGTGCGCTCTACTTTTTATAGGAATCAGTGTGAATTTTTCGAGTGAAAAAGGGAAACACAAGAATAAGTATTGAGGCAGTTTATGAGCGTTACACCTATTAAGAATCAGCATGCAAATTCTGAAACATTGTGCATTCACGCAGGCAAAACGAAAGGCGCGCATCAAGGGGCACTAACTACACCTTTGTATCAGACTTCAACGTTTGTTTTTGATAACGCGGAGCAGGGAGCCGCCCGATTTGCAGGCGAGGAAGAAGGTTTTATTTATACTCGTCTAGGTAATCCGACAACTCGTGAATTAGAGTTGAAGATGGCAGCACTTGAAAGAATGGAAGATGCAGCAGCAACAGCAACTGGGATGGCTGCAGTTTCCGGGGCTGTACTAAGTTTTTTACAAGCTGGCGATCATGTTATTGTTTCTAAAGCTATTTATGGATGCTCGTTTGCACTATTTAACCACCAATTACCTAAGTTTGGCATTGATGTCAGCTTTGTTGAAATGGCCGATGAAAAAGAGCTAGAAAGTGTCGTCAGACCAAATACTAAAATGATATTTGCAGAGACGCCAATTAATCCAAACTTGAAAGTCTTAGACTTGGAGATGATTGGTGAATTTAGTCGTAGACACAACTTGTTATCTATAATCGACAACACATTTATGTCGCCAATTTTGCAAACTCCAGTGGATTTCGGTATTGATATTGTTATTCATAGTGCGACTAAATATTTGAACGGTCATGGCGATGTTGTCGCAGGTATTATCGTTTCTTCAAAGGAGAACATTGCAACTATTAAATCGACGATTTTGAAAGATATTGGTGGCACGATTAGTCCGCATGATGCTTGGTTAATTTTACGTGGCCTTAAGACGCTTTCGGTAAGAATTGAGCGTCATTGCCAATCTGCTCAAACCGTTGCAGAGTTTTTAGATCAACATCCATTAGTTTCTGAAGTGTATTATCCAGGCTTACCGTCTCATCAAGGCCATAAGTTTATTGGAAACCAAATGAAAGCTGCAGGTGGTGTTATCGGTTTTGAACTGGACTGCAGTTTGGATGAAGGGCGAGAATTTATTAATGCTATGCAATTGTTTTCAATTGCCGTTAGCTTAGGCGATGCAGAATCCTTAATTCAACATCCTGCATCTATGACACATTCACCGTATACTCAGGAAGAACGTTTAAGCGCTGGTATTAGCGATGGTCTTATTCGCATTTCAGTTGGGTTGGAGCATACAGACGATTTAATTGCCGACCTTTCGCAAGCGTTCGATAAGATTTCGCAATCTCGCTCAGACGCAACGCTTTCAGCGGGAAATTGGAGCTAACCTAGTTTAATCACTCAGAAGGAAACGATCTGTTTCCTTCTGAAATTCTGACTATAAGAGCGGTTAACTGATAACAAAACATAGATACGCTAAAGCATTGTTATTGGCATTAATTCTTTACATTTTTTAATTTTACCCCTCCCATTTTTGTCAATTTAGATTTACAATCTCCTCATCTTATTTAGATAAACCGTCACGGAGCAATAATGCGTTTACAGATTGCGTGTCAGGATCGAATGGGCTTGGCAAAGGAAGTACTCAATATTTTGGTTGAATATGATATCGACTTAAGAGGTATTGAGTTTGATCCGCAAACAAAATGTTTATATGTCGCGTTTCCTCAAATTGAGTTTGAAATGTTTCAACAAGTTATGGCCGCTATACGTAGAGTTGAAGGAGTGACTGACGTAAAAACTACTAACTTCTTGCCATATGAGAGGGAACATAACGAACTCGTTACGTTGTTACGTATATTGCCAGATGGCGTTATTTCCATTGATAATAAAGGAAATGTGGTTACTGCAAATCAATCTTCTCTAGTTGATTTGGGGCGTTCTGAAAGTGAAGTTGTCGGCCAACCAATACAGAGTTTATTAAAAGGTTTCAACTTCACTAAGTGGCTGGAAGGAAACGAAGTATTAGGTCAAACGTTAAAGTTGACGGGAAATAATGAAGAATTTGTTTCTGATATTTTGCCTATTAATGTCACTGACGAAGAAGGTGAGGTGCAGTTAGCTGGAGCGGTTGTTAACCTAAAGTCGCATAGTCGTTTGGGTCAGCAGATTAATGCGTTTAGGGATGACAACAATGAATCGTTTGCAAATATTCTTGCAAATAGCACCAGTATGCGGCGAGTGATCCGCGAAGCTAAAAAGATGGCGCAGTTAGATGCTCCAATACTTGTTCAGGGTGAAACGGGCACTGGCAAGGAGCTAATCGCTCGAGCTTGCCATGACGCAAGTAGCCGTTCGGCAAGTCCATTTCTGGCGTTAAGTTGTGCATCATTACCTGATAATGTCGCAGAGTCTGAGCTTTTTGGTTATGGCCCCAATGCTTATCCGGGACAAGGTGATGATACCAAGCGTGGCATTTTTGAGCAGGCTGAAGGCGGCACTGTATTTCTTGATGAAGTTGGTGAGATGTCTACAGGATTACAAACTAAACTGCTTCGATTTTTGCAGGATGGGACTTTTAGACGCGTTGCAGATGAAAATGAAGTTAAAGTAGATGTGCGTGTGATTTGTGCAACACAGAAAGATCTGGCGAATATGGTTCAAGAACATGAATTTCGAGAAGATTTGTATTATCGCCTCAACGTATTAAGTTTACATATACCGCCACTGCGAGAAAGAAAACAAGATATTTTGCCTTTAGCTCAACATTTTATGCAAAAATTTGCGCAGGAGTTAGGCAAACAACCACCGTCGTATTCAAAAGCATGTTGTGAGTATTTGCAAAATTATCCTTGGCCGGGAAATACACGACAATTGGAAAACTCGGTCTATAGAGCCATTAGTTTGCTCGATGGTGATATTGTTGAAAAAGAAGCTCTGGAGCTACCAACCTATACTAATGAGTTTGGCTATTTGGAACAAGAGTTCGAAGGGTCCCTAGATCAGGCTGTGAAGCGATTCGAAGCAAGTCTTTTACGCAAATTGTACCCAGCATATCCAAGCTCTCGTCAGTTAGCGAAGAAACTAGGGTTAAGCCATACTGCTATCGCCAACAAGTTACGTGAATATGGAATAAACAAGAAAAGCATTAAGGTATAAAGAGAATTATGAAGTTATATGGTTATTGGCGTTCTTCTGCGGCATACCGCGTACGAATTGCACTTAATTTAAAAGGAATATCCTGTGAACAGGAATCAGTGCATTTGGTAAAAGATGGTGGTGAACAACATAAACATGATTATGTTGATTTAAATCCAAATGAGTTGGTGCCGACTTTAGTTGATGGTGAGTTAAAACTTAACCAAAGTATGGCTATTTTGGAATACTTGGAAGCAAAGTTCACTGATACACCTTTACTACCCACTGACTTAGAACCTCAGGTTCGCTGCCGTGCTTTAGCATTGGATATCGCTTGTGACACACACCCTCTGAATAACCTGCGAATTTTACAATATTTGTCTGGCACATTATCGGTGACGGATGAAGAAAAAATGGCCTGGTATCATCATTGGATTCATGTTGGTTTTAGTGCCTTTGAAAAATCACTGAAGACCACAGCAGGGAAATATTGTTTTGGTGATACCGTGACTTGGGCAGATATTTGTCTAGTGCCACAAGTTTATAATGCGGAAAGATTTGGTGTGGATTTGAGTGCGTATCCAATATTAATGGAAGTTTGTGAACGTTGTCGTTCACTCCCTGCATTTATTGACGCATTGCCTGAAAATCAACCAGATGCGACTTAAATAAGTCTTGCATAAAGAGTAAAAAAATATTTGTTTTTCAGCCGTTTGTATATGGGAAAAGGTTTTGTTGAGGATAAAATAGCGTTTTCCTATTTTCCTTTATGTGTTAGTTTTATGAAAGATAAAAAATTTAGAGGAATTCGTCTTGATCAATGTTTTATTAGTTGATGATCATGAGTTAGTCCGTACTGGCATTAAACGTATAATTAATGATGTACGTGGCCTTAAAGTTGTCGGAGAAGCGGCATCAGGCGAAGAAGCGTTTCAATTTTGTCGAGCGAATGAACCAGATGTTGTTCTAATGGATATGAACATGCCAGGTATCGGTGGTTTGGAAGCCACTAAAAAGATTGTTCGATATTGTCCGGATGTAAAGATAATCATTTTGACCGTCCATACAGAAGATCCGTTTCCTACTAAAGTAATGCAGATCGGTGCACATGGTTTTTTAACTAAGATGACCGGACCGGAAGAAATGATTCAAGCCATTAAATCTGTTAATGTTGGTCAGCGTTATATCGCGCCCGATATTGCACAACAGATTGCATTGAATCAATTCAGCGGTAAAAAGGAAGATAAACCTTTCGAATCGCTATCCGAACGTGAACTTCAAATTATGTTGATGATCACGAAAGGAGAAAAGGTTCAGGATATTGCGGATCAGTTAAATTTGAGTTCGAAAACTGTGAATAGTTATCGTTATCGAATGTTTGAAAAATTAGACATTTGTAATGATGTTGAACTTACGCACATGGCTATACGTCATGGCTTGTTGGACATGGAGAAACTTTAGTTTTCTGTGTCCATTCGTTTCACACCATCCCTTCATAAAAATTTGTTGAATAATGTCTGGCTTTGAACCCGCGAGCTTTCTTAAACATGTAACTACCCGTCCTGGGGTTTATCGGATGTACGATGAAAACTCTGAGGTAATTTATGTTGGTAAAGCAAAAAACCTCAAAAATCGACTTTCCAGTTACTTCAGAAAAGATGTCAACAGCGTAAAGACAAAAGCGCTCGTTTCTAATATTGCTAATATTGAAGTCATCATTACCGGCTCTGAAACCGAAGCGTTGATATTAGAAAATAATCTTATAAAGGAATATCAACCTAAATATAATATTTTATTAAGGGATGATAAGTCTTACCCTTATATCTTAGTTACAGATCATAAACACCCAAGAATAACAATGCACCGAGGCAGTAAGCGCTTCAAGGGGGATTATTTCGGGCCCTTTCCGAGTGCTGGTGCCGTTTGGCAGAGCTTGCGAATAATGCAAAAAGTCTTCCCCGTAAGGCAGTGTGAAGATGGCTTTTACAAAGCGCGCAGCCGCCCTTGTCTACAACATCAACTAAAAAGGTGCAGTGCACCTTGTGTAGATGGCTATGTGACCGACGAACAATATTCGACACAAGTCGAATTGGTTAAAAAGTTTTTATCTGGCAAGAGCCAAGATGTCATTGAGCAGCTGATCGATAAAATGGAAAAAGCCAGTGAGCAGCTCCATTTTGAAGATGCCGCTTTTTTTAGAGATCAAATTACTGCACTGCGGAAGGTAACTGAACAACAAAATGTGAGCGGTAACATTGATGAAATCGATGTTATTGCTTTTGCTATAGATAAAGGACTTGCGTCTGTGCATATCATGTATATACGGGATCAAAAAGTCCTAGGGAGCAAAAATTACTCGCCGAAAGTACCTGCAAATTCAGAACCGAGTGAAGTCATAACATCATTTATTAGCCAGTTCTACTTAAATGGCATGGGTGGGCAGAGTATACCGAAAACCATAGTCGTACCCGAAATAACGGAAGAGCCCGAACAACTACAACAAGCAATTACCCAAGTTCGAAATGCTAAAGTTGAGCTAGTAAAACCCCAACGTGGTGAAAAATTTAAGTACTACCAACTTGCGCAAAAAAATGCTCAGATAGATTTGTCTACTAAATTAGCGGATGGCAGAGCCATCAGTTCTAAATACAAGGAGCTGAAAGAGGTGTTGAAAATACCTCAAATAGAGCGAATGGAGTGTTTTGATATCAGCCATACCTTTGGTGAATATCCGATTGCTTCCTGTGTTGTATTTGGTAACGAAGGACCTCTAAAATCGGAGTATAGAAGGTACAACGTCAAAGGTGTTAAAGGTGGCGATGATTATGGCGCAATGGCGTTTGCCTTAAATAAGCGATACGGCAAAGTTGAATCGATTGATAATGTGCCGGATGTGTTATTTATTGATGGTGGAAAGGGGCAACTGAATAAGGCTGAAGAGTTTTTTAGCGATTGGCAGCTAGAAAAGGCGCCGATAATAGTAGGTATCGCAAAAGGTGAGGGTAGAAAGCCAGGATTGGAGACCCTTTTTATGAATGGTGGTGAGATTGAAATTCATTTACAAAAATCATCGTCGGCCTTGCATCTTATTCAACATATTCGTGATGAATCCCATCGATTTGCAATTACAGGGCATAGGAATAAACGCAGCAAGGCGAAAACCCAATCTGTCTTGCAAGAAATTCCAGGAATAGGTGCCAAAAGGCGTCAGGCATTGCTTAAAAATTTTGGGGGACTGCAAGGGGTTTTGGCTGCAAAAGCTGAACAATTAGCCAAAGTCCCAGGTATCAGTCAACAATTGGCAAATGAAATACATGCGTTCTTGCATGATAAAGATTAAATAGGCATCATCGTGCCAGCCGATAATAATAATTAGAGCAGTAGATCTCCGTTTATGTGGAATATCCCAAATATCTTAACGTCCTTCCGAATCTTTCTTATTCCAGTCATGGTGGGCCTGTATTATTTACCTGCCGATGTTTATGAATGGAAATACTTTGCAACAGCATTTGTTTTTTGGTTCGCTGCGATAACAGATGCTTTGGATGGTTATCTAGCTAGAAAATTGGATCAGTCTACCCCGTTTGGTGCATTTTTTGATCCTGTGGCAGATAAAGTCATGGTTGCGGTAGCGCTAGTAATTGCTGTTGATGATTATGCAAATGTATGGGTCAGTATACCTGCAATGATCATAATAGGACGTGAAATCGTTATTTCTGCATTACGTGAATGGATGGCGGAAATGGGCAATCGTGCTGATGTTGCTGTGAGTACTGTTGGTAAATATAAGACGGCGGCACAAATGTTGGCCTTAATTGGTTTATTATGGCACCCAAACGAATATTGGGTGTTTGAAGGCTGGATTTTAGGACCTCTCCTAGATTTTGCGACTTATGCATTCCTGTATAGCGCAACAGCGTTAACTATCTGGTCTTTGGTAATTTATTTTAAAGCTGCCTGGCCATACATTAGCGGTAAAAAAGCCTGATTTTTAGACGTAATAGTTAATTTTTCAGCAAACAACATGAAAATGTCATTTTTATTTAAATTAGCTGTTGACTCATTAAGGTTTGGATGTAGAATGCGTCCCCGTTGTCAGCGATGACAACGAAGAAATCAAAGTTTGATTTTGCGAGTATAGCTCAGCTGCCAGAACGAAGATGCAACTAAGTTGCGCTAAAGTTCAGGTGGCTAAGAAGAAAAGCATCTATGGATTGCGAGTATAGCTCAGCTGGTAGAGCGCAACCTTGCCAAGGTTGAGGTCACGAGTTCGAACCTCGTTACTCGCTCCAAAATCAAAATGAATGGCGGGTTGGCAGAGTGGCTATGCAGCGGATTGCAAATCCGTGGACCTCGGTTCGACTCCGGGACCCGCCTCCATGATTTCTTAAAGCAGTGTCTGCCCGGGTGGTGGAATTGGTAGACACAAGGGATTTAAAATCCCTCGTCTGAAAGGACGTGCCGGTTCAAGTCCGGCCCCGGGCACCATTCAGTCTCTGAATGAAAATAGTGTGATTCAATTTTAAGTTTGAATACACTAATGGATTGCGAGTATAGCTCAGCTGGTAGAGCGCAACCTTGCCAAGGTTGAGGTCACGAGTTCGAACCTCGTTACTCGCTCCAATTCAGAAACATGGTTAATAACACTGTTTATAAAGCTTAATACGTGAAAACGTATAATGGATTGCGAGTATAGCTCAGCTGGTAGAGCGCAACCTTGCCAAGGTTGAGGTCACGAGTTCGAACCTCGTTACTCGCTCCAAATCATAAGCAAGTTGGAACCAATCTAACTATAAAAATCACTTCCCGATGCCCGGGTGGTGGAATTGGTAGACACAAGGGATTTAAAATCCCTCGTCTGAAAGGACGTGCCGGTTCAAGTCCGGCCCCGGGCACCATTGCTGAATGCATACCGACTTGCATTTAGTAATTTTAGACTGGGGAAATAGCTTAGCTGCTAGTATTCAAAAGCAACAAGATTGCGAAGAAGAAAAGTAGTTTGGTTATCAACCCACAATGGATTGCGAGTATAGCTCAGCTGGTAGAGCGCAACCTTGCCAAGGTTGAGGTCACGAGTTCGAACCTCGTTACTCGCTCCAATCTAATTCTATGAACATTTCCCTTGTTAAAACTCGAAGTAACTTAAACAAAATTACCTGTTGTCTTCATTAACGCTCTATTTTTCCTCAGTTGGCCTAAAAATTGCGCCTAGATATTTAAATTACCTCCAAAATATATTAATTTATTGTCTTCGTATGTCCTATAGATCTTGATATTCGCAAACAGCGTAGGATGAAGATTTGACAGAAATTAAGACAAAAAGAGATTGTTATGGGAAGAGCCTTCCAAAACCGTAAAGAGTCCATGGCCAAAACGGCCAATATGAAAACTAAAATTTATTCTAAATACGGTAAAGAAATTTACGTTGTTGCCAAAAACGGTGGTGTCGATCCAGATGGAAACTTAGCGTTAAGAACATTGATGGACCGAGCTAAAAAAGATCAGGTACCAGCTCATGTTATTAAAAATGCGTTAGATAAAGCACAAGGTGGCGCTGGCGAGGATTATTCACCAGCACGTTATGAAGGTTTCGGTCCTGGTGGTTGCATGGTTATTGTAGATTGCCTTACGGATAACCCAAATCGCACAATTATGGAAGTCCGTAACTGCTTTACGAAAACTAACTCAAAGTTAGGGGCGCAAGGTTCTGCTGCACATATGTTTGATCACGTTGCTGTGTTTGTTTTTGACGGTAACGATGAAGACCAGGTTTTAGAAGATCTGATGATGGCTGATGCCGACGTAAACGACGTAGAATGTGAAGACGGCAAAATTACGGTTTATGCGCCGCATACCGAATTTGGCAATGTTAAAACGGCGTTGGAAGAAGCGTATGAGGGTATTGATTTTGACGTTCAGGAAATTTCCTGGGAACCTCAAACTACCGCTCCAGTTTCAGGTGACGACGTTGCAGTGTTTGATAAGTTCATGGACATGTTAAATGACTGTGAAGATGTCCAAGACGTATATCACAACGCTGAAGTTGAGCGCTAATTAATCTAACTTTTATTTGGCCAGCATTTGCTGGCCTTCTTTATTATGGCAAAACCTAGAAAAAGACTCCCTGCCACATCAATTAACATTTATTGTAAAAAGTGTCGCTTCAAACTCTTAGTTTACCGTAAAGGAGGAAACGGCTCTTTAATTAAATGTTTCGAGAGTCGTATAACCAAGAACTTTACTGAGGAAGTTGGAGTGTGTCCGAATTGCAATGGGCAATTTTCTAGACTTACTATGATAAGGGGAGAGCCAGCATTAAAAATAATTGGTGGAAAAGTTTTAACTAAATAAATTCTAAACAGTTAGCAATTCCTAACCTAGTGCAGGTTGGAAAGCTGTCCTTTTTTTTAAACTCATCCTATTCGAGCTAAATTTTAAAAAACTAATAAATTTAGCAACTTGCGTATTCATAAATCTACTTCTACTTTTTAAACAGTTATTGCGTATAAAAAGTTTACAGAGTACAAGCAGATATAAGGATGCGACCATGGCAGTTCAGTTACCGCAAACAGCTCGATTTCCACTACTTAAATCTTCCATTGCAATCGCCGTATCAAGCGCATTATTGCCTGGCGCATATGCGGCAGAAACGACAAATCTTACAAACAGTTCGGTGAATTCGACGACAAATGGTGCAGTGGTTTCTGGAGATAAATCTACGGTAACGGTTCAAAACGGTCAATCAATTATCAATTGGAATGCCTTTGGCCTGGCTAACTCAGAAACTATAGACTTTACCAATTCAGGAGGCACGCTGGCCGGAACTGTTGTTTTAAACAGGGTGATTGGGGCTGACTCGTCCTTGATTGATGGTACCGTTACGACTTCTAATATTGAAACACTAATATTTGCAAATTCAAATGGAATAACTGTCGGCGATAATTTTGTAAATACGGGTGCTGGTACCAGTAATTTGATGTTCTCAACAAAAGATATTGACGCTTTGACTGGATATGACGTAAACGCAAATAACTTTGGTTTAACATTGGGAACCGATAACAATGCAGATTTGGTTATAAACGGCACAATTAGTACAATAGAGCCTGCTGATTATAAGCTGACATTAATATCAGGTGCGGATGTTAATATTGGGGCATCAGGAGCAGATTCTGACAAAATTGCGACCAGTTTCTTGACCATTACAGCCGATGGGGCGGTAGATGGCTCCAGCGGTACCCTTGATGTTGATGGAGAAGTGTCTATTAGCGCCGGAGGCAATGTTACCTTAAATCTAGAAAAGTCAGCTCCTTTATTCATTGATACCAACGGTAACATAACGATAGATCAAAAGTTAGGAACGTTGGAAATAGGTCAACTTGAAGGGGCTAATGTATCCTTGTCTTCCACGCAAGTTGTTATTGCTGGAGTTGCCGAAGTCAACAACCCTATAACGGCAACCACAGATGATCAGGTAGCGAGCAACACCAGTTTTTCTGGTGATGAAAATATCATTTCCGATGGCACCATCACTATTAATAGTAATACCTTAGCTGGCTCAAATACGCTTGAAGTCGGCTCGTCTGGCAGTTTGCTATCATTAAAGTCCACGGGCGGCACATTAACGACAACGGGCTCTAAAGTCGGAAACTTATATCTTGAACTGGATGGTAGTCTTAATATAGGTAACGTCACCACAAACTCAGATATTCAAATCAGTGAGCAATCTGGTGCAACCTCAACAATTACTCAAACAGGCACGATTTCATTAAACAGTACGTCTAACTCTGTTCTCAATTTTTCGGGAGCGGACGTAAATGACTTCTTTATCACTAAGGCTGGTGGCAACTTAACCGTTAATGCCAATGATGTAGGGCTTGCGGGAGCCGTTAATGTATCAGGAAATACGTTAACTTTGGACGCAAGTGGCAACATCACGGGGGCAAGTAATCTTGTTACCGCAAATAAACTCGTTATTGCAGGTGGTGGTAGTACTGTAGGGACTTTAGATACCACAGTGAGTGAACTGGAGCTTACGCAGGCAGGATCCGCAACCATTAGTAATACTGGAGATATCGCTTTGGATACAGCAAATATTTCTGGTGCAGTGGTTGTTAACGTTAATGCTGGCAGTGATATTTCAGTAAACAATACGGTTGATGTAGGAACCGCAGGATCATTAACATTAAACGCGGGTGATGCGAGCAGTATCATTACTATCGGCGCTGCGATAACAGGTGACGATGCAACACTAACGCTTAACTCCGACAATATAAATATTAATGCAACAGTAGATACGACAACTACGAATATACGTACTTTCACCTCAAATGGCACAATTGACCTTGAAAATGCTACGGATGCCAGTTCGACTTTAGAGCTAGGTGCAACTAGTGTTTCGAATTTATTTAGTAACGCCCAAGGGATAGACAGAACAGTAGTAATTGGGGAATCTGGCAGCACGGGTAATGTGGCTATTTCTGAAGCAATATCTAATGCTAATGCCGACATTGTTGTTAACGGTGGAAGCCTCAACGTATCCGCAACGGTTAATTCAGATACAGTGGATATTAATTCTTCCGGTACGGTTACCAGTACCGCTGTAATCACCGCAGATGATGTATCAGTAGTGTCCAATGGCGATGTCACCCTGTTAACATCGGCGAATACACTCGACGTGAACGCTACAGCTGGCGACATTTCAATTACAGAGAGTAATGGAATTACGTTGCAGGACATAGTAACAACTAGTGCCAATACAACTGCCGTTTCTGTAACTACAACTGCTGGCAACGTATCTTCTGAAGCAAGTACATCCATTCAGGCTAACAGCGGTGAAATTGCCATTAACTCTGCGGGAGATATCAATGTAAATGTAAATGGCGCATCTACGTTTAATTCATTATCAGAAAACGGCACAGTTACATTAACTTCTAATAGTAATAATGTGACCTTTACCGACGCAGTCGGTGGAGGAGACGACATATTAACCGTGACTGGATTGACAGTTAACTCAGCCGCGAACTTAGTTACAGGTGCAGATGCGATAACTGTAGCTGGTAATCTTTCATTAAGTGCCACCGGCAATTTAACGGTGGCAGGGGCGGCTACTGCAAGTGGCAGTGTAACCATGTCCGGTGGGAATGTTACATTAGCAGCGATTACATCGGATTCTGATACATCGGGTGGCGATGGTGCAGTGATTGTTGAAGCCGGTACAGGGCTTGCGCTTAATGGCAATGTTACAAGTAATGACAATACAATCACGATAAGGGGTAATGCTGACTCCGTCACGCTTGATCTAGGTACGGCTGGTAGTGGAAATTTATCCGTTGATCAAACTGAACTGGATAGGTTGTTGGCAGGCACGAGTACCATTACGTTTGGTATGGCTTCTGGTGGTGCTATTTCTGCCAACGGCGTTGATCTCAATACAACAGCAACGCAAGCAGGCGTGACCATGCTAACAGCTGGCGCCCTGACTACTGACAATGCGATTAACATTGGTGGTGATAATTTATCTGTTACCGCAGATAGCATCACTGAATCAGGTTCGACTGTAATCACCGCAAATAACGTCGCGTTGACTGTAACCAACGCTGCAGATCTAGGCGGTACTAATGCAATCTCAGGCAGTGTTTCTGGTTCAACTGGTGGCGCACTGACTGTGAATAATGGACAGGCTTTGGATTTTGGTACGCTCTCTTCAAATTCTCTTACCTCGACAATCACAGGTGCTGGTGGAATTACCGATTCTGGCTCGATTACAACGGGTACCGTTAATGTAAATACCTCAGCTACAAACGGCGCAATTTCTTTAGATGATGACAGTAATGCTTTAAGTGGCACGGTAACGGTTGTGGCGGGCACAGGCAATGTGACCTTGGATAACAATACTACGGATTTAGGGTTGGTGGTGACCAGCGCGAATGATGTAACGATTGAAGATGCAGGGGCAGTGGCGTTATCGGGCACGGTGAGCAATAACCTATTGATTAGCAGCGCGACCGGGGTAACGGATTCGGGCACATTAAGTGTGACGGGGACCACGGGCATCACCACAACAGGTGATGGCAGTGTGGTATTGGATGAAGATGCCAATGCGTTGACGGGCACAGTGACGGTAAGCAGT
>Ga0213837_1000900_pt1 | contig 20931 bp, 18 predicted proteins | sample SWPATP12_FD_160572 | JGI IMG/M metagenome (GOLD analysis project Ga0213837, IMG submission 160572) | Coastal seawater microbial communities from Marineland, Florida, United States - SWPA TP1 #2 | ecosystem: Environmental > Aquatic > Marine > Coastal | place: USA: Florida | collected 2016-08-06
ATGCCTTTGGCCTCTTCCTTTGCGAAAGCTTCAAGCTCTTTCTTATTCATGTTCATCTGCCTATCCTTAACTCTCTATAGAGTAAATTGAGATAGGCAGTTACACAAAATTAGTTACAGTCTCAAATTTCCTCAATTTCTTTGTCACTCTCGTTAATGAATTCAAACTCCCAATTGTCTTAATTGGTACAAACCTAGCTCTACCTATTTTGACGAAAGAACTAAGGCAATCTAGAAGAAGTCTGGGGCTTGGTTCACTTGCTTGGGATCCTTTAGTGCCAGATGACACTTGGGATTTTTTTATAGAAGAGCTCTGGCAATATCGTTGGCTCCAGACCGATCAAAAGCTTAGCAGCGAACTGAGAGAAGCGTTCTTCTATGAAACTCAGGGCATCGTTGATCTATTACTAAAACTATTCATCTTTTGTCAGATTGCAGCGATCGATGAAGAAACTGAGGCAATTACAGTTGAACTCGTTCATCAAGTTGCCAGAAAGGAACTTGTGCTTGTCGCTGGCGTGATTCAAGCGATTCGTGAAAATGATAAACAGAAGCTCGCTAAATTTAGAGATATAGGTTTTCGTGAGCTTAATGAATATTTTGTCAAACGTATTGAAGAAACAAGTAGCCAAGCAAAGCCAATGGCTGTTGAAAAGATTCAACACTCAGCTCCTGAGTCTGATTCAAGCGTTTCGCTAGTCGTTTCAATGTTAACGACATTGGATATTGAAGAAGAGCTAGCGAGAAGTGTCGTATATAAGATAGTTGAAGATAAACCAAACCTCGATACGATTAGTTTGTCACAGGAAGCGCTTAAGATCCTCAAACCCGACGAGAAAAAGAAGAAAACTAAACGGAAGAAGATTACTGAATTTGAGGACGGTGACCTAAGAGGGTTGTGGGAAAAGGCTAAGCAGAATGATGGCCAAGTTTATGATGAACTTAAAGCCAGTGGTTACATCAGCTTAGGGATTGCAGTGTAAAATCTTAAAACCGCTATCGGCAGATAAAAATATCAGTTTCTAGGCTGCTCTAAAAAATGGAGTACGGAGAGTCATATAACTAGGACTGTTTCTGCATCTTATCGTCATTATTGATATAGTCTTAAAACAACCCGACGTGGGCGCTAATTAAGTAACTATCTCCTAGATTCAAAAGTTAAAAAATACAAGGACAATAGCATGTCTAATACTTCCCAATTCGATGCATCATCGTCAATGTTAGGTTATATCTATCAAATTAGATTTGCTCTGTATTTATCTCTAAAGAAGCTATCGGATTTGGCTGATCCAGAGCAGTTTAATGTCTCTATCGAGAAGTTGGACGACATTGCATTCGATAGTGATGGTTCTCCGGAGGAGCTTTTGCAGACTAAATTTCATGGTGACGAAGGTAACCTCAATGATAGAAGCCCTGACATATGGAAAACCATTAGAATTTGGGTAGAGTCGATTAAATCTGGAGAGATCTCACTCGGAAATGTAATGCTATCATTAGTTACGACACAAGCTGTTGCGGAGGAATCGCTGGCAAGTTTGTTGGGGGTTGGTCCAAAAAGAGATATAGATGAAGCTCTGAAAATCATGTCTGGGATCTGCGAAGAATCAAACCAGACAAATGAAAAAGGCTATAAAGCCTTTAAGAGCATGAGTGTTGCAGAAAGGAATAGTTTGTTAAGTGCAATCTATGTTGTTGGTAAGTCAGAAGACCTATTAAAGATCAGAGAAAACATGAAACCGGTTGCCAGACAGTCTGTGCCTGTTCAGGCGGCTGATGCATTCCTGGACCGCATTGAGGGGAGCTGGTTCAAGTGGGTTGTGGAAGCTCTGAGCAAAACACCAACAGGTGTCATCAATTTGGGTGTTTTACAAGAATTAGTTGAAAACATACGGCCAGAATATGCTCTCACAAACCTTCCTGCTGAATATGTTGATGCGTTGCCCGATGCGATGGACGTAGACAAAGACATGCGGATATTTGTTAAACAGATGCGTTTGTTTAATGCCCCTAAAAAGCTGATCGAGTTGGCAATATCAAATTATTACAGAGCGTTTGAGCAACGAAATAAGTGGGCTGGAGATGGTTTGTTGAATCCGGGTGAGATCAGTGCTTTTGATAGAAAACTGTTTGAGACGTGGTATGAGCAACAGGCATTTATGGAAATGCAGGAGACGCTTGACACCGAGGAAGCTAAGAGGGCGTATTCAGCGAAGCTGTATCAGTACTGCCAACAGCAGGGTGTTGTTCCTATTCGCCCTGATTTCGTAGAAGAGTATCTTTCCAAAGGCTCTTATCACTTGTTGTCAGATGATCTAAAAATTGGATGGCATCCTGAATTTGAACAGTTGGGAGATGCGAGCAACGAGGGGGTTGCCTAGTGATTATTGAATCAGAACTATCCAAAGAAGAGGCTAATCTTTATAACCCCGCCTACGTTGGGGCTGTATTGTATCAGGCGATCCGGGAATGTTCGGAAAAAAATCAGCAAGGACTTCATTGCTCACTTCTCTACTTAATTGCGCCCCTTGCGTTGTGTGGTCGCTATTCATCTGTATTGCCGGCTTCTGTAGCGACGCCTCTAGCTGGTTGGGCTTCTGACTGTGAAGGGCACTTAGTTGGATTCGCTAATTCAGTGAGTGCATATATTGATGTGGTTAACATGGCAATTGTATTTCTACTTGAACAGGAAGCTATTTCCTTGTCGGAAAATGGCTTCTTCATAATCTATAACGGAGCTATGCCGAAATTGCCAGCAATGGTTAATAAGAACGAAGCATTTAAGAAGGCATTTTTAGGTGCTGGATTTTTAGGTCGATGGTTCGGCCAATCTCCCTCCGTTGAGGGGATCTATACGCATTTGGGAGTGATGCCATGACTATGCAGATATTAGCTGTTTCATTGTATGGAAAAAATGGTCAGCGACGAGATGTTACGTTTAAGCCTGGATCAGTAAACATCATTACAGGGGCTTCGCAGCGAGGAAAAACCTCGCTAATCCATATTGTGGAATACTGTTTGGGTGCCAATGAGTGTATGGTGGCGGCAGGCCATATTCGACAGACTGTAGATTGGTATGCCATTTTATTGCAATTCCCTGACTGCCAGGTGTTTATAGCTCGGTCAGCCCCTATGTCTGGTTTAAAAGCAGCTTCAGCTTGTTATATGCTCGTTGAAAAAGAACTTTCCTTGCCGAGCAAATCTGAATTAACGAGTTCCACTAATATTGATAGTGTGGTTTCATTTTTAACCCAAAAGGTTGGTGTTCCAGAGAATGTTACGGAAGTTCCGGAAGGACAAACCAGGCACCCGGTCACTATTGGGTTCCGCCACTCTAGATACTATCTATTCCAAAGTCAGACTGAGATTGCCAATAATGAGATTCTTTTTCATCAACAGGCAAGGGATAGAGTTCCGCAAAATATAAAGGATACCTTGCCCTATTTTATAGGTGCCGCTGAAGATGACCGACTCTCCGAAATGGAAAGGTTGCGATCGTTAAAACAAGATCGGATGCGTCTGGTAAAGCAGATAAAGGAAATTGAATCTTTAAAGGGGGATGGACTTCAAAAAGGTCATTCATTGTTATCTGAGGCAGCAGAGTTGGGATTGTACAGCTCGGAGAATCTGATTCCGAAAGATGAGGTTTTATTGGAGCAGCTTGAGTTGATTTCGCGTTGGTCTCCGTCTATGGATGTTAATGTAGACGATGAGAAGGATCCACTTATTGCCTTGGAGACAGAGAATCGACGACTCCAGAGCCAAAAAAGGGCGTTGAAGTTACGGCTCAGGGAAGCTCAAGAGTATACCTCCTCTGAATTTGGTTTTGAGCAGGCTGTGAACGATCAGGTATTTAGGCTTCAGTCAGTCGGGTTATTTAAGAAATTTGACACTATGTCTGACGTTTGTCCTGTATGCGATAGTCCACATGAGGGGGCTTCAAAGTTCCAGGAAATAATTAGGGCATCGTTGGCAGATCTATCTGGAAAATTGCAGGGTGTTGGGCGCACTAAGCCTCGTATTAGTGGGTATGTCAATCAGTTGTTACAGGAACAGACTGAGATTAATAATCAGCTAAAACGCATTAAACAATCTATCGGAAAGATTAGATCTCAAGAAAGCGAAGATGAGCAGCGTGATGACCTGAGCACTCTGAGAGCTAAGTTGGCTGGGAAATGCAGTTTGTACTTAGAAAGCGTAGATTGGGCCGATGACAACGAAAATTTAGAAGCGCATTTGGCATTGTTAGAAGAAGAGATATCGGCCCTTTCAGAAAAGCTCGATCCTGTAGCTCTAAGAGAAAAGCTAGAGGCTCAGCTTAATTGTATTTCAGAAGATATGACTGTTTGGGCTCAGGAGCTAGGTCTTGGGTACAGTAATCATCGAATTCGTTTAGACGCTTCGAAATTAACCGTTGTTGCTGATACTCCTGATGGACGCGTCACTCTCGATAAAATGGGAAGCGGTGAAAACTGGATGGGTTATCACGTCGTCACCTATCTTGCATTGGCAAAGTGGTTTATAGAACGTGCGCGTCCAGTTGGCCGCTTTATTTTCTTTGATCAACCTTCCCAGGTATATTTTCCTGCTGATAAATCTGAGTCAGGAGATCTGTCCGAAATTGACAAGGATGAGGACAGAATCGCTGTTAAAAAGTTGTTTGAATGGATTTTTAAAATTGTCGAAGAAATGTCGCCCAACATTCAAGTAATCATAACTGATCACGCAGATATAGATGAACCTTGGTATCAAAAAGCCATTCGGGATAAAAAGTGGCGTGGCGAGTATGCGCTTGTCCCAAAAAGCTGGTATGAAGAGTCGCAGTTTACAGAGTCAGATTTATATTCACATCTTCAAGAGTTAATTGTCCGTTGTAAGGAAGAGCTTGACTATACGCCTACATATTTTATCCAGATGCTTGAAGAGCATGGGGCAATTCGATCAGTATCTCAATTAGTTTTGGATCCAAAAGTATCAGAAGGTTTCACTAAGCTAGCTTTGGAGGGACGTCTTGACCTGAGTGTCGAGTCAGTCGTTCTTGAGAGTCCTTGGTCATCGTTGTTTGATGAAGATGTAATTCAGGCTGCTAAGATAAAACTGAGGAGAAGCTAGTGGCGGTGCAGCATGCGCACTCCGTATTAAGTCTTCTGGGGACAGTTTACTTATTTAATGTCCGGTTTTGGCCGTCTGAGACTCTCAGCTCATTGTAATCATCGTTTTCGAATGGCAGCTTTGCCGACTTTATAGCCTATGGCTGTTATATGGTTTGGTTGCGAACTGCATTTCAATTTGTAAGGTCAAGCTTGAGTCGATACAGATTATTCAACTAGTAGGGTAAATTGGCTAGAGCTTTCACCAATAGCTTGTCTCAACGCAAGGGAACTTAAGAATATATCACTTTAAATATCACTTCTGATACATGTAGTTATTTGATAAATATGAATATTTTCTCTTGTGCTACAAAAAATGGTGGCCATTCGTATCACTTCAAAGAGCGTAATTAACGAAGTAAATAGATTAGCAATTGAAGTGTCTTGTAATACCTTCTTTAGTAAGAATCCACAGAGAAGAAGTATTTGGATCTTTCGGGACGGGGTGGCCACGGTTTAGTGCAACTAGCGCATCGTCTAACCTAGAAACAGCATGCTCTCGATATTTAGAACGAGCGTGAATGCACTCGTCTAACATTTCTTCTACTGTTGGTTCTTGCTTGAAATCAACCATTTTAGCTTTCTCTTCTTAAGAAATGATGCCAGCCTGTACTTTCCGTTATTTGTTTGAAAGTCATTATTATGTATACCTCTATTCAATCAATGAGCTATACATAAAAATGACAAAACTTGGAACCTCTTGAGCGAAACCAACCCTCTAAGTTAGCGCTTTGTTCCTGAGCTATACTTAAGCCAGGAGGTGGTAAGATGTTGCGCTATTTTCCCGAACCTTATGAAGATGAGCTTTTGTATAGTGTTATTGCTCGATATTTTGGGCATATGCGTACAACGAGTATTAAGTCTTCCCTCAAAGCCCTTTTTTCCGATGAGAATGTCGCGGCTGTCGTTGATTTTCCAAGTCACCTCAATGCACTTTCATTCAGCCTAAGAGCTCTTAAATTTCCGACACCAGAGAGCTGGCTAACCAAGCACACGCTCTTTCCATTTTGGGAACCTTTTCTTGCACTAACTCTACGTCAAAAGATTCGGAATGCTATGTTAGGCGAAGCGGGAAACACTGTACATACGCGTATTGGTAGTGTCGCGTCATGGGTAAAAGTTCAGCGTTTCTTAAAATTTTGCCCTGCTTGTAACATTGAAAGCCATGATAAGTACGGTGAATACTATTGGCACCGGTCACACCAGTTCACATTACCGGGATACTGCGAGAAGCATGGTGTTGAACTGGTTAATAGTACCGCTAGGTTTTTACCAAGTGCGAAGTTTCATTTTGAGGCAGCAAACAAAAATAACTGTGTGTGTACTTCTTCGTTGGCGTGTATATCGTCTCGAGATTATGAGCTTGATAATCTACTTCAAGCGCTGAGCAACAACAGCTTTGAAAAAGGGGATGTTTTTGATATACGAAATTACTACTGGGAGTTATTGAGTCAGAAAAAGCTGATTAAGCGTGGTAGTAAATTCAACATCGAAAAGATTGTAGAGTTATCTAAAAAACATATTAACCAGTTTGACGCTATTTACTCGCAAATCGATATAGATAAATTTGAGAAAAGTATTGCGAAGTTGAATACGCAACGCGCCTACTCACTTCATCCTGTCGTACACCTTTCAGTGCTTGCGTCATTACACGATTATCAGCCCTTCCAAGAAAACGACATTCCTTTTGGCGTAGGCCAATGGCCATGTTTAAACCCCCTTTGCGAGCATTATAAGTCTCCGGTAATCTCCAACTTCAGTTTTCATAGTGATCAAAAAAGCAATAAAACGATAGGTGTATTTCATTGCCGTGCTTGTGGCTTTACCTATACGCAAAGTAAGGACAAGACAGAAACGCAAGATTATGACCTTGAACCTTTACTTACCTCAGTTGTTGATTTTGGAGCCTTGTGGAAGGAAAAACTCAAAGCGGTTATTCGCGCAGGCTACTCGCTTCGAGAGTGTGCGAGGAGGCTCTGTGTAGACCCAAAAACAGTCGCAGATCAGGCACGAAAGCTGGGCATGAAAATTCGCTGGCGAACCGGGTATAAAAAGCGAAAAAGTTACAAGCCAACTCAGAAAAAAAATAGAGCAGATTGGTTGAGCCTGCAGAAGCAATACCCAGATTGTTCGAAATCATTTCTACGTAGTTTAGATCCTGGCTTGTATATGCGTTTATACAGAGAAGACAAGGAATGGTTGGCCAGAAACAGCCCTTCTACCAAGCAACAACTAAGGGTCAATCGAACAGGGGTTGACTGGCGCATAAGAGACAAGCAACTGTATCGAGAGTTGTTAGATACTAAATCCAGATTAATTGAATCTGAAGACTACCCAAAAAGAATTACCAAATCCCGGTTGATCAACAAGACTCGTCATCCTTCGTGGCTAGAAAAGAAAAGATCGTTCTTCCCTAAGAGTTCAAAACTACTCGAGTCGCTTGTTGAAACAAACGATGAGTACATCACTAGGAAATTGCGGTGGCTATTTGCTAACGAAAAGCGTCACCTTATCAAACTAAAGGACTGGCAAATACAGCGTAAGATAGGTATCAGAAAGCTAACCCCTCAAATACTGAGGCTTATTAATACGGAACGCTATCGAGCGCTGGAAAATTATGAAATTATCACCACTTCTGATTGGCGAAAGGGAGCCAATCGCGCTTAGATCATTATCGATCCTGTTCTATCGGCGCTCGAAAGCGTCAATCAAAGCAAACTTTGTACGCTCAGCAAATCAAACCACTTTTTCTAAAGAGCTACCACTTGAGCTGCTTCCATACTTACGACCAGGAAGAATCTATGCCGATGGGCACATTACTAATCAGGTTGAAGGCTCTGTCGTAACAGTTAAGCTAGAGAACCTATCACACTATAATTTAGTTCCGGCTAGTGAACTGCCAGCAAATATAGCTAATTATCTTGGTAAAGGTTTTGACCAATTTAAAGGGATATTTCATGGGTATCATCTTGCCAATGGTCTGACATTGTTTGTGCCTTCCCATGAGCTGGTTCGGTCACTGTTTGCGCCGAGCAATTTCTATATTAATCGCATAATGAGTGCGAGTGGATTGAGCTATCTTTACGAATACTTTGAGCCGGGTATTGTTAGGCAGCGTAAGATTCATTTTACGAAGCAGATTCCCGTAAGCTTGCTAACCAACTCCTTCGTAATGCACTTTTCGTGGATGGTCTCAGATTTAGAGGCGCTAAAATCCTGGTCGCAAATATACACAAATACCCTTTCTTTACCAGCTGCAGAAAGGTGCTTGTGGTGTCACTCTCCCACTTATGAAGATGTTACGCTTAAGGTTGGATGCCAACGATTCGGAAATAATCTCTTGGCACAGGAAATATACGGATACGTCGGCTTAAAACTACCGTTTGAATATTTGAGTTTTACCCATCCAAAGCTAATGGAAAGGAATACTTCAAAGGCAGGAGAGAAAGGTGGAGAGTCGGCTGAGAAAAAACTTAGAAGTCAGGTGGACATTGGCATTGAAGATTACGCTGACTCTGCAAAGTTTGATAGTGCACCTAAGCGTTACCGAATTCCAAGAACGACCTTAGGCTTCGATTCAAGTGTGATAGTCGCGGAAAAAACTCCCTCAGAAGAAACTACAACTAAAACACAGTCTTCAAAACCTTCATCTGATACTGAAGGTGAAGAGGTTAGTGAAATTAATCATCAGCCGGTAAGTCTAATGACGTCACAGAGTGGCGGTGAAACAAAACCGTTAATTCTAGATGGACTTAACGCGTGCGAAGGAGAATATGACGGTGATTTAGAGGACATAGAAAAGGCAATCCTGAGGGTTTCCCAGCTTGCCCCTTCCTACAATATTTCGTCTGGTATATTTGAGCTTCCCGAATGCGGCAAAAAGAAGTTTTCTAAACTCGGTAGCGGGATTTCACGATCTGCATATATCGCGACAATTGAAAGCTCAAAGGGAACGACTATGCTTCTGGAAGTTGATCGCAGTGTTAATCATCATATTTCGACGATCCTAATCCTCTTGGGTTCTGAAAAGAACAGTAACCTCGAAGCAAAAGTTAATGAGGTGTTGAAATTAATTGTTGAAAATTCTGGAAGTTGGCCAAAAGACAAACTCACCACAGTCGCAAAAGACTTTGGTAGGATAGAATTTATGCAACACAGGATGCCGGCTGATGTTACAAATCCGGCTGACTATTGGGCGAAGCGATTAATCAAGAAATTTCAATGATTAATTCAGAAACGGTTGTCTATCAACCACGAAGCTCAGCAACTACTTGGAGCGTACTGAATACATGATCATTTTTGACGTAGAGGCGAGTGGATTGTCTGATGCTAGCTACCCAATTGAAGTCGCTTGGCAAGATAGTGATGACCCAGATAGCTTCGACAGTTTCCTAATTACTCCGAGCGAATCCTGGAAACATTGGGATGAGTATGCGGAACAGGAAATTCATCATATTTCACGAAATACCTTATACAAGGAAGGTGTCTCGATTGCTGACGCATGCACAAGACTAAACACCAAGCTAGCTGGCAAGACCATTTATTCCGATGCAATTGAGTATGACCAAAGATGGCTTCTCAAGCTGTTTGATGAAGCTGGAATGATACCGAAGTTTTCAATTGGAAACATCTATCACGTTATAGAAGAAGTGCGCTTACGTAAATTTGAAAGCTCGATTGAGAACGAAATTATTGTCCACAGAGCACTTGATGACGCAAGGCAGATCGTTCGGTTGTTGTTCATAGATTAAGCGACAGGAACTCTGAGATTTATGGCAACCTAATAAGGCCATAGATACTGGAGCAGAACGCTAGAATGTTAGACGCTAGTGCGGGAAAGGATAAGATCAATAGGTTATGCCCAAACCCAACAAAACAAACAGCATAAAAGTAAAATACGGAGGCTTCGAAAGTCTTTAAAGGCATCAAACAGTATAAATCAATAACCCTTTTTCGATGTACCTTCATGGCACAAAATGTAAATCTATGGTTTTACTGTCAATACAGAAATTTCTAGATGCTCTAACATTTGCCCAGCGTATAGTCAGAGTTTCTGGAGAATGCAATGTCGGAATTAGCAGAAAAAATATATCGAATCATTGGGCAGCACTTTGGGATAGCCAACGAGAATTTATCTCCCACACTTAATTTTGTAGAAGACTTGGGTGCAGATTCCTTGGATACGGTCGAATTAGTTGCTGCCTTAGAAAAAGAATTGGAAATCGGAATTAGTGATGCTGATATGCATCACTTCGATACGGTGGAGAACATTGTGGACTTTATTCAATCGAACCTTTCAATTTTATGATACCTCTCGATTCTAATTGCTCACGAAATTTTTCGGTACGTAAATAATTTACGAAGAAGTCGGTAATACCGAGTAAGGAAGAAGAACGTACACTTAACTCATTGTGCTCGGGAACGACCAGGACTTCGAAGTAGTCTAGAAAATGAAAAACACGGCTGTAACTTTTCGCATAAATATAGCCGGGGTATTCGTGTTCTATAGACGTGCCCTGAAGTGAACTTACTTCCTCACGAATCACCGGCCAAGCTTCTTCCCATTCCATATTCAGCTTATAGGGTTGAATACTATGGACGAAAGTGACCGCTTCCGTGGAGGCGCAGTTTGGTAAAGGCGGACACCAATATAGTGACCGATCCGGGTCGTCTTGTTTAAGGGGGAAAATCATGCAGCCCGAGAGTAAAGTAAATGATAAGGCTAGCGTCGTGCTCAAGAAAGTACGAAAGAAAGCATGTGAAGAAATGAGGTTCATTTAAATTAAAGTTCCGATTGAACGTGGTGGTAACTCTGCATGAAGCAATTTTATTCGCAGAAGTTCAGTTTGTAGATTATGACTAAGAACTTGGTTTACGCTGTAGAGTCATTTCGGCCAAGTTCTTTAACGATATTCAGTCGGTGTGGCACCAGCCCAACCTACAAAGGCACGCGTAAAGGCGCTTTGGTCAGAATAGCCGAGCAGTAAAGCGATCTCGGCGAGCGACAGCGTTTCATCCTGCAAATAGCCTTTTGCCAATGCAAAACGTATATCCGCTAACAATGAACGATAACGAAAACCTTGTTCGTCTAAGCGGCGATAGAAAGTTCTAAGTGACAGCCCAAGATGTTTAGCGACCTGCTCTGCACTGCTCTGGTTTTCTTCCAAGCAAAACTTCAGTGCAGACTTTACCTCTTTAAGAAAGTCATTTTCCTCGGTAAGGTTACTCAATAAGGCAGCGGCTTGTCGGTCATAAAGACCTCTAAGATAGGGGTCACTGGTACTAATCTTCATGGCATAGAAGGTTTTTGGCAAAGCAATACCCACGGCATTGCAGCCAAATTTTACCGGGCAACCCGCGAGTAGCTCGTAAACCTTAGGATCTCCATCGGGCTCACCCGGTAATTCAACGAAGTCTGGAGGAAGGTCTCGACCTATTAGCGCTTGATAGAAGTTAATAAAAACCATTAGACCAAACTCACCCCATATGCCTTTTGCACTAGCTTCGTTATGCCACCATCTCGTAACGCGACTTCCTTGCCGGTCTTCAAGGCTCGTTTGTAGACTTGAATCAACCAAGCTCAGGTGCTTCTGATAGCGCTGTAAAGCTTGACCTAGACTGGAGCAAGTCACCGCGATATAACCCACCATTCCATAATCTTCAGGCTGCAAACTTCGTCCAATACAAAACCCTAAAGCGGGTTTATTGTGACGGCGTTGGATATTCGCCAGGAGCGTCAAAAAATCGTTTCTAGGCATACGCCATTGATAACGAGCCGACAACTGTTCGATCTTTGCGACCAGTGCAGCTTCGTCGTACCCATTGTCTTTAATGTATTTGAGCAGCGTGTTCAGAAAGCTGGAAGAAACGAAGTGTGTTGGCATGTTTTACATTCTAATGGCTTAGTTTGGCACAAAATGTCAAACGCAATGAATTTTGTCAATACACCAATACGTCTAAGTTCTAACATCCATGGAGTTTTCAACAAGCGGTGACAAAGGAATTATAAGATGGCATATGTGATTACCAGCGCCTGTTCTGGTGCGAAATATACGAACTGTGTGGATGTTTGTCCGGTGAATGCATTTCGTGAGGGTGAAGATATGCTGTTTATTGATCCGGATGTTTGTATTAGCTGTAATGCCTGTTTAACAGAATGCCCGGAACGCGCAATATACCCGGAAGCGTCAGTCCCTGAAGATCAAATCCAATACATTGAAATTAACGCCGTTGAGTCAAAGCGTCACCCCATCATCACCGAGCGCCGTGTGGAAGGAAAAGCGGACGAACCAGCACCAATAGCGTCCACTAAACGCTTCGCAGTGATTGGTGCAGGGCCATCTGGTTTCTTCAGCAGCGAAGCTTTACTTAAGCAATACCCTGGCGCAAAGATCGATCTAATCGATAAATTGCCAACCCCGTTTGGGCTAGTGCGTTTTGGCGTTGCACCTGACCACCCTGATATTAAGTCTGTTACGGAAAACTATACGCAGCTTGTCAAAAACAACCCTAGTCTTAAGTATTATGGCAATGTAGAACTGGGAAAAGATATTGATCGCGCCTTCCTATTGGAAAACTACGATGCTGTGATCTACACCACCGGTGGCTCGCTCAGTAAAGCGTTACCCATAGCAGGAGGCTCTCTATCTGGTGTTTATGGCTCAGCAGAGTTTGTTGGCTGGTATAATGGCCACCCTGAACACGCCAATTTAGAGCCTAAACTCAATAAAACAACCCTATCTATCATCGGTATGGGCAATGTCGCTTTGGATATTGCCAGAGTGGTCTGTCTACCAAAAGATGAGCTTCACGCAACCGATATTGCTGAACATGCGCTGAATGCAATCACAAACAGCAAAATAAAAACGGTTAATCTCATTGCCCGTAAGGGACCCGCTCAAGCCGCTTTTACCCCAAAGGAACTACGACAACTCATCAACCACCCTGGCCTACGACTAGAAATAGACCCCAAAGACCTTCAGCTATGTGAATCTATCGAAGCCTCCCTAGCGTTACCCAAAAATAGTGAAGCCAAAGAAAATATTGAATTACTACGAGGCGTTCTACATTCGTCACAAGATCATAAATCCGATGCGAGCAAGACGATTCGTTTTGTATTCAACAGTAACCCGGAAGAAGTAATAGGCACGACGCGATCCGTTAAAGGACTACAAGTAAGTATCAATGACATCAGCTTAAACGATGAACAGCGATTAGTCGTTAAACCGACGGGTGAGAAAAGGCAATTAGAGAGCGGTATCATCATCAGTGCTACCGGATACCAAGGAAGAAGCATTGAGGGCCTAAAATTCGATGAGCAGCGCGGAATTATTGCCAATGAGAACGGCCGGGTATTTCTTACAAATGGACAGCTTTCAGATAAAGAATACGTGGCTGGTTGGATTAAACGCGGTGCCAACGGTGTCATAGGTACCAACAAACAATGCGCTGTGAGTACAGTAAAAAATCTAGCTGAAAACCTAAGTGACAACACGGCGAGCTTAGCGTCAGAAACGACTACTCTCAAAAAATACCTTTGTGAAAAAGGCACCGAATACTTTTCTTTTGCCGACTGGGTGGCTCTTGATGCGCAGGAGATCAAACTCGGCATGAGGAATGGGCGTCCTCGTCAAAAGCTGACAGACGTCAACGCGATGGTTCAGGCAAAGCGAGAGAACCAGGCATTGATCGCCACCGCTACCCCGACAGAGGACGATGTGCCAGGCACTAAAGATTACGACGCCACGAAGCCTATCAAATTTCATCACCGTACATGTACTTTATGCGAAGCGATGTGTGGCATTGTGGTTGAGTATCAGGGTGAAAAAATCATTTCGATTGCGGGAGATGAAGAAGACAAACATAGTCACGGCCATATATGCCCTAAAGGTTATGCCCTACAGGATCTGCACAATGACCCTGAACGATTAAAGACGCCGAAAAAGCGCATTGGGGATCAGTGGATTGATATTGACTGGGATGAAGCGCTGGAGGAAGTTGCGCGACGAATTGTAGCCACACAGACGGAATATGGAAATGACTCGGTAGCAGCTTATTGGGGAAACCCTTCTTCGCACAATATAGAAGTCATGATCAACATGGGGCCTTTCAAAAAGGCGCTTGGCTCGAGGAACTTATTTAGTGCATCTAGTCTAGACCAAATGCCCCATATGCTGACCTCGTACTTGATGTACGGACACAGTATGAGCTTTACCATCCCCGACATTGATCACACGGATTATATGTTGATGCTCGGCGCTAACCCTGCTGCCTCCAACGGCAGTTTAATGACCGCCGGTGACGTGTTGGGACGTTTAGAAAAGATCAAGACGCGTGGCGGAAAACTGGTCTTAATCGACCCTCGTCGTACCGAAACAGCCTTGTACGCGAGTGAACATCAATTTATCAAACCCGGCAGTGATGCGTTATTTTTGCTGGGCTTAATTCAAGTCATCTTTAAAGAAGGCTTGGTTAAGCAGGATATAAGGTTTCCTCTTAACGGGGAAATCAAAGACATTCTCCCCTTAGTGGATACAATTCCTCTCGCAAAGATAGCTGAGCTGACTCAGGTGCCTGAGAAAGAAATTATTCGAATTGCTACCGAGTTTGCGACGGCAGAACGTGCAGTATGTTATGGCCGAATGGGCGTCGCCACGCAAGAATTTGGTGCCTTGAATCATTGGCTAATCCAACTGCTAAATATCATTACCGGTAATCTAGACAGTGTCGGTGGTATGATGTTCACAAGCCCTGCCATCGATATGACTGATTTTTCAGGGCGTGGAAGTTTTGCCAGTTTCCATAGTCGTGTTCGAAAACTGCCTGAATTTAATCGCGAACTACCTTCCGCGACCTTGGCAGATGAAATGCTGACGCCAGGCAAAGGTCAAGTAAAAGCGTTTGTTGTAACGGCAGGCAACCCGGCCATTTCCACACCGAATGGCGCACGGCTAGAAAAAGCCCTGGCCCAACTGGATTTTATGGTGGCGATTGATTTTTACATCAATGAAACCACCCGCCACGCAGATATTATCCTGCCACCATGCGGCCCCTTCGAGCATGCGCTATACGACTTGGCTTTTACCAACCTGGCTGTACGTAACGTCACTCGCTTTTCCGACCCCTTGTTTAAAAAGAAAAGTTACATGCGTTCAGACGCACAAATCTATACCACTCTCACGAACCGCATTGAAGAACTAAAAGCAGGCAAACCAAGCAAGCTTAAACAAGCGCAAATGAAAAAGGCACACATAGCCAAGGCGCTCATGACCGTCGAGCGGGTTATTGACTTGGGCTTGCGAAATGGCCGTTACGGTGATGGCATGAAAAGCTTTGTCACCAATGGTGGATTAACCTTAGAGAAGCTTAAGAAACATAAACATGGTTTGGATCTGGGCCCGTTAAAGCCGAGCCTGCCTCGTAAGCTCTTTACCAAAGACAAGAAAGTCAATTTGTTGCCCGAAGAGTTTGTCGCAGATCTGGCACGATTGAATGATTACATTCAACGAAGTGATAGCGCTTCCCCGCTCACCCTGATTGGACGACGAGATTTGCGCACCAACAATTCCTGGATGCACAACAGTCAGCGCCTGGTAAAAGGCAAGAACCGCTGTGATTTATTCATACACCCTGAAACGGCAAAGAACTACTCGATTGAACATGGCGAAGAGGTCTATATCACCAGTGATGTCGGTGCACTGAAGGTGACCGTTGCCATCACCGAAGACATAATGCCGAATGTAGTAAGCCTCCCTCACGGCTGGGGGCATCATCGAAAAGGCATGAAGATTTCAGTCGCCTCATCTAACCCAGGTGTGAGCGTTAACGATATTACGGATCACAGTTTCGTTGATGAATTGTCAGGGAATGCCGCGTTGAATGGTGTCCCGGTACAGCTTCAAAAGATATTTTAGATACAGCATATAGTGGTTTTATTGAGAGCTTATTTGTAGCCCCATGAGCTGATGCGATCAAACGAATTGTAAAAAATCAAATACTTCTTGGAGCACTTCCTGCGTTTTTTCCTTATATGGAATATGGCCACAGCTCTTTAATAAGAGCTGTTTCGCCCGACCCGATACGTGAGCCACAATATACTCGGGAAACGCACTAGAGCCATATTCATCATTCTCACCATGAATTACTAGTACCGGGCAAGCAACTTGCCTAATACAAGTCTCCAGACTCCAATTTCGGAAATCATCGGATAACCATCTATCTGTCCAGGCTCGCAATACCTAAGGGGCCTTTGATCCGTGCCATTTTTCTAACTTTGCCATTTGCTCTGGCTTATCAAATACAGTTTTAGCCTGAGCGATGCCTCTTAGGGTGACTTCTTTAACAAAGGCTTGTGCTGCGATACTAACAAGGGCTTCACAATCAGTATCCGTAGCGGCGATATTAAGCGCCATTCCTCCACCGACACTGTGCCCCAGCAAAATGTAACGTTCTATGGAAAGTGCTTCCTTCAAAGCAGGGAAATAGAGATTTGCCTCTTCGGATATAAAATCAACAGAGGGTAGCTCAGTGCGAGAGCTAGATTGTCCAAAACCGAGACGGTCATAGGCAATGACAGAGCGAGATAGTTTTTGCGACAAGCGTTCAGGAAAGTCGCGCCATTGAGCAACGCTACCCAGTGAATCATGAAGCAGAATAATCGGAGACTCTGAGCTAAGCGTTTCTGGTGTCCATCGCTTTACAAAAACGTTTCCTCCCGGAACCGTAACAAGGTGTTCACTGGTTTGAATGGCAGCTGTCATATTATCTATCCGGAAACTGATAGGCTGTACCGGTAAACACCGCCACGTCAGTTCCTATGTTGTCAAAAATAGATACTTCGTAATGCGAAATTCTCTTTGACCCGGAGATCAGTTTCGCTCTCGCGCTTAAGTTCTCACCTTGAGGCTTGTTTAGGTAACGTATATCGGCTTGCATACCAATGGCGAGTTGATGCGCATTACAGGCTGACGCAAAGGCAATATCAGCCAGGGCAAAAATTACTGCACCATGGACCGAGCCTAAACCGTTCTTGTGCTCATTTTTGACTTCCAAAGCACAGGTCACCGACTCTTCATCTTGCGTTATAAGCTGGACGCCGAGGCTATTCGCATAGCGATCATTCTGAATATAGGATGCTGGGGATTGCGTCATATTTACTACTCCTTTCACGTAACGACTTATTGCTTATTGTGCTTCACTAAGCTTAAATCGGTCGATGTCCTATAATGACTTTATACAGTCTGATCAGGCCACGCAGTTATCAAAGAAGGTTCTATGAAAAACATCGCAATACTTATCTATGAAGGCTGCTGGGCCATGAACGTGTTTTTGGTGAAGGACTTTTTTAAGATCGTTTCAATGCTCGAAAAGCATCTTCAAATGCCACAGTACTATCAAGTAAAGTGTATGTCAGCGGGAGGAAAGAGTGTTATCAGCGCATGCGGTGATCGTATTCTTGCCGACAACTACGTAGGCGCAGATGGCACATTAAACTATAACCCTGACTTGCTTGTTGTCCCCGCAATGGAAGGCGGAAAGTTAGAAAAGGCTTCAGACGAGAATAATCAAATCGTTCATTGGCTAGCTAGTCAGATCGCAAAAGCGACGCCCATTCTGTCCCTCAGCACAGGCGCTTACCTTGTCGCACAAACGGGCCATGCTGATGATGTATTGATGGCAACGCACTGGGCATTTAGCAAAAAACTGAGTCAATTATTCCCTACTTGTCGTTTTACGCATCATGAAAGCTATCTGGTAGATCGAAAGATTTACACAACGGGTTCGCTGAATGGAGCAACCGACGCCCTGCTGAGTTTGATTGCCGAAGACAAGGGAAATGACTTCGCACAGCTTGTGGCTTCGCATTTATTACTCAATTCCCCCAAACAACTCTCGCCGATACTACCCGGTACACGAAACCATCGAGATGAACAGATACTCAGTATTCAGAACTGGATAGAACAGAATTATTTGGATTTCGGAAATATAGAACAGTTAGCAAAGCACTTTGGTTTCAGTGAACGGAACCTTAAACGGCGTTTCAAAGATGCGACTCAAATTCCGATTATTCAATATCTCCAAAAGGTTAAAATTGATAAAGCGAAGAAGCTTTTGTTATCAACTAATCTTTCCGTCAAAGAAATTTCATATCAGGTTGGCTATACCAATGACAGCTTTTTCTCGAAGCTGTTTAAGGTGGAAACTGGAGAGTCTCCTGGGTCCTGGAAGAGAACTATAAGTGGACTCTCCTGATAAGTCACTGACTCGACTTCTTGCGAAGTTCCGTTACCTGATCATACCCTATTCCCCAATTGTCAGTACTGTCGGATAATGGACATATTATTCCCTTAATTGATTTCCGTATATTTCAAAATATAAGGAAATAAAATGTTTTTAGCAAAAAGCTGTCAAATTTAAATAGCTAAACAGCGAGCAATTGTATTGCCTGCCGAACGGAACAAATTGTTCAAGAGTAAAAGCGTGTTCCGTAGTCTTTTGAATCCAATTGTTTGAATAAGGTAATAGGGGATAACTGTTAGATGAATCTGCGCTATTCTTTTAGTTGAGAGCTCACTATTTTTCGGACATTTTTTGCCCATTAGTATGCTAGAACTCGATCAATTTTATTTAAAAAGGGACACTTCGTATGGTGTTTACACCAGATGATAAAACAGAAAGCAAAGTTCTGTTTTTGATTGATCCACGTGTTGCTATACCGATTTACTTGGTTTTAATCTTCCTCACGCCTCAACAATATAGAGGGGGCTGGTATCTCATATGGTTTGGTGGATGTGTCATCTCTGCACTCATGGGGCCAACGCCTATCAGAGGAGCGGAAGGTAGCCCAATAAATAGGCGACAGTATATTGCTCAACAGGTTGGCTTTTCTATTTTGTATTGGCTAGGTGCAGCAGGGCTTATAGCAGCTGCAATTGATAATTTATTTCTATAGATAGAATTGAGTTACTTGGCCTCAGATGACTTGCAAATAGAACTTGAGATTCAATGGCATTGACTCCTTAATTGCCTAAAACTAAACTTACAGCTTGGAAAGGACTGTACAAAAGTACAGAACATTTGATTAACGAAATTGGAGGAGGAGTTATGACTTATAGCGTAAAAGCCATTGCAAATCTTTTAATTGATACAGCCAAGGAAAAAGGCAGCCACTTAGATCAGATGAAGCTGCAGAAGTTAGTTTATATTGCCCATGGCTGGCATCTAGCTATAGAAGGCGAACCTCTGTTTAAAGAAGAGATTCAAGCATGGCAGTATGGTCCTGTTATCCCTACTTTATACAGTGAGTTCAGGAACTGTGGTCGCGGAGCAATTACCGATTACGCGACTGATATTGAAGTGTCCACTGACGACTTAAACTACTCGTTTGTTGCTCCTCAGGTAAAACCTGAAGATCACAATGTTAAGGAGCTGGTTGATAAAATTTGGGATGTTTACGGAGGCTATACAGGTCCTCAGCTTTCTAACTTGACTCATATGCCTGGTACGCCTTGGGACTCAGTGTATAAAGCTTGCCCTAAGTCACCTATTCCAAATGATCTAATTCGCGAGCATTTTGTTGAGCTCTCACAGGCTCGTAATGCCCGATAAAATATCATTAAGCTCTCTTGACGATATAGAAATTCCAGAGTTGGAAGATAGCTCTTTTGAGGAAGAGCTCTTTGCGGCAACAGAGGAAGGATCACACAAAGAACATAAAGTCAGAGAAGCTCAGGAGTCAGTACTTTCTCTAGCAAAGGAACGAATTCGTAAGCTAGAAATTGAGAATAATGATCTAGCCATGCTTGGCCCCCACAGGAGGCTTTATTCATGGTGGATTCTTGGCTTTGCGATAGCTTTTGTCTTGATTACATTTACTTTCCTATTTCTTGCGTCCTATCAGACGGAAGTAATCACTGAGGATAAATCTACGATTTACAAGACTCTGATTGTGTTAGATAAGGAGGTTATGATGACACTTCTCGCGACAAATACGGTTCAGGTTGTCGGGCTTCTCTATGTTGTTGCCAAATGGCTGTTCCCGAGTAAGTTTTCTAAGAGTGAGGAAAAGGTAGGAACTAAGAAATAGCTCTTGCTTTGGGAGAGGAAATCTAGCTTATTTGGGGTCTTATACATACTTTAGATTAAAATAGGATCCAACTTTATTTTACCGGATTTGAGGTGTATATCGGTTGAGTTTAAGAATTATGATCCAACTATTTTTTTAACATAACCAATTGCCTCTAATAAAAACAATGGGTTATATGAGAGTTATGATCCAACTTTATTTTACTTAGTCAATTCGTGCTCACAAACAAAGCCTGCGGCTGACAAAAGCGCAGGCTTTTTTGTTTTCAATAGGCGATTATTGGCTGCTAATTAAGTGGCTTTTCTGCAAGCCCATGACTCACTATTATTTCACTTCTCTTTCCACCACTCTCACTTTATCGATAAACCTTCTCCATCCGTCTTACTTTGTCAGGTAAGGCAGTTGTAAAACGAGGAGTAAGGTCATACCTATAAGTCATACCAAGTTTCAAAATTGCGAGGCAACATGGCTATTCCATACTCACTGCTAGATTTAGCGCCAATATCTGAAGGGTTTGGCGTAAAAGACGCGTTAAACAATTCAAAGTTAATGGCTGTGGAAGCTGAGCGCTGTGGCTATGAACGTGTGTGGTTAGCCGAGCATCACGGCATGCATGGTGTTGCCAGTTCTGCCACCTCAGTAGTGTTAACGCACATTGCTAACGCCACCGCTACCATTAAAGTTGGTGCGGGCGGTATTA
>Ga0213837_1000902_pt1 | contig 20845 bp, 10 predicted proteins | sample SWPATP12_FD_160572 | JGI IMG/M metagenome (GOLD analysis project Ga0213837, IMG submission 160572) | Coastal seawater microbial communities from Marineland, Florida, United States - SWPA TP1 #2 | ecosystem: Environmental > Aquatic > Marine > Coastal | place: USA: Florida | collected 2016-08-06
CATTCTTGCAGATAAGCAGCCGTGACGATATCTGTATAGTCCAGTTCATGACCAGACTGTCTGGAAAAATTTAGATAGTCGTTAGGCACAGAAATTAATTCTTCTGGGAAATGCCAACTCTCTAGTATCAACTGCCCCATTTGGGGATGTATTTCAGCCAAGATATCATTGAGTTGATCTTCAGGTAACAGATGATTGCCTTTACTTAGAAAAGTTAACGCAGGCAGTTTTCCTATTTGATGAACAAGGCCTGCCAACATGGCCGTATCCGGGTTAATGTTTGCAGAAAAAGATGCCAAGCCATGGCAGATGGCGGATACGGATAAGCTATGGTTTAGGGTTTGAACAAAAACACTTGTATATAAGTCAGACGGAGATGTAAACACCTGTTTAATTGAATAGATAGTGATCAGGTTGACAGCACATTCATTCCCTAACAAGCTTATTGCTCCTTTAATACTGTTTTGTTTTCTTCCCCTTTGAGAATACAAAGAACTGTTAGCAACTTTAATAAGGTATGCCGATAAAGCAGGATCTGTAACTATTATATCTGAGATATCTTGAGCCGATATATTGGGATATTGGTTTAGCGCATCACGGACATCTCTGGCAACACTTGGTAGGCTTGGTAAGTATAAGGTATCTCTCTCTATCTCTTTAGTAATAAACTTGATTAAGTTCTTTTTTTCTGTTTTAGTCACATCTTATCCCTTGTTTCCATTAAAAAAAGTAAAGTTACATTGTTACGGCAGAGCTTATTTCCCTGATAAGTAGTGGGCTAAAAATTGAACCTACTTATTAACAAAAGAGCGGCGGATATAAGACTTATCCTTTGCTTAATTACAGTAATATTGTCGCATAAACTTTGGAGCCACCTTCATGATAGCTTAATTGCGAAAATCCAAGCATGGCAGCCAAGGCAATCCCTCTGCCATGGTTATCAAAAGCACGTGCAGGGTCAACATTTACGTACTTTTTCCAATCAAAGCCTTCGCCTTTGTCCTTGATAATAATTTCTATCGACTTTTCACTGCGGCGAAAAGATAACTTGGCAAACTTATCCTTATTTTCTGGTAGTTCAAGTCTTTTATTAATTTCGGCTTGCCAACAGCCTTCTGAGACAAACAGTGTTTTATCATCATATCCTATTCCCAGGTTACCGTGCTCGATGGCATTAATCAGAAGCTCAGACAAGCCCATTACAATGCTGCTACCATCTGGGCAGGCGCGTGCAATAAAGGTGGCGAGATCTCGCCCTTCATCCAGTGATTGAAAATAGAAATCTCCGCTATACATTAATTGCAGTGGGCGAATACTTTGAGATAATTCTTGCTGTAATTGTTTGTAGTTTATACGATCGTTGACAGCCGTTTTGACTATGGACAGTAGCATTTCTTCTTGAAAAGGCTTGGTTAGGTAATAGTGAGCGCCGGCCTCCATACCTTCTATAATTTCGTCGTTTGAGGTACATGCTGTCTGGAATATAACAGGGCAATGTCTAAGTTCAGGGTGAGCAATTATTCGCTTTAACACTTCCATGCCTGATATATTTGGCATCATTCTGTCTAACAAAATAACATCAAACTTCCCAGGACTTGCCTCTAGTATCTGCAAAGCAATGGCACCATCTTCCGCATAACTGAGCTGGTAATCTGTATCTTGCAAGCATTCTTTAATAAATTCCATATTAAGCGGTTCATCTTCGACAACCAATATGTGCGGGGGTAAATTCATCACAATTATCCTTAATCGCTGCCACTAAAAAGTAAAAGAGCGGGGCTTGGCCCTGTACCTAAAACTTATTGAGTATTTATATTTTCATGTCGCTTTTCGTATAGCTATCAGGTGAATACAAATTGATAAGAGCTTTAACTTTTAACTTTAGACCACTTAGCTAAGAAAACTAAATTATTAGCTGTTTCTTTAGTTAATATTTCCCCTTATTGATATGGATAATTGGAGTGTTCAGGCTTCCCTAAACTAATTTCGCTTATTCCTTTTGCATAGCCAGAGAAATTCTAAAAAAAATACAGGTCAGTTTTTCCCCGTGTTAAATTAAAAGCATAACTGTAAAGTAAACTTCTCTCATAGAAATATTTATTAAGTTATACTAATATAGCTTCACTTGTGCAGTAGCAACTCTTCTAGACTTGTCTGTTACGCTCAAAGCGCTATCTATCATTCTAATTAAGCAGTACTTGGATGTTCATGCCTTGCCAAACCAGAAAAATTTTTAAGCTGATTTTTGTCCTATTAAGCTTTTTCTATTGCCAGGTTGCATTGGGTGAAATTAGCCGACCGCTACTAACCAAGCTTTCAACCGACGAGGGATTATCCCAAGGCAGCGTCAAGAGTCTACTACAAGATAATGAAGGTTTTATCTGGTTGGCGACAAAAGGGGGCCTTGACAGGTTCGACGGTTACCAGATTAAACCGATTAACGGGCCGGAAAATGTCTTTGCTGACCAATATATCCAACACCTTTTTCAGGATTCAACAGGACTGTTTTGGGTGGGAACGCGATACGCCGGATTATATGCTTTCGACCTAAGAAAAAACCAGGTAAGTCAGTTTTTTACACAGAAAGAAAAGCTGGAGCGAAGCTCTGTCAACCGTATTTCCTCTATCGTTGAAGATGATAGTCAGGATTTATGGATATCTGCACAAAGGGAAGTGAAGTTATATGATCGTGCAACTCAGCGGATGCAATCAGTATTTTCTACCCGAGAGCTGAAAGGGAAACCAAGTATCAGACGCTTATCACTCCACGACGGTATCCTGTATATAGCGACAACCAAAGGGGTTTATGCCTTAGATACACAAAGTCGAAATTGGCGATTGTTAACCCATATTGTGCCAGAAGTTGAACCTGAAAAAGCGTTCAACAACGAGCTATTTAAACACAGGCAGTCCAATACTAAGGCACTCCATATCGACTCCTCGAATAATCTTTGGATCGGAACAGTTGAGGGATTATATTCGTTATCAACGAAAAATATGCGCCTCTATATCAATCAGAATGCGCCTTTGGCTACTGCCAAGTTACGTATGTCTGCACGTAATATTTGGCGAATTTTCCCCGATGGAGATACTCTATACTTAGCGACCGACGATGGTTTATATACTTTTTCTCCATTGACCGACAGTGCCAAGCGACTGTGGCGCTTTAGCGACTCGCAGTTTGGACTGGAAGATAACAACATTCGTGAAATGCTACGCGACAATCAAGGTAACTTTTGGCTGGCATCCAAATCGAATGGCATTTATCTTTGGCACCCCAGATCAAGGTTATTCTATAACCTCTACCGACAAAAAGGAGCAGCGGAACAGCTCAGCCACAATAATGTAAATGCGGTGGCTGAAGCAGCGGATGGTGGCGTTTGGATCGGTACCCGTAATGGGTTAAATCGTTACGATAAACAGACAGGACAAATCGAAACTTACTTTGTCTCAAGCGATCTTAAATCCACCCGAACCAGTGGTACCGTCTATCAAATTCTCCAACGTGGCAACGGCTCTTTTTGGCTTGCCACTGGCACCAAGCTAGTTAATTTTGACCCGGTAAAAAGGCAAATAGTAGCTTTAAAAACCGCTACACTAGATGATCAACTAGCCTTAGAACAGCGTTCTTGGGACTATAGCCAGGACAGTCACGGCCGGCTCTGGTTTAAAACCAAACCTAGCTATTATCGATACGACCCCGTGTCTGGTCAGGTCAACCCCTTGAGTGATTTAAATCAGCGATTCCCGCCAGGGCTGGCCTCATCATTTATTGGATTCTTGCCCCGTCATAATGGGATGCTGTTTGCCGCCGAAGGGCAAGTGTGGTTAATAGATGTAGATTCCCTGGAATTACAACGTGTCTATCAACCTCAGTTTGCACAACGACTAGAACGTGTTGAAGCGGATAGCTGGGTTATCGACAAGAACAATATTCTATGGCTAACCTTTTCTGGAGCTGGTTTAATTGGCCTGGACGCGGATAGCTTTGAATTAAAGTACCATTACGACAAGAGTAACAAGCTTGCAACTAATTCGGTTTTTTCAGTTCAACTCGATAGTGAGGGAGATCTCTGGCTTGCCTCCTATGCAGGTTTAATGCGAATGGACGCCGATAGTCATCATGTAGAGCATTTCACCATACTCGATGGTCTCTCAACAAATGAATTCAGTGAAGGTGCTGTTACCCGGTTGAAAAGCGGAGAACTTATTTTTGGTTCTCTAAAGGGGATCTCCTGGTTATCGGTTGATGAAGTCAAGCGCCATACACTGGCTAACCATAATGTCAAAATTGTTGATTTTTCATTGCTGTCGCGTGATTTCATATTGCCGACAACGGCCCTAGATTCACAGGAAATAGAATTAAACTATAATGATATTGGCCTTAAAGTGGAATTTTCGACCCTGAGCTACACAGGTCAGCAGCAGGTCCGCTATAGGTATTGGTTGGAAAATGAAAGGAAGGTACTTTACCCTGAAACGACTGAAAATTCGATAGTTTTTCCACAACTGGATGCTGGTCATTACGAGTTTAACGTCCAAGCAATCTCCCCTAACAGCGGTCAAGCGGGTCCTGCAACCAAGCTCTATCTCAATATTCAACACGCCCCGTGGGCTTCGCCACTGGCTTATGGAATTTATATTTCGACCCTGATGATGTTATTGTTTCTGTGGCTGTACAAAAAACGTCGCCAACAACAAGAACTCTTTGAAAGCAATGAAAGACTCCAGTTGGCGCTTGATGCAAGTGATAGTGCTGCTTGGGATTGGCATGCAGCAAGTGATTTGATCTATCAAGCCAGGCTCAAAGATGAGCTATCGCTCCATCAGCTAAGCGACTCGCAGCCCATGTCAACTCATGTAAAACGGATACACCCGCAGGACCTTGACAAGTTTCAGCTTGCCTGGAAGTTATTTATCAGTGGTCATACCGAGCGCTTTGCATGTGACTATAGGATGCAAACGGTAGATGGTGCTTGGTTATGGTATCGAGACCATGCCCGTATCGTTGAGAAGGATGAACAAAACAAGCCTGCTAGGGTCACGGGCACCTACACTAATATCACGGCGACACGCGCAAATGAGGAAAAAGCCAAAATCTTTGGCGAAGCCTTTCGTAAAATCCGTGACTGGGTGATGATCCTAGATACTCAGTTAAACCCTATCGCCATCAATAACTCTCTCTGTGACGCTTTAGGAGCTTCTGAACAGGAGTTATTTCAAGCAGGCTCTAAACTACTCGGCCTTTCGCGTAAAAAGCAACTCTTCTATCGCACCTTGTTAAAATCACTGAAACCAGGGCAACACTGGCAAGGTGAAGAAAAAATCATCACCCAAAAAGGCGATGAGCACCCGGTGTTAATGAACATTAGCGCGGTCATTGAGGAAGGGCAGACAAACGCATTTTTTGTCATTGTTCTGACTGACATAAGTGCTCAAAAAGCAGCCGAAAACGAATTAAGATATCTTGCAAATTACGATCACCTAACAGATTTACCCAACCGTTCTTTACTGCTCGACCGGATCAAACATGCGATGGAGCAAGCACACCGTGACCAAAATCAAATTGCACTGTTTTTTATCGACTTAGACCGGTTTAAACAGGTCAATGATTCTCTCGGGCATGCTGTAGGCGATCAATTTTTGCAGCACGTAGCACAAACGTTAACACAGGTTCTTCGCGAAGGCGATACCGTTGCACGCCTTGGTGGCGACGAGTTTATAGTGCTATTGGAGTCATTCCGCTCAGTTGAAATACTTAGCCGTATCGCCCAAAAAATCATCGATTCGGTTGACAAACCAGTATTACTTGATGGACATAGGCTCAGTGTGACCCCGAGTATTGGTATTGCACTCTACCCGGATGATGCAAGCTTGCCGGCAGATTTAATCAAGCAAGCCGATATAGCAATGTACCATGCAAAGAAATCAGGACGAGGACAATTACAGTTCTTTACCAGCGCTATGAATCAGAAAGTAATAGCCAGGCTAGATAGAGAGAATAAGGTAAAACAGGCCCATTTAAACGACGAAATAATCAACTATTATCAGCCTATAGTAGAGGCCAACGAAGGAAAAGTGGTTGGCCTGGAACTTTTGCTACGATGGCAGTCGAGTGAAGGCATAATTGGCCCCGGTGAATTTATACCGATAGCCGAAGATATTGGGCTAATAGTTCCTATGACACATGCAGCAATATCTCGAGGATTCGCTGACCTAAAGTACTGGCGCTATCAATTAGGCCAAGAGATTTACTTATCGATTAATTTATCAGTCACTCACCTAGAGCAAAAAGAGTTGGCAACGCAAATCAAAGAACTTTTAGATGAATACCAAATAGCTCCCTCTGCCGTTTGTTTGGAAATCACGGAAACTGCATTGATGAAAGATAAAGCAAAAGCTTTGGTTACCATGGCTGAGCTGACTGATGCGGGGATCAAATTAGCCTTGGATGACTTTGGTACCGGTTATTCATCACTGGGCTATTTAAAAGACTTTCCTATCGATATCGTGAAGATTGATCGTAGCTTCGTCAAGGATATTGGAAAGAATACGCAGGAAGAAGCCATCGTCGAGGCGATATTGGTTATGACGAAAACCTTAGGGCTTTCTTGCAAGCTGAGGGCGTTGAAAACGAAGAACAACTTAACTATTTGAGTAGTTTAGGGTGCGATATGATCCAGGGATTCTATTTTGCTAAGCCAATGCCTGCTGAAAAAGTTATAGTTTCGATCCCTGAGTTATTTAAGTAGGACTTTCTAATTAAGGGGAACTGAATCGCCACTAAGAGTCTAGACTAGAGGCTGTTTATCTTTCGAGATTGTTTTTGCAGCAGTTTGTTGGCAATTTATACAAGGCAGAGGCTTTGTCGTGTAGTTACTCTACATAAAAAGGCGATAACGCCGTAGAAATAGCCAACAAACGCTGCCTAAAAGGTTCGGCTAAAAGCGTTTTATTCTTTGTTGAGCAGTATTTGCTTAGAATGACTAGGCTACACACTGCTCGCCGCGACTAAAACGCTTTTATCTCGAACAAAAATTAACCGCGAAAGATAAACAGCCTCTAGCATAAAGTAACTCTTTCGATTTGCTGATAATTGGTGGTAACTTATGTAGCAGCATCTTGTTTGAAGCATAGTGGTCAATAGAATTGCTTAGGCTTCATCAATTTCTAAGAGATAGATATCTCCTTGTTTTGGGGGAAAGAAACAATAATGCGAGCCCCCTGAGGAATGTTATCTTCAACATGTATATTTCCCCCTAATTTCTGCTTAACTAGATTGTAAACAATATTTAGCCCAAGTCCGGAGCCACCCGTGCCTCGTTGGGTTGTAAAAAAAGGGTCAAATACCTTATTTTTAATATCGTCGGGTATTCCCACACCATTGTCTTCTATGGTGATCTTTACTAAATCATGGCTGCTATCTATGACAATACTGATTTTGCCATGCTGGCTTTCGGAGAGACCATGCTTGATGCTATTCATAACCAAGTTGGTAACCACTTGATTAAATAGGCCCGGATAGCTGTCAATGTCGATATCGTCTCCTGAAATATTAATGTCGATAGGGAGGTTTTTAAAGCTTGGCCGTAAGCTGGTGATAAGCATTTCCAGGTGTTGTTTCAAATTAAAAACGACTTTAGTATCCGAACTTTGATCGACGGCGATCTGTTTAAAGCTTTGAATCAAGGTGGAGGCTCTATTTAAGTTTGACAAAATAATGTCTGTCGTTTCAGTTGTCGTTTCCATGTAGAGATCAAATTCTGATTTGGTTAGTTTGCCCTGTTCATACCTATGCTTGAATTCTCGCGTATGCTGGTTGAGATGGGATGCGGCCGTTACGGCGACACCAAGGGGCGTATTAACTTCATGTGAAATCCCGGCAACTAAACTGCCCAGCGATGCCATCTTTTCAGCTTCAATAAGTTGACTCTGAGTTTGTTCCAGTTCAGTTAACGTATTGCTAAGCGTTTGGTTTTGAACACGCAATTCTTCTGTTCTTTGGCTAACTGTTACTTCAAGGTTTCTGTTTTGTTCTTCGAGCAGTTCATTCATCTCTATATTTTGTAATGAAGTGATCAAGAGGTGGCTGATAGACAGGCAGAACTCAAATTCAGATGATGCAATACACTTATTTGATTCATCGCTTAGCAATACGACAAATAAAGGCGTTTCATTTTTCTTTCCAAAAGGCATAAAAATCAATGATTTTAATAAGTTGCCTTTATCAGGCTCGGCAATATTTAGTGCTAAAAAATCAGCAGCCTTTTGTTTCGATGCCATGTAAGCTTTGACCTCAGGGTGGCTGTTGAGCATTGAGGTGATGAATTCTACATTGGTTTCAGAACTGGTAAGCGGGGTTAATTCCGCATTATCTCTGCCCTGGTATATTACGCCAAACTTAAATTCTAGTTGTATGATCAGGTTGTTTAGCACCTTTTGGTAAGCACTGGCTTCATTTCGTATGGTCGCCAGCTCGCCTCCTACCTGGTTGATTTTTGCCAAGTCCGCTATCGTGCGTTTTATTTTTTCTGTCATTGAATTGAAATTACTGGCCAATATGCCAACTTCGTCATTGGTTCGTATATCTATGGTTTGATCATAATGACCACTGGCGACGATATTGGCGGCATCTGTCAGCATGTTCAGAGGTATGGTAATGTCCCTGGCGACTTTATCGGTGCGCCAAAAAGCAAGTAAGAGTGTAATTGTGCCTACGGTGACCAGGGCCAACAATATTTGTTGCAGTGAAGAGGCTGCCTGTTTATTGGCGGCTGCTATGGCTTCTGTTAGCTCTTCTGTAGAAAGACCATAACGGATAACCCCTTGTATTTCATTGTCAAGCATGACAGGAGCAGCAAATTCAACCACTTCTAGCTGTTCTAACTTGATAGTGATTTGAGCTGCATTTTTCTGCTTAAAGGCCCACAGGCTGTTTTCATCTACAAGCCTTCTAAGTTTCGAAAAGCTTCCTTCCTTAAAGGTATAGACCCAGTCATTTTTATTTAAGTCGGAAAATATGCCATAAATAATATCGTCATTGCTGTGTACAGTATTGGTAACGATTTGTTCGACGGCGCCAAAGGCGTTATCTTCAACTAAACCCACCAGGGCAATGCTGTTGTTTTGTACGAGCAGCATGCCCTTGTTGGTCAAGGATGATTTAAGGCGCTCCTGGGTTTCGGCTATGGTAGCATTGAAATCCAGGGTATTTTTGACAACGATCAGCACGAAAACAAATAGCAGGGCGACTAGATAGGTAACCCCTAGTTTAATGACCAGCTTTTTGCGTAAGCTTCGAAATTCCTTTGTCATAAAATTCTTCTCGCAGAGTACATTTCATTCAATGATAAAATTCAGAAATTGATTTTAGGATTTCGGCTAAAATAGGTTAAATAAGTGACGCCTATTCTTCACACTCGCCCTTAGGTAGGGTTATGGTAAATTGGCAGCCTTCATTAAGGTTAGTTTTCAGGCTAACTTCACCCATTAAGTTCTCCGTGACCAATTTTTTTACTATATAGAGGCCTAAGCCGCTGCCGCCTTCTCCCTGCCGGCTAGTGAAATATTTGTCAAAAACACTCTTTTGCTTGGCTTCCTCTATCCCTTTACCGTCGTCAGATACCTCAAATATGACACTGGTTGGGCTTTCGCTTGCCGTAATCTTGATATTGCCATGCTGTTCATTGTCAAAAGCATGAGTCAGGGCATTATTGATTAAATTAATTAATACCTGTGATAAGGCTCCGGATTCGGCACATAGCATAATGGTCCCTTGGCATTCGGTTTTTAACTGATGCCTGCTACGCTTAAGTTTAGGGATCAGTATGTGTTCAATGTCCTCCAAATAGGCTCCCACTTCAAATTGGGTTTTATTTTGGCTGAATTCGCCGACGACAATTTTTTTGAAACTATTCACCAGATGGATTGCGTGCCTAAGGTTGGACAGCACTATATCGAAGCTTTCCCCTGAGATTTCGATGAAATCGTTAAAGGATTTTTTTGATAGTTGATGCTCTTCAATCTGCTTCACTAATTTTTTTCTATGTTCAGCCAAGGTACTGACGGCGGTATTTATTACTCCTAAGGGGGTGGCTACTTCATGGGTTAATTCGCCAACCAGTTCAGCTATATGATTAAATTGTTCGGATTTTTCTAATTTTTCATCTTTTAGCCGTGATATTTTTTCTACTTCAAGGTTTTGCTCTCTTAGGGTATTGATCAATTCATCTCTTAAATGGATTAATGCCTGTAACTGTAGATGTGTAATGACACGAGCAATAATTTCTTCATGACGAATGGGTTTAGTAACATAGTCGACACCGCCGACACTATAGGCTTCGACCACATCACTGATATTGGCCCGCCCCGTGACAAAAATAACCGGAATTTCTTTTAACTGGGCTAAAGACTTTAGTCGGCGGCAGGTTTCATAACCATCTATCCCGGGCATCATGACGTCTAATAAGATCAGGGCAGGCAGAAAGATGGAGGCAATCTGGATTGCCTGTTCGCCATTGGTGGCATAGGCGATTTCAAATCCTTCGGACTCAAGGATATTGGTTAATAATTCCAAATTTTCCTGCTTATCATCGACAACAAGGATCTTGCTGCCTTTGACATTGATTAGGTTATTGCTCATGGTGAACGTCCTCCAGGGCTTTGACTAAGCCAGGCATATCAAAGTTGTCAATAAAGCTAAGCAGATGCTTAATATGCTTTTCATCGTCTGGCTGATCTAGAATAGCGTCGGATAGCAGTTGTTTTATATGTGAAGAGCGATTAACTGCCGCTGATAATTTGAGTTCATCCAGCAGGCTTTTTGATAATGTAAGTTGACTCAGGTCTACCGGTTCAACTCGTTGATTGTTACTGTCATTTTTTTCAGTTTCGCTAACAATAAAACAGTCGGGAAACAAGGACTGTAAACAGGAGAAAATTTCCGTAAAAGTAAAGGGTTTCGCAATAAACTGGTTAAAACCTATGCTTAAGTAATGCTGGATTTCGTGGCTTAAACTAAATGCGGATACGGCAACACAGGTCAGTTTGTCTCTTTTCAGTTCATGACGGATGATTTTTATCGCATCGTCGCCACGCATGACAGGCATAAGCAGATCCATAAAAACAATGTCAAAATGCTGTTCCTTGATGAGTTCGACTGCTTGTTGACCGTCATTGGCATACACCACATCTATGCCGCATGAGGACAGCAGGCCACCAAGCACTTCTCGATTATCTGCAACATCATCAACACACAGGGCGCGAAACCTTTGCCCGGGTTTGAGGGTGATTTGTTCAATATCGGCTTCGGGAGCCGTAACTTTGTCTGCACTCGCATCTGCTAACTCTATGGTAAAGCTAAAGGTAGAGCCTTTACCAGGCGTTGATTCTATCGTTAGTTTCCCTCCCATCATTTCTATTTGTTTGTAACTGATCGCAAGCCCCAAGCCCGTGCCTCCCTTGTCCATTCCTGCTGTACCTTGGGTAAAGTGATTGAATAGAGTCTTTTGCTCTTCCTGGGAAATGCCTGGGCCAGTATCTGTGACCTCAAAGGTAAATTTACGGGGAGCTGCTTGGCTTAATGCCAGGGTGATAGTTCCCTTATCCGTAAACTTGACCGAGTTACCCAGTAGGTTGATCAAAATCTGGCGAATCTTACCCTGATCGCCATAAACCCAGATAGCCGGAGTAGTTTTGTTGATAAATGACCAGGTTAATAGCTTTTGTTCACAGCGTAGTTGGAACATCTGACCTATATCGTTCAGCAGTGAAATAAGTTCAAAGTCGACCAGGTTGAGCTTGCTGGCCCCGGCTTCTATTTTCGATATATCCAGCACGTCGTTAATGATATTTAACAAGTGCTGCCCGGCCTTGACTATTTTGTCCAGCGTATCTTTTTGCGAAGATGAGGTTTCCGGGTCTCTCGTTAATATCTGGGCAAAACCGAGAATGGCATTCATTGGTGTGCGTATTTCGTGGCTGATGTTTGACAGAAACTGGCTTTTAGCCTGGTTGGCCTGTTCGGCCCTTTCACTTGCCTGTTGAAAGTCCAGGGTGCGTTGCCTGACTTTTTCTTCCAGGTCCAAATTCAGCCGATTCATGGACTCGCTTAGGCTAATGTTATTACAGATTATTTTTAAGTTATGGGCCAGGCTTGATAACAATTGCGCCTCTTCGTTTTCAATTGGGTTGCCATAGGTGAGTGTCAGGTAATTAAGTCCTTTATTTTCATTGTTGCATATATAGAGCAGGGCATATTTGTCATGAATAAGATTAAGCTTTTTGTCTAAATTGTCCTGGAGCTCATGGATTAGACTTTCTGGTATTGCTTCTACCTGTGCTTGTGAATGGCCGATTGTGGACATAGCGTCCTTGTCAATGGACACTATGTCTATTCCGACCGGGCAGGGTTCAAATTGTTGCGCTAAGGGCAAAATTTCCAATAATTTGGGTAATAAGGCGCTCCTTAGTGCTTGCTTATCTTGAAGCTCCATGAGTTTTACCGAACATTGCAGCATTTTATCCAGTGCCAGCCGTAACGATTCTGAATTGTCTAGCTCCTGGTATGAGCGAAGCGCCGATATCACTGAGGTTTCAAGCTTGGTACTGGTAAGTTCTGTTTTGGATTTATAGTCATTGATATCATAGTTGTTAATGACTTCAGATTCAGGCGCGCTGCCTGGTTGACCGGTTCGCAAAATAATACGCACGCGATTATTCTTTATATTTTCCCGGATATGGCGAGCAACGTCGAGGCCAGAATGCTCGGTTTCCATTACAACATCGAGCAGTATTATTGCGACATCCTGTTCTTTTTCCATCAGCTCACAGGTTTCGCTCCCTGAATAGCAATGGAGAAACTCTAGTGCACGTCCATTGAATTCTAGGCCGTTTAAAGCAATAAGAGTGACTTGATGGATAGCCGGATCATCATCTACTATTAGTATTTTCCACGCTGGCTTGGATCCTGCCTGAGACGACTCTTCACTATCGTCATCTTCATCACTAAAGACAAGCAGGTCATCATCGAACATAAAAAAACGCCCTTTGGCCGAGTTTTTAAATTAAGTGTAGATGACTCTACAGGTTATTCTATAAAGTCAGGAAGATAATTTGGCTGTGTCAATTTTTCTTTGGTTTTTGCTTCAAATTGTTATCAATTGATAATGACGACATTTGTGCTTTTTATCCCTTTACTAAACTTCTGCTAGTATTAAGAGTGAACCTTTTAATTAGTTGTAGTTAATCGTCTTGAATTAATTGATGTTATTAATAAGTTCATTTATTCAAGATGCTCGTGAGGCCTCAATGAGCGACGAACTATTGTTTTTTGAAGACGACGATGGAGAAGTCGCGCCAAAGCCATTGTATAAGGTGTTGGTTGTAGATGATGAACCCGATGTGCATACCGTTACTAAAATTGCATTAACGGGCTTTTTATTCGAGGGTGGTGCTCTGGAGCTACTTCATGCCTATTCCGCAGAAGAGGCGGAAGCTGTTCTTAGGCAGCATCCAGATACTGCCATCATTTTGCTTGACGTGGTGATGGAAAGTGAAACGGCAGGCTTACTCCTGGTTGATACTATCAGAAGTGAATTAGGCTTAAGAAACACCAGGATTGTGTTGCGCACAGGGCAACCCGGGCAAGCGCCAGAAAAAGAAGTCATCGTTAAATATGATATCAATGACTATAAATCCAAATCTGAATTAACGTCCCAGAAGCTTTTTACCTTAATCCATACCTGCTTGCGTTCATATCGCGACATGGTGTCACTTGAGCGGAGTAAAGCAGGATTACAGCAAGTGATCCAGGCGTCCAAGGGCATTTTTGACAAACACGCCTTTGACAGTTTTATTTCAGGGGCCTTATACCAATTGACCGATTTGCTCCACCTAGACGACGCCTTTGTGATGATGCATGAAATTGGCGTGTATAAGTTTACCGATCTGGATTCTCAAAGCTATGAAACCTATGATCAGCATGGTGTTCGTCGTGACGTTAAGGTATCTAGCCTGCCTTCGGAAATTCGAAGCATACTCAATGATTCGATTCGTCGACAAAGCAATATCTTTACCGACCAGCATATCGTTTTATACTGCCGCACACAGTTTTTTGTCACCTTATTTTTGGTCACCCCCGTTAATGAACTATCAGCGATAGATCAGGAGCTTATCAATATATTTTCTGAAAATATCAGTATCGGGCTGGAAAATGTACACCTTGAGGAGAATGTCAGAAGCAATCAAAAAGAGATCGTATACCGTCTGGGTGAGATTGTAGAGAACCGCTCCAAGGAAACCGGATATCATGTTAAACGGGTTTCTCTTTATAGTGAGCTGTTGGCTAGACTGTTTGGCTTACCCAGTGAAGAGATTGAAACAATCAAGCTGGCTTCACCCTTACATGATATAGGTAAAATCGCTATTCCGGATGCGATATTGAATAAGCCAGGTAAGTTAGATGATCTGGAATGGGAGATCATGAAAGAGCATGCTCAAAAAGGCGGGGAATTACTCGAAGACAGCAACATACATTTATTGCAGGCGGCGAGTATTATTGCTGCCAGCCATCATGAAAAATGGGATGGTAGTGGTTATCCAAACGGCTTGTCAGGGAATGATATTCATGTCTATGGGCGAATTACCGCATTGGCAGATGTTTTTGATGCCTTGGCAAACAAGCGTTGCTATAAACCTGCCTGGCCAACTTCTAAGGTGCTGGACTTTATTCGGGAGCAAAGGGAAAAGCATTTCGATCCTCGTCTAGTGGACCTGCTGCTTGATAACCTGGATGATTTCACGGCAATCGGGCGCGCATATGCTGATTGATAAAGCAAGCGCAGGACAAAAGCGAAGCTTTCCCATTTTTTTTGCGCTACTTGGCATTATGGGATTCGAAGCCGGCTGTTTGGCTCAGGATATCGGCAGTGATATTTTGCAAGAGTTAAGCCTGGAAGATCTGCTGAATATTCAAGTGGATGTCGCTACTAAAACTGCAGAAGCGAGCAGTTTATCGCCAGCCATCATGACAGTGATAACGGCACAGGATATAAAAAATTACGGTTATAACAGTGTGGCTGAGGCGTTAAGCCATGTGGCCGGTTTTGTCGACAACTACAATCTCGCCATGCATAATTTTGGGGTCAGGGGCATCAATTCTGGTGTGCGCTCGGGTAGCCGTACCATCAAGTTTATGCTGGACGGCCAAGCCATCGCCTTTCGTTCTACGTCACAAAATTTTATTGATCAAGAGCTGATCCCTATGGGACTGGTAAAGCGTATAGAAGTTATACGTGGGCCAGCATCAGCATTATATGGCGCTAACGCTTTTTTAGCCGTCGTCAACATAGTCACGCTAAATGGCAGCGATCTCGCACTAAGCCCAGCAAGAGTAACACTGACTTGGGAGGGGATTGAAAGTGCCGGACAAGGATATCAGTTGGATACCATTTATGGTAACAGCATGGAGCAATGGCAATACTCAATAGCGGCTAAAGTCGGCGGTCAAGACAGAAGCACAATTCATTTGCCCAGGGTCTCTCCCGCATACGACGTGGTTGAGACGGTTGAGTCTGGTTCGGATAAAGCACAACCGGCAAGTTTTTACTCTCGGGTTTTCTACCAGTGGGATGAAAACACCCGATTGAAACTGAGTGGCTACTACCAGCAGCTCAATGTTGACAATGTGTTTTCAGATATAAACCCATTGCAGTCAAGCGGAGCGACCAGAATAGCCCTGGATAACATGTATCTTAGGGCTGACTACGAGATAGAAATTTCGGAGAAAATTTCTGCAAAAGCCTATGCCGTCTATAGTCAGGGAGATACCTTAGACGATGACAGGATAGAGTTAGGCGCCAAGAACTTTTATTTCGATAGGCGATTAGGTTTTGAAGGCCTGGATTTAGGTGCCGAGCTTTTTGTTTCATTAAGAGAGAATGACAGTTTATTGATTGGTGTTGATGCCAAGCAGGAGCAGCATAAAATCGAAACCTTTACCAAGGTTGAACGTAACACAGGGCAGCGTACGGTTTTAAATCCCGCCCGGAATGAAACGCTGGAAAATACCGGGCTTTATCTACAGTATCTTAGACAAATCAATGAAAGCTGGCGTGCTATTGCGGGTCTGCGGATTGACGATGACTCAGTTTTGGGCAATCAATCTTCTTTTCGCCTTGGGGCCGTTGGCCAGTTACCTTATGACATAATAGTAAAAGCCTTGGCGGGGAGCTCATTTCAGGCGCCATCACCTGAGCTCTTGTATCGCACGGCGGTACAGGCAGGGGATATCATAGGTAATCCTGACTTGATCGCACAACAGGCAAAAACCTATGAAATATCAGCCTCTATGCCTTTAAAGGATAACCTGCATATGTCGCTGACCTACTTCAATACCCAAGTTGATGATTTAGTGGTGTTTACCTCTGACGGCAGTAACCTGTTTGCAACCAATAGCACAGCCAGTGAAACCAAGGGAGTTGAACTGGAATTAAGGATGCTTTGGCGCGGATTAAATGGCTACTTTAATTACAGTTGGCAACGGACAAGGCGTGACCCATCTCCCCTGAGCATATTTGTTTTGGAGCATAGGGAGTCTGGTGAAATTTATCCCGAACAAGCGGCTAACTTGGGTCTCAGTTATCGCTGGCCAGAACAAAAAGTCACCTTGAGCTGGAATAATCGTTGGGTGGGTACGAGAAAAGCATCCAGTCTTAACGTCCTGTATATTAATCAATTCTATGAACTTGAACCTTACCTGGATAGCAGCCTGACGATATCAAGCAACCGATTGGCCTTGTTTAAAAACAAAGCAACCAATATACAGTTTCAAATCAAGGATGTATTTGACCGGCACCATGTTAACCCTGGCTTTGGCGGGATAGAACTTCCTTCGCTGGGTCGGCGTTTTTTGCTTAGCATTGAACAAGAGTTTTAAGGAAGAAATTATGAGCCTCCTTTATAAAGCTGCTGAGTCACTCATTGTCATTTGTTTTATGACTTATCTTGTGATGGGGTGCGGAGAAAAAAGTGGCAATGCCACAAAAGCCTTTGATTATGATCCCGTGCAAGATCAATATAAAGCCAATGCCATCAACATTGGCAGCATAGTGAATGTTCCTTCGGTAAGAAACTCGGTATTGCTGGCAGCCAAACAAATTAATGAGGCAGGAGGCGTTTTAAATAAAGAGCTGAATGTTGTTGCCTTGGTTGCCACCAGCACCGAAGATGCAGTGCGCCAGGCGAAAAACCTTCTAGAGCAGGATATTAAAGTGCTCAATGTTTCCTATTCTTCGCGTTCAAAGGCGGTATCTGCTCTCACCATTGCCAAGCAAATTCCCTTAATTTCGGACTCAGCAACCTCGCCATTTTTTTCCAGCTTTGAAGATAACGATCTGTATTTTCGCATGGTCCCCTCTGATGTCATTCAAAGCCGAATACTGGCTGAGCTCGCCATAGCGCAAGGCTATCGAACAGCGGTTACCGTCCATAACGATACCGATCAATATGGTGAAACCCTGGTTGAATATTTTTTGATAAATTTTACCCAACTGGGTGGCAGGGTTTTAGACCAGGTTGCCATTCCCTTTTCTGTCACCACAGGCTTTGACCCCTATTTGCAAAAGATAACTGACAGTGCTCCCGATGTTATTTTGGATGTTGTTTTGGAAGCGGATGTATCGGCAAATTTTGTTAATGAGGCTATCGCCTTCGGCCTTCAGGCCAAGTTTCTTTTTCCCGATGCCTCTGCCGGATTGGATGCTTTCTCGAATAACCTTGTCAATGCAGAAAGCATTGCGGATGCACTGGGAACGGCGCCAGGTTTTGGCTTGGCAACCAAGCCGGAAATGATTCATTTTGATACTAGTTATCGGCAACAGTTTGGCATGGCTCCCGAAGGGTTTGATGTTAATGGCTATGATTTTGCCATGGTGACGGCCATGGCGATTGAACATGCGGGTTTGACTTACAATACGGATAATCCAACAGGCCTGATGATAAGGGATAGCCTGCGTGAGGTAATGAATCCACCAGGCCAGGCCATCGGCCCCTCTGCTATTGCAGAAGCATTACAGTTAATTCGCAGTGGCCAGGATGTTGATTATGTTGGTGGTTATGGTGCCAATGACTGGGATGTTAACGGGGATATTACAGGTGAAATAACCTACAATGTGATGAACGTAGACATAGAGACCAAATCATGGAAGACCTTATTTCAGCAACAGGTCTTCATTCCCTGATATGCAACAGGTACGGCTTAAGTTGCTATCTAACCTTAGCTCGGTTTAAGAAATAGTTAATGTGTTGAAATATAAGATAAACTTTGCCTTATGCCTTTCTAGCTTGATAAATTTACTGGTTTCAAGACAAATTCACGCGTCAATAGCTGGCCTATTGCAAGTGTATTTAACGCAGAAAGCAGTAAATATAGCTGCTAGAGAAACAGTTGTTAAGCCGAGTTGAGGTTATTCAATCACCTCTTCCACTTGATTCAGCATGTCGGCTTGATAACCAATCCCCTTATTGTCCAGCCTGGCGGTATTCATGAATTTTTTTACCGATACAGGCTGCAGTATTTTTGTACTCTCCAAGGTCCAGTTGTTTTCCATTATCTCAAACATAATACCGGCAGCTTGCGCGCCCAATCCGTAATTGTCCGGGACAATCGCAAAGGAACCTAGAGGAATCTTGGTAATGAATTGTTTAATTCCCACTATGGCAGGGAGTTTGGATTTATTACGCAGCGGCAACCAGGCTTTGGTCAGGGCATCGCGCGTCAGTAGGTTGTTATCATTTAAAATCCAAATAGCATCTACCTTTTTATTGAGCACCTTTAAGGCCGCTTTCACTCTTGAACTGACATTGGGGACTCTATTGGGTAACTCTATGCCTACCAGTTCTATGCCTTCAGCCCGGCAGTAACGCTTGTTTTCCTCGATAAGGTTTTTCATCCAAGCTCTATATATAACGCCTATTTTTTTTACCGGCTGACTTAAAATGTTGCGCATACTCACTACACTGGTCACTGCGGGAATTTCGTATCGAATAGCGGTAAAGTTGGTCAGCCTGCTGGCAAACTCATCGATAAAAAGTGCCGCCATCGCGATAGCCGGAGGAAAATCCATACTTTTGTTTTTTGATTGAAAATCTCCGTATAAATTGACGGCCTTGTTTCCGATAAGAATGACTAAACGCGGGCTGTATCTTGCAAACATCTTGTCAATCTCACGGCTCGATGAGGTTTCAGTGATCACCATGTCAACTAAAGATATTTCGTCCTCGACATCATCAGAAATGCCTTTGAGTACTTCTTCGAAAATTACCGCCTTGCCCCTGATGACAAGAGCATGATCTTCCGCGACCACGAGAGAGGTAAAAAAGAGAAGAATCAAGCCAAAAAGCAGAGATAAGCAGTCCCTTCTAGCCTTAGTCAAAGAGTGCGCCATTGGTCAACCCCTAAAGTCGAATTAAGGTTTTTATCAAAGGCAAATACACATTCCTTAAGCCTATCCCTGATTATGTCATCACTGAGTGCCGCAGAGGCCAGCCCTATTTTGATATCAAGCGGGGTTGCGACCAGTTTTAACTTCGACTTTGACTGAAGTTTATTATAAATAGACCTGGAGGTGAAAAGGGCGTCGACGGACTCAAATGTGATCAAGGGCAGCAGGTCTTCCACCTTGGTCACCCGCTTTAACTTGATCTGAGCGTTCAGCAGCTGTTCGATAAACGAGCGCATTGGCTTGCGCCCCAATAAATCGACAACGCCAATTTTTTTATTATTTAGATTATCGACCCGTATTGGCTTATTCACAGAAACCAGGACATAGCCTTCACTGCTTAAACCGTCACGTAGGCCCATGATGGCGGTATTGAATAATGAGGTATGTTTAACTACGGGTAACAAGGACAAAATAGCCGTAGGTGGAACGGCTTTTACCTTATTATGAAAATCTTTAGCGCGACCGAATACGGTAACATCAACACCAGAACAGTATGAGCCGATTTTTTGTTGCAATTTATTGGCTCTCACTTCGGTCGGGATAAAAACATACAAGGACTCTGCTGCCAATCCCGCAGAAACAAGCATACCAATTAAAAGAAGCGTTATTTGCTTGAGCATTGCCTTACCGGTGGGATAATAATATCTGGCCTTAGTTCAAAGGATAGTCAAAGAATTTGTCATCAGCTAGTCCAGGTTCGCCCCTTCTAACGGGTCAAATTATTCATGCCCTTGTATTCAACCAGATAAGTGGCCTGGTGTTCACAAGAGCTATTTTGGGCTTTTTGTAGAAGTAAGCTATTGTTAGTTATAGAAATTGAAACGGCGGAAACAGGTAAGTAACAATGACAACTTGGGGTGGAAATGGGAAAGAAGGTTTGATGCGTGCTTATTTGTTCATGGCACTGGCGCTTATGGTGCATACTTCGTTGGTTTTTGCCCAGTCCAAGGATAAAGAGGATGTCTTGGCAAGCATAAGCCTTGAAGGCCTGCTCGAGCTAAAGGTCTCGTCGGCATCCGGCATCGAAGAAAGCTACAGGGATGCTCCTGCCGCTATGGTGGTCATCACGGCCCTGGATATTAAGCAACGAGGCTATACCAGCTTTGATGAAATAGTACTGGACCTCCCGGGTTTTGATACCTCGGTAACCAATGGCAATGGCAGCATTACGACCTATCAACGAGGCTACAGAACGCCTTTTACACAGCGTACGCTACTGTTAATCAATGGCATTGTTGATAACCACCTTTGGACGCATGAGGCGACGCTAACAAAAACCTACCCCCTGTCAAACATTGAGCGTATTGAAGTGCTTTATGGCCCGGCTGGTGCAATTTATGGAC
>Ga0213837_1000907_pt1 | contig 20761 bp, 20 predicted proteins | sample SWPATP12_FD_160572 | JGI IMG/M metagenome (GOLD analysis project Ga0213837, IMG submission 160572) | Coastal seawater microbial communities from Marineland, Florida, United States - SWPA TP1 #2 | ecosystem: Environmental > Aquatic > Marine > Coastal | place: USA: Florida | collected 2016-08-06
CGTGACGCGCGCGGTCGAGCGGGCCGGCGACATCCCGGTGACCGTGAAGATGCGCAAGGGCATCGACGACGACCACCTGACGTTCCTGGATGCGGGCCGCATCGCCGAGGACGCGGGCGTCGCCGCGGTCGCCCTGCACGGCCGCACCGCGGCGCAGCACTACTCCGGCACCGCCGACTGGTCGGCGATCGCCAAGCTCAAGGAGGCCGTCGCCTCGGTGCCGGTGCTCGGCAACGGCGACATCTGGCAGGCGGAGGACTCCGTGCGGATGATGCGAGAGACCGGTGTCGACGGTGTCGTCGTCGGCCGCGGCTGCCTCGGCCGGCCGTGGCTGTTCGGCGACCTCGCGGCCGCCTTCTCGGGCAGCGACGCGCGCCACCGCCCGACGCTCGGCCAGGTCGCCGACGCCTTCCGCCGGCACGCCGAGCTGCTCGTCGAGTTCTTCGACGAGGAGGATCGCGCCTGCCGCGACGTCCGCAAGCACGTCGCCTGGTACTTCAAGGGGTACCCGGTCGGCGGCGACGCCCGTCGCGCGCTCGCCGGCGTCGAGTCGCTCGCGCAGCTCGACGACCTGCTCGGCGCGCTCGACCACTCCGTGCCCTACGTCGCCGAGGGCATCGAGGGCCAGCGCGGCCGCGCCGGCAGCCCGCGGAAGCCCGCGCTGCCCGACGGGTGGCTCGACAGTCCCGAGCTGAGCCCGGCGCAGCGCGCCGTGCTCATCGAGGACGAGAGCGACACCCGTGGCGGCTGAGCGCGGGACCGGCATCGGGGCGTACAGCGCCCACGACGCCGAGCGACGGCTGCCAGAGACGCACGCGTCCGCCCGCACCGACTTCGCCCGCGACCGCGCACGGCTGCTGCACTCGAGCGCGTTCCGCAGGCTCGGGCAGAAGACGCAGGTGCTCTCGCCCACGATGGGCTTCGACGACTCCCGCACGCGCCTGACGCACTCGCTCGAGGTCGCGCAGATCGGGCGCGAGCTGGCCGGCGAGCTGCGCCTCGACCCCGACGTCGTCGACACCGCGTGCCTCGCGCACGACATCGGGCATCCGCCGTTCGGCCACAACGGCGAGCGCGGCCTCAACGAGTGGGCGCTGTCGATCGGCGGCTTCGAGGGCAACGCGCAGACGCTCCGCGTCATCACGCGGCTCGAGCCGAAGGTCATCCGCGACCAGCCGTACGGGCTCAACCTCACGCGCGCCTCCGTCGACGCCGCGTGCAAGTACCCGTGGCCCGCCGGCGACGTGCACGACGCATCCGGCCGCATCAAGTTCGGCTTCTACGAGTCCGACCGGGAGGCGTTCGAGTGGATGCGCGAGGGCGCGCCCGAGGGACGCCCGAGCGTCGAGGCGCAGGTCATGGACCTCGCCGACGACATCGCCTACTCGGTGCACGACTTCGAGGACGCGGTCGTGGGCGGCTACGTCGACGTCGCGAAGCTGCAGAGCCGCGTCGGCCACGACGAGCTCGTCTCGACGATGCTCACCTGGGTGGGTCCCGAGTTCACGCGCGACGAGCTGCTCGCCGCCTTCGACCGGCTCGACGACCTCGACACCTGGCTGCGCTCGTTCGACGGCTCCCGCGCCGATCACGCGAAGCTCAAGAACCTCACGTCGAAGCTCATCGGCCGCTTCGCGAACGCGGCGAGCCGGCTGACGCGCGAGACGCACGAGGGGCCACTTGCGCGCTTCGGGGCCACCGTCGAGGTGCCGCGCGAGGTGCGCGCCGAGATCGCGGTGCTCAAGGGCACGGCCGCGAGCTTCATCCTCGCCGAGCGACGGCAGCCGATCTACGCGAGCCAGCGGCGCATCCTGCAGGAGCTGTGCGACGCGCTCGTGCGCATCGGCCCCGAGGCGCTCGACCGCGCCTACGCGGATGACTGGGCGCAGGCGCCCGACGACGCCGCGCGAGCCCGCGTGGTCGTCGACCAGGTGTCGAGCCTCACCGACCGCGGCGCGTTCGCGTGGCACGAGCGCCACGTGGGGGACTGAGGGGCGGCCATGGCGGGGCGGATCCGGCGGGAGGACATCGACGAGCTGCGCGCTCGCATCTCGATCGTCGACGTCGTCGGCGCCCACGTCACGCTGAAGACGGCGGGCGTCGGGAGCATGAAGGGGCTCTGCCCGTTCCACGACGAGCGCTCCCCGTCGTTCCACGTGCGGCCGGCCGTCGGCCGCTACCACTGCTTCGGCTGCGGCGAGGACGGCGACGTCTTCCAGTTCGCGATGGCGATGGACCACACGTCGTTCGCCGAGACGGTCGAGCGGTTCGCCGCGCAGGCGGGCTTCACGCTCCACTACGAGGACGGCAAGCCGCAGGAGGAGACGAGCGGCCGGCTGCGCCTGCTCGAGGCGAGCCGCGCTGCCGAGGCGTACTTCCGGGAGCAGCTCGTGACGCCGGCCGCGGCGCTCGGGCAGCGGTTCCTGGGGGAGCGGGGCTTCGACCTCGCCGCCGCCGAGCGCTTCGGCGTGGGCTTCGCCCCCGCATCCTTCGACGCCCTCGGCCGGCATCTCAAGGGCCGCGGGTTCACCGAGGCGGAGCTGCTCGGCGCGGGCCTCCTGAGCGAGGGCCAGCGCGGCAGCTACGACCGCTTCCGCGGACGCCTCATCTGGCCCATCCGCGACGTCGCCGGTGCCACCGTCGGGTTCGGCGCGCGCCGCCTGTCGGACGACGACAAGGGCCCGAAGTACCTGAACTCGCCCGAGACGCCCATCTTCCGCAAGAGCCAGGTGCTCTACGGGCTCGACCTCGCGAAGCGCGACATCGCCCGCGGGCACGAGGCGGTCGTGGTCGAGGGCTACACGGATGTCATGGCGTGCCACCTCGCGGGCGTCACGACCGCGGTCGCGACGTGCGGCACGTCGTTCGGCGTCGACCACATCAAGGTGCTCCGGCGCGTGCTCGGCGACGTGTCGACGACCGACACGCGTTCGCTCGGCCGCGTCGTCTTCACCTTCGACCCGGATGAGGCGGGCCAGCAGGCGGCGGCCCGCACGTTCGCCGAGGAGCAGCGCTTCGCCGCGCAGACGTTCGTCGCGGTGCCGCCCGGCGGGCTCGACCCGTGCGACCTGCGGCTCGAGCGCGGCGACGACGCCGTGCGACGGCTCGTGCAGCAGCCGCGTCCGCTGTTCGAGTTCATGCTGCGCCGGATCGTCGCGCAGCACGACCTCGAGACCGTCGAGGGCCGCGTCGCCGCGATGCGTCGTGCAGCACCCGTGCTGCAGTCGATCCGCGACCGCGCGCTCGCCGACGGCTACACCCGCACCGTCGCCGGCTGGCTCGGCGTCTCGCCCGACGAGGTGCGCTCGGCGGTGCGGCAGGCCGGGCCGCGCCCGCCTGCCGCCGCAGAGGGTGCCGCCGCCGCGCATCCGCCGGCCGACGTCGCGCTGCGCCAGCTCGAGCGCGACCCGGCGTCGCGGCTCGAGCGCGACGCCATCTCGGCGCTGCTGCAGCAGCCCGCGGTGCTCGGCCGTGACCTCGCGGTGCGCGGCGCGACCGCCTACATCGCGAACCCTTCCCTCGCGGTCGTGCGCGACGGCGTGCTCGCCTCGCTCGACGCGATCGAGGCGACCGACTTCTCGGAGCGCGTCGCCGAGGCGGTGCCTGCCGAGATCGTGCCGCTCGTGCGCACCCTTGCGATGGCGCCCATCCCGCAGTCGACGAACGAGGGCGTCAAGGCCTACGTCCGCGGCATCGTCGGCTCGCTCGTCGACCGCGACATCCTGCGCCGCAAGGCCGAGCTGCTCGGCAGCCTGCAGCGCATGGGCGGCGCCGACCCGGAGGGCTCGAAGCGCCTGCAGGAGCAGCTGCTCGAGCTCGAGCGCGAGCGGCGGTCGCTGCGCTCCGAGTGACCGCCGCCTGGGCTCAGCTACGGCGCTGCCGCTACGGGACCAGGAAGTTGATCTGGAAGTGCTCGGCGATGAGGTCGTCGATGTGGTCGATGCCGCCGGCCGTGCCGCCGCAGGTCGCGCGGATCGAGCTCGTCGACTGGCTCGACTGGAAGTTGCGGGCGAAGTACGCCTCGACGTCGCCGGTCGCCTCGTCCTCGGTGTAGATCGAGAGGAAGGCGACCGTGACGCCCTGCGTCGAGGGGCTCAGGTCGAGCGTGTCGGGGTCCCAGTCGTCGGTCGTCGTGCCGGAGAGGGCGGCGAGGGTCGCCTCCGAGCTCGCGTACTCGTCGGTGTCCGCGCTGTCCTGCGCGCCCTGGTACGCCCAGATGGTGCAACCCGTGGCGGTCTCGACGACGTGGATCGTCGGGCCGACCGGGAAGTCGGAGTCGTCCTGCACGGCGAAGGCGTCGTCAGCGATGATGCTCGTCTCCCAGCCCGCGAGCGTGCCCGGCTCGAGCTCGGTGCCGAAGTCGACATACTCGGGGAGGTCGCCGCTGTCGGCGTCGGGCGTCGGCTCGACGTCCTCCGTCTCGACCGGCTCGGGCGCCGCCCGGGTCTCGGTCGGCGCGGGCGGCGGCGCGAGCGTCGGCACGGCCGGGGGCAGCACGATGCAGCCCGAGAGGGTGAGCGCGGCGCCGGCGGCGACGGCGAGGAGCGGCAGGCGGAAGCGGGACGAGGGCATGGATGCTCCAGGGCGTGCAGGCGGCAGTGGTGCTCGAACGCTAGCGCGCAACCGCAGCGTGCGACCGGCGGCCGCGCGGGATGCTACGATTGTCGTCGCTGCTGCAGCGATCCTCGATAGCTCAATTGGCAGAGCAGCCGGCTGTTAACCGGCAGGTTGATGGTTCGAGTCCATCTCGGGGAGCGAACGGCCCTCGTCCATGCGGACGGGGGCCTTCCTCGTTCGGTAACCCGATGCTCGCGTTGAGAGCACCGAGCGGCGCTCGAAGTCGAGGATGCCTCCGCTACGCTCGTGGTGTGAACTTCGTACCCCCCAACGCCGACGGCTTCGCACTCTTCGGCCTCGCGGGCTTCCTCATCTGGGCCGGCGTGACGTTCATCGTCCTGCTGATCACGTACTGGATCATCCGACTCGCCGTTCGGCACGCGCTACGAGACCACGCGAAGAGCGGCGGCCGCCCGGGCGGTTCCCGCGATTGGTGACGGACCGCTCGCCGAGACGCCATGTCCGGGGATGAGCCGACTCAGCCCTCCAGGTCGTCGACGCCCGGCAGCCAGCTGAGGCCCTCGTCGCCCCACTTGTTGCGCTTGATCGCCTTCTGCACGCCCTTCGTGCCGAACGCATCCAGCCGGTCGGCGTAGAGCACGCCGTCGAGGTGGTCGAACTCGTGCTGCAGGATGCGCGCGAGCCAGCCCGACGCCTCGAGCTCGTAGTGCTCGCCGTGCTCGTCCTGCGCGCGGAGGATCGCCCGCTCGGCCCGCAGCAGCGCGAAGCGCTCACCGGGGATCGAGAGGCAGCCCTCCTCGTCGTCGTCCTCGGGCACGCCGATCGGCAGCGGCGTGATCCACAGCTCCGGGTTGACCGCGACGCCGCGCGTCTGCACGCCGTCCTCGTCCGTCCAGTCGTAGACGAACACGCGCTTGCCGATGCCGACCTGCGGTCCGGCGAGACCGACGCCCGGCGCGGCCTCCATCGTGGCGAACATGTCCGCGACGAGGGTCGCGAGCTCCGCATCGAAGTCGGTGACGGGCTCGGCGACGCGGTGGAGCACCGGCTCACCGGTGATGCAGATGGGCAGAACAGTCATGTCCTCCAGGCTATCGAGGCCCGCGGCGGTAGGTTCGACACGTGCTGTCCACCTCGCTCGACGACCTCGCGGCGGAGATCTCCCTCACGCCGCTGCAGGCCGTGGGCATCCCGCTCGCGATCGTGGGCGCGGTGTTCCTGTCGGTGGGCACCCAGTTCCAGCATCGCGGGGTCGGCCACTTCCAGGGGGGCGACCAGCGTGGCGCCGCGCTCGGCGGCAAGGCCCTCCTCACGATGCTGCGCGAGCCGGCCTGGGTCGTCGGCACCCTGCTGCTCGGCCTTGCGATCATCTTCCAGCTCGGCGCGCTCGCGTTCGCCCCGCTCATCGTCGTGCAGCCGCTCGGCGCTGTCGCGCTCGTCGTCACGGCGCTGCTCAACGCGCGCCTCGCCGGCATCCGGCTCGACCACCGCACCGTCCGCTCGATCGTGCTGTGCCTCATCGGCATCGGCATCTTCGTGTTCATCGCCGCGATCTTCGCGATCGAGCGCCCCATCCGCGACCAGCAGCTGCTCACGGTGCTCGCGCTGCTCGTCGTCGCCCTGGGCGGTCTCGGCGCGCTCTGGTGGTTCTTCCGGTCGCGCGCCAACGCGGTCTTCTACATCGTCGCCGCCGGCGTGCTGTACGGATTCGTCGTGACGCTCTCGAAGGTCGTCATCAACCGCATCATCTCCGGGCAGTTCGAGTGGCTGACGGTCCTCTGTGCCGTCGCCATGCTCATCGCCGTGCTCGCCGGCAGCTATGCCGTCCAGCTCGCGCACGCCTCGGGCCCGCCCGACCTCGTGATCGCCGGCCTCACCGTCATCGACCCGCTCATCGCCGTGCTCATCGGCGTCACGGTGCTCGGCGAGGCGGCCGCGACGCCGCCGTGGGCGATCATCGTCTACGCCGGCGCCGGTGCGCTCGCCGTCACCGGCGTCTTCCAGCTCGCCCGGCACCACCCCCAGATCCGGATGCCCGGTGCGGCATCGGAGGAGGACGAATGACCGACCGACCGCTGCGCATCCTCATCGCGACCGACACCTTCGCGCCCGACGTCAACGGCGCCGCGAAGTTCACCACCCGGCTCGCCGCGCGACTCTCGAAGCGGGGCCACGAGGTGCACGTCGTCGCGTCGGCGCTCGGCCGCGGCAAGCAGGGCACGCACATCGAGGAGCACGAGGGCCAGCGCTTCACGGTGCACCGCCTGCGCTCGATGCTCTACCCCGGCCACGAGTGGCTGCGCTTCGCGGAGCCGTGGCGGATCTGGCAGAACGCCGCCTCGCTGCTCGATGCGCTGCGGCCCGACGTCGTGCACTTCCAGTCGCATCTCGTGCTCGGACGGGCGTTCTCGACCGAGGCGAAGAAGCGCGGCATCCGCGTCGTCGGCACCAACCACCTGATGTTCGAGAACCTCATGGACCACTCGAACATCCCGCGCGCGATGCACGGCAGGGCGGTGGACTTCGCCTGGCACGACGCCGCCACGGTGTTCGGCCGCTGCGATGTCGTGACGACGCCGACGCGACGGAGCGCCGACTACCTCGAGCGCAAGACCGGCATCACCGGCGTGCACGCGATCTCGTGCGGGCTGCCCGGGGACGAGTACCTGCCCAACCCGGAGCGGCAGCGCGGTCGGATCGTCTTCGTCGGCCGCGTCACGAGCGAGAAGCGGCTCGAGACGCTCGTGCGAGCCGTCTCGCAGCTGCCGGCGGACCTCGAGTGGCACCTCGACATCGTCGGCGGCGGCGACCTCATCGACGAGTTGGGTGCGCTCGCGCGCGATCTGCGCGTCGCCGACCGCGTCACGCTCACCGGCTTCGTGAGCGACGACGAGCTGCGGGAGCGCCTGCGCTCCGCGGAGGTCTTCGCGATGCCGTCGACCGCTGAGCTGCAGTCGATCGCGACGATGGAGGCGATGGCGACCGGGCTGCCGGTCGTGGCTGCGGATGCGATGGCCCTGCCGCACCTCGTGCGCGACGGCGCGAACGGCTGGCTCTTCCGGCCGGACGACGCGACCGACCTCTCGGAGAAGCTCGAGCGCATCCTGCGGCTCGACGACGACGAGTACCGCACGTTCCAGCAGCACAGCCTCGACATGGTCGCGCCGCACGACATCGAGCGGACGATCACCGCGTACGAGCGGCTCTACCGCGGCGAGGAGATCCGCGACCCGGAGACCCGGGTCGAGCTGCACGGCTAGGCTCGATCTCCGGGCCGGAAGGCCTCGGGGCGGTAGCTCAGCTGGTCAGAGCAGGGGACTCATAATCCCTCGGTCACGGGTTCAAGTCCCGTCCGCCCTACGATGTTCGGCCCCCTGGATTGGCGAAAATAGCCGGTCAGGGGGCCTTTCTGGTCTCCGCACGATAGCTCGGGAGGGGGTCACATGCGCGCTCAGGTGTCCACTTACTCGACCGTAGGTGTCCAGAAACAGCGTTTCTCAGAGGGTCACTTGATTGCCGGTGACGAGCGATGACGAGGCCCTCCCGAGCGGCGAAAATCGCTCCCGCAGATGTACTCCGCGTCACCCCAACGCGACGCACATCGAGGAGCACTGCCATGGACGCAGAACTGGTCATCACCGCTACACGGACGTCCGGCAGCTGAGCCCGGGCACCCTGCTCACGCAGGAAGAGGTCGCACTGATCTGCCGGGTGAAGCCCGAGACCGTCAAGAAGTGGCGGACCACGAAGAAGGGCCCGCGCGCTGTCCCCGTCGCACGCGAGCGTCTGTATTAGGCGGGCGACGTAGTGACGTGGCTCGACTCGCTCCTGGCCGACGAAGCCGCGAGCAATGGCTAGACCGAGCACCGAGCCGGGGTCCTGGGGCAAGGTCGCGGTCGCCGATCGGGGCGACGGAGTCTTCTGTGCCGATGGCCGCTACCGGACTCTGAAGAACGAGTCGAAGAGGGTCCGCGGGTTCGGTTCGACCCCGGAGGCCGCGCGCACGGCGATGCTCGCGAACGCCAAGAAGCTCGACGCCGGAACCCCTCGCCGAGCACCGATCGTCAAGCGTGGCTCGGTCACCCGGGAGTCGCCGCGGCCGGCGAACACACCCAATCGGAACTCGCCGAGCTGTTCGACGTTTCCCGCACGACGATCTATCGCGAACTGCGCCGCGCGGAGCACACGGGGTAGCGCTACGGGGCAGGACGAGAGGGCTCGGAAGGACTCTGGGCGTGCGTTCCTTCACCGAAGGTGCTCGGTTTCGCCAGTGGACGCTGTGGCCCTGCGATCCAGATCGTCACCGTTTCCACGCCGCCTCCTGATGTGGGCAGCGGATAGCACGACTGCCAGTGCCGTGAGCGTGGCAGCCGCGAGCGTGTAGTCGAGGAAGGGTAGCAGGATTCCTCCAGCCAGCGCGGCCTGCCACGCGGCCGGGTACTGGACCACGGTCTCTATCATGAGCGCAAGAGTCAGGCTCAGCAGATAGGTCGAGGCCGCAACCAGGGTCGGCCTAATGAGCCGCCACGCAGGGTCGGAGGTGGCCGGTGCTCGCATCGCCAAAGACAACGACACCCCGAGCATGACCGGCGCGACGACCCACGGAGCTCGAGACCAGAAGTAGAGGTCTGAACTGCCAGAAGGCTCGTTGTTGAGCGCGCTGAAAAGCAGATAGGACGGCACGCCCTGAACAATGAAGCAGCTGATCGCTGCGATGCCCGCAAGCAGAATGGATTCGCGTAGCCTCTGCTGCATCTAGTACGACCCCGACCAGCCCGTCATGGAAGCCCCCGGGCAAGCAAGGTTGACCAAGCAGTAGGTGGAGGCGGCCGGACGCTGGTAAACGCGGGTGTAGCGATTGGTCGTGACAGTCGAGCCGGTGTATGCGTGCGCATGGAGGAGGATCTGGTGGTCGGGCATCTGTCGGTGGCTGCCCGAGATGATCTGCCAGCTAGCGCTTCGGGTGACTCGCATCGTGAACGCCCCCTCAATGCTGTTGCCGATGGGTCCTGAGCAGAACGGATTGCCAGCCTGGATGGCCATGCGCACATCGACATACGTGGAGGTGGACCCGAGCGACCCGCCAAGTCGGCTAACTGTCCAAGAGGTGGACGAGACCGGCAGTTGACGAGTCGCCACGAGGGCACCGGTGTCTGCCCTGTACACACTCGTTGATCCGATGAAGGGACCGTCCGACCACACGGCAGGGCCATCCCATGGCACGGTCGCCTGGAGGCGGGTCTTCACGTTCAGCTGCCCGAATGGATCAGCGGCCCATGTGCGGTTGTTTCCGTTGAACTGATAGCCGAGTCCGTAGTCGCATCCGGCAGCGGGAGCATCCACTCGAGGTTGCGCGATGAAGGTGTCCCAGATGATGGTTGTCGAGTTCAGGCGGGTCGCAGCAAGGGCCATGTCCGCCGACAGAGCAGTGGCGTCTTCCTCCGAGAAGTCTTGTGTCGTGTCGTGAGGAACGTAGACGGAGAATCCCGTCGTCGGGATGCGGTCGCTCGAGGCGATGACCTGGACCGAGTGGCTCTCGCCGGCGGTCAGCCCGGTGATGCGGGCGCTCGAGCCGCTCACCTCGCCCACTCGAGAGTCGTTGACGACGATGGTCCGGGTGGGCGCGTCCGGAGTCGCTGCCCAAGCTATGTCAACAAATTCCGGGTGGGCGCTCCAGGTAGCTGGTGCCTCCTCCGTCGCAAGCAGGGACACATCGGCTACCGCCCAGGCGCCCTCGTGCTCTACCGCCGCGAACACTGTCTGCGTATCGGCAGCCGCCGGACTGGCGCCGGAGCGACTTGCCTCTCCCGACGCTGCTTCTTGCACCACGTCGAGAGTGAAAGTTCCTGCCCCCTCCAACTGAATGTCGGGGGACGCTGCCGCGGCGGGGGTGAAGCCGAAAGCCCCGAGGGCGCCGACTAGGAGCAGCGATGTGTCCGCCAATGCGATCTTTATGGGAACCTCTTCTCCCCAGGTCCCACGCACCGGGACTCTGCAATAAAGGTAAACCTGCGCGTCCGGAAGTACAATGGTCTGTCGCACGACACCATCGAGCGTGTACTGAACAATGCGCCCGAGGTTGTTTGCGCCGACGGATGCTGGGCGCAACGGGTTGATCCGCGCTCAGATTCTCGTAGCGCTGGAAGGTGCCGAGCTGCTGCTGGACGGGCGCAGGCCGCAGAAGGCAGTGCATCACGTCGAGAGCTCGACCGAGTGAGACGACGATGCGCCGATGAACCTGGCCGCGCACAGCTCGCAGGCGGGTCAGGAGTATCGGCGCTCGCACTTCTACGCGAAGGGTTGGACGGAGGCGCAGCCGGAGCTCGCTGCCAGCGAACGGCCGCCCCGCCCGACCAGTCCGACGCGGCAGCGCGTCCTCACGTAGCATCCGAGAGCAACTGAAACCGCGACATGCCACCAGGCTCCCGCCACCGGCGCTCAATGGTTGACAGACCCGCCCTAGGGGTCTCCGAGTCGCTGTTTCCACCACCGCGTCGTATGTGCGCGCGGCGGCCGAGCTGATGCCCGACCGTGGCGCTCCGCGCGGGCGGCGGTGCGGCGGCTCCGCGAGGCCTACTCCCGTTGGGCGTTGCGTCGGACGGCGGCGCGGCGGAAGTTCACTTAGGGGACGTCCGGCGACGCGAGCTTGCGCATGCAGAGCCGAACTGTGACGACAGCGGCGATCCAGAAAGCGGCCGACATGACAAGCGTGCTCATCCACACTGCGCCTCCGCCCAGCACCTCCGAGAAGGTGCCCTTGTCGATCGCTGCGACGATCAGCGCCTGAGCGGGCAGTGCGATCGCAACGCTGATCGCCCAGAGGAGCAGCAGTTCAAGCCACGCACGACGGCGACGGCGGCCGTCACGAAGCATCAGGCGCGGGGGATATCCGAGCGTGACGATGAGGAGCAGCGCTAGGAGCACCGTGTTGCCCGCGGCGACGAAGATGATCCACGGCACACCGCCCACGGCGGCCAGCACCAACGTGGCCGCGAGGAAGAGGCCGGCGAATCCGAATCGCGTCGAGACGCTCATTTCAGTACCTGACCACTCGTCCAGCAAACTGACCCCACATGTTGTTCGCGCCAGCTCTGTAGGCGGCTTGGGTCAGCCCCATGGGATTGGTGTTCACGATGTAGCCGTACACCCAGAGTCTTGTCGCCCCGGTCGTCAGGCTCTGGTTGAACGTGAATTTGATGGAGGAGCCGATGCCGTCGATGTGTCCCGGCGCAGCTCGGAAACTGAACCCCCACCAACGCGCGCTCGAGTCTTGCCGGGAGAACTGACCATTCATGTAGCAGTTGAAGTTGACGCCCGTGCCGAACGGGCCGAACACCAGAGGCAGGTGCTGATTCGTGGCCGGCATGGATGACGGAGCGTTCCCCACCGGGAAGAAGACGTTGAACCGTCCTGCGGTGTTCATTTCACGCGGATCGAGCTGGGCGACTCATCCACGTGGTAGTTGAAGGAGTAGCTCCAGGCTGGATCCGCCAGAATCGGGAACGCCGTCCGGTCGGAGGTCTCAACGCGTTACGTAATCGTCGACCCGGTGATCTCGTAGGACGTTGCGAGCGGCTCGGAGTTCGCGTCTACGGCCCAAGCAGGATGCAGGACGATCGAGTCGCCGCTTTCAAGGATCAGTCCAGTAAGTCCGTCAGGCAGCGACTCCACTTCAGCGATGCCGGCCGGGAGCGTAATCCGGAAGTGGTCTCCAGACGCGGCAACGGGGTCATCAGCAGCGAAAGTTGCTTGCCCACCGTCCACGGTCGCTCGGACGTACGCGGCGTGGGTACCGTCCTCGCTTGTGGCGACGAGGAAGCCATCGGTCTCTCCCTGAGGCTGCACTGCGGCGGGCAGCCCGATACTGACGGGTGTTGGCGGCTCTACCTCAGGGGCGCCGGACTGAGCTCCGGTTGCTACCTCGGCCTGATCAACAACATGCGCCAGAGTCACGACGGCGGCTCCCTGCGACGAATCGACGCTCATCTCAGCCGTCGGGTCGTGTACGACTTCCTCGAGTTCGGGAATCTGAACCGATGACATCATTGATACGGGATCAGCGAGATCGCTTTCCGTCGAGAGCAGGTGCGCAGCTGGAGCGAGCATTTGAGACAGCAGCACCGCCGCTGCTAGGCCCGCAACGATCGAGGGCACCTTGGCTCCGTTCGCTAGTTGGGCTGAACGTATGCGGCACGAGGTTGGATGTCAACGATTGCAGCATGAACCAGTTGTTTGGCGCCGAGGTCGAGGGCAGTCGCGATGTCGCCGCGAACTTGAGCAGTCAGGGTGACGCTCACCCCGCCGAGCCTCACGAGTCGTCGCCTCGTGGAGTGAACGTCACTATGGTCGCGGCTTAGGCGACCTGCATTGAATCACCGAGCTGGTGACACTCGGGCTGCGGGTGGGAGTCCGTGGCTGGAGTGGCTCCGTTCAGTGTTGTAATTGCTCCAGAGAACACCGCAGGTGCCCCGCCGGTGCCCCGCCGGTGAAGAGCGCTTCCAGGAGGTATCGCTCGTAGTCCGGTGCAGCGATGTCGGGCTCGCCGGGATGGTTTGACGGATCGACGATGGAGACGACCAAGGGGTGCGGCTAGGAGATGCTGACAGTCGGGTCGACGCCGGGCCTTTCCCCGCGCAACTGAGCTCCTCGCCGCAATGTTGCGGTGAGCACGGGTCGCCGCACCCAGCCCGTGCTGATGCCCCAGCTGACGCGAACGCGTGGGCCGTTCAGGTCGAAGATGATGCCGAGCGGGATGACGTCACCTCCTTCATCTCGGCGGTCGTAACCGGGCTCGACGCGAACTGAGGTCTCGTACTCGACCATGCCGTCCTCCTTCGGTGCTGGGCGATGTGAGCTGCGCGCTGAGGGCGATACGGAGGTGCGCCCCTAGGCAGACAGCGTCCATCCGCCTTTCCGCCGCACTCGAACGTGTGCGCCGATGATGCGGGGAGCGTATGGCTCCGATCGCCTACTCCAGAAACGGGCAATGGCAACGTTGCTCGACCGAATACAGCACTTGCACCAGACAACGACGCCATGTGACATTGGGGACTGCTTTCAGATCGTACGAGATCGGGTGCCTCGGACATCTGCGGGGAGGTCGGCGCCGGCGGGTTTCTGGACACCTGCAATCCCGCGCTCGCTCCAGCCGCGGTGTCCACTTTGGTGTCCACTTACTCGTCACCGTTCGTCACCGCACGTCACTCGCAGGGGAGGTATGCTCCTCCTCGTCCGCGGTTTTCCGCGGATTTCGCTCTCCAGGAGCAGGGGATTCATATTCCCTCGGTCACGGGTTCAAGTCCCGTCCGCCCTACGTCGTGTGGGCCCGCCGCTGCAGCGGCTGCGGCCAACGTCCGGCGTGCACGGGGTACCGTCGTGAGTCAGGTCGGGGTACACGGGGAGACACGATGTCGGTCACACAGCCAGCGGATGAGACGCCCACCGCGCCCGAGCACGGCCATCGCGGGGAGCGCGCACAGGACACCACCGTCGGCGAGGTCGAGCTCACCCATTGGCACGGCAGGATCGGCCACTGGATGGCCTCGTTCGCGCGGTGGCTCGCCGACACGGTCGGTCCCTATGGCACGCTGCTGCTCACGCTCGCGATCGGCGCAGCCATTGCGGGGCTGCTCAGCGTCGGCGCGGTGCTCGTGTACGACGCGGTCACCGACCAGGACGGCGTCGCGGGCATCGACCGCCCGCTCCTCGACGCCATCCTCACGATCCGCGATCCGGAGGTCGACGGCTGGATCACGAGCCTCACCGACCTCGCGGGCACGGTCGGGATGCCGCTGATCGCCATCGCGGCCCTGCTCATCCTCAGCATCCGGCGCCGATCGTGGACACCTGTCGTGCTCATCGTCGCCGCGGGCGGCGGAGCGCTCCTGATGACGATCGCAGGCAAGGAGCTGATCGGTCGGGAGCGGCCGCCGCTCAGCGACGCCGTGCCGCCCTACGAGCTCTCGGCCTCGTTCCCGAGCGGCCACACGCTCAACGCGGTCGCGATCCTCGGCGTCATCGCATACCTGCTCGTGCTCCGGCGGCAGAGCAACGCCGCGCGTGCCGCCATCATCGCCGTCGCCGTCATCGCGACGATCTTCGTCGCGGGGAGCCGCGTCTACCTCGGCCACCACTGGGTCACCGACGTGATCGCGGGCTGGGCGCTCGGCGCCGCGTGGCTCGCGCTCGTCATCACGGCGCATCGCCTCTACCTGACGTCTCGGCTCCGACACGACGAGCACCGCGCGGTAGCCTGAGCCGATCCAGGCGCGGTGGCGGAGCGTGTCCGCGCCTGGCGGGTCAACGGACCCGCGTGCTAGACCGAAGCCTGACCGATCCCGGAGGCTGCCATGGCACCTGACACCGTCGACGACGCCAAGCGAGCCGCCAAGGAGGCTGCCGAGCAGGCGGAGCGAGCCGCCGAGGCCGCGCAGCAAGCGGCGGCGGAGCTGGACCAGCAGCGGCGGAGCCAGGATGCCGAAGGTGCCTCCGACGACATCGGCCGCGGCGGCGATGGCATCGGCACCGGTGAGGCCCGCGGATGAGCGCGCCGCGCGACGGGGCGCCCGACGAGCGTGCCGAGCCGTCCAGGGAGGCTCCGGACGTCGGCAAGGGCGGTGACGGCACCGGCTCTGGCCAGGCGATCGGCGGGCGATGATCCCCGAGGGGTTCGCGACCGTCTACGCCTTCCTGGGGCTGGTCGCGCCGGGTCTGCTCTTCGAGATGCTGCGCGAGCGGCGGCGGCCCGCGCTCGAGCAGTCGAGCTTCCGGGAGGCGAGCCGCGTCGCGCTCATGAGCCTCGTGTTCACGACCGCGTCGATCCTGATCCTCATGGTCGTCGCGCTCGTGCTGCCGGGAGCACTGCCCGACCTCGCGGCGTGGGTCGGCGACGGCGATGCGTATGCGCGCGATCACTTCTGGCCCATCGTCGTCGGGATCACGGCGGAGGTCGTGATCGCGTGCCTGCTCGTGCTCGGCGCGGACCGCTATCTGCGCCGCGGTGACACCGCCGCGCATCCGATCGGCCACGGCGACCTCTGGAACTCGCTCTTCTCCGCCGACCTCTCGCGGGACGAGGTCGCGTGGGTGAAGGTCGAGCTCACCTCGGGAGCCCAGTACTGGGGCTACGTCGACTACTTCACCATCGGGAAGCCACCGTCCGAGCGGGAGATGGTGCTCAAGGGCCCGCGGATGCAGTCGCGCGACGCCGGTGCGATCACGCCCTCGGAGGAGGAGTACTGGGAGTACGTCGTCGTGAAGTACGCCGACGTGCGCCTGCTCAAGGTCCGGTACGAGCCGCGGGCCAAGGCGTCCGCGCCGCCGCCATGAGCGGCGCCCGTCCTCAGCGGCGCAACGCGGCCTCTCGGCCCACCCTCGTCGCGGCGTAGGCGACGAGCCCCACGCCGATCGCGATGCCGCCGAACAGCCACACGTGCGGCTCCTGCTGCGTGAGCAGCAGCACGCACGAGCCGATGCCGAGCACGGGCACCCACGTCCACACGCGGAAGTGGTCGTGCTCGACGCGCTCGCGCCGCAGCACGAGCACCGCGACGTTCGTGCTGAGGAACACGAACAGCAGGAGCAGCACGACGGTCTCGGCGAGCGTGCCGAGGTCGCCGACGAGGGTGAGGCCGATCGCGATCGCGGTCGTGACGAGGATGGCGACCCACGGTGTGCGGCGCCGCGGCAGCACGCGACCGAGCACGGCGGGCAGCAGACCCTGCTCCGCCATGCCGTAGGCGAGGCGGCTCGCCATGATCATCGTCAGCAGCGCGCCGTTCGCCACCGCGACGAGCGCGATGACGCTGAAGACCCAGCCGGGCAGCGGTGCGCCGGTCGCGGCGAAGACGTCGAGCAGCGGCGAGCTCGAGCCCGAGAGCTCGTCGGCGGGCAGCGCGATCGCGCTCGCCAGTCCGACGAGCACGTAGACCACGCCGGCGACGAGGAGCGAGCCGATGAGGGCGCGCGGGTACACCTTGGCGGGGTCCTTGATCTCCTCCGCGACGTTCGCCGACGTCTCGAAGCCGACGAACGAGTAGTAGGCGATGATCGCGGCGGCGAGCGTCGCGAGCGCCGGGTTCGCGCCAGCCGGGAACTCGCCGACGCGGCTCACGTCGCCGCCGCCTCCGAGCACCATGAAGGCGACGGCGACGATGATGAGCAGCAGTCCGGTGAGCTCGACGATGGTCATGACGACGTTGCCCGCCATCGACTCGCGGATGCCGCGCGCGTTGAGCGCGGCGACGAGCAGCAGGAAGACGGGGGCGGCGATCGCCGGCGCGATCGGCACGAGCGCCGCGAGGTAGTCGCCCGCGAAGGCGAGCGCGAGCCCGGCCGCGCTGACGACACCGGCGGCCAGCATGCAGAAGCCGACGAGGAACGAGACGATCGGGCTGCCGAAGGCGCGCTGCGCGAAGACGGCCGCACCGCCTGCACGCGGATGCTTCGTCACGAGCTCGGCGTACGACCCGGCGGTGAGCAGCGCGAGCAGCAGGGCGAGCAGCAGCGGCAGCCACATGGCGCCGCCGACCTCGGCCGAGAGCTCGCCGGTGAGCGCGTAGACGCCGGCGCCCAGCACGTCGCCGAGGATGAAGACGAACAGCAGCGGCCCGGTGATGCCGCGCTTGAGCTTGCTCGGGGCCTCGCGGTCTGCCGTGGTCGTCGCCCGTGCATGCTCGATGGTCATCGTTCCAGGCTATGCGAACGCGCGCAGGCAGACCGCCATCGCACCGGTCGTGAGCGTCGGAAGTGGGCACTTCTGCCACCCACGGGCCGGGCGTACAGTGCGCACGGGGTCATCGTGCACGACGGGGGACGCCATGTCAGACCTGGTGGATGCGGCTGCCGCGAGCGAGCCGCGCGTGCTCGAGCTTCGGGTCCACGGCGTCAACAACACGACGCCCGCCGCGCTGCTCGACCTGCCGCAGGACGACATCCAATGCCTGCGCGGTGACGACAGGTCCGCCTTCTGGCTCGCCGCGCCGCGGCAGAACCCTCCGGATCGCGCACGCGGGCACATCCCCGCCGGGATCCGGCGCGAGGCGTACTCGTGGGGCGGGCTCGTGCGGTCGCAGACGGCCAAGCACACGGCGAGCCGCTCCATCGCGCTCGCCTTCCAGGTGCTCGCCCTCCCGTTCAGCATCGGCAACGGCGCCATGTGGACGCGGCACCTGCCCCACGACAGCGATGCCGGTGCCACCCGGCTCCGGGCGAACGTCACCGCGGCGGCTGCGCGGCTCTTCGGGTTCGTGCTCACGCTGCTGTTCACCACGACCGCGGTGACGGTCGCCGTCGACCTCATCGCGCTGCAGTGCTCGATCGGCGGCCAGTGCTCGGCCTGGCCGTCCGACCTGCTCGGGAGCGCGGTCGCATCGACGCCAGGGCTTGCCGCGCTGCTCGCGCCCAGCCGCGTGCTCGCGCTGCTCGCGGTCGTCCCGGTGCTCGGCGTCGGGCTGCTCGTGCTGTTCGCGCGCATCGCGCGCATGCGGTACGACACCCTGCACACGCAGGAGTCGGCTGCCGGTGCCGAGGCCAGGGAGGCCATGGAGGCGGCGAAGGCGAAGGCCAAGGCCAATGCCAAGGGACGCGCGGCGACGCCCGATCGTCGGGCCGTGCTCGCGCAGCCCGCGTTCTGGTCGAACCGCACCACCGGCCACCTCGCGCTCGTGCACTTCGCGGCCGCGATCGCGCTGACGACGGCGCAGGTATCGTGGCACCTCGTGGCGCTGGATGCGTCTTCAGGCTTCCCCGCGATCCTCTGGTGGGCCGCCGTCGTGCTCCTGGTGCTCTCGGCCGTCGCGGCGGCGATCCTGCCGACCATGACGATCACGCCGAGCGCGCCGGAGGGCCCGCGGTGGAGCGCCTGGCTCGCGCAGGGGCTGCTCGCGCTCGCGATGCTGTGCTTCGCGCTGCTGCTCGTGCTGCTCGTGCTCCCGTCGGCGCCCGACCTGTCGTCGACCGACGGCCTCGCCGGCGACGAGCTGCCCCCGCTGCTCATCGTCACGCTCGGCGGGGTGCTCGCGCTCTCGGGCGTCGCGTGGCGGCCTCGCGGCTCCCGCGCCGGCACCGCGTGGCTCGGCTCCACGCCAGCGGTGTTCATGCTGCTGTCGCTGACGGTCGGCGTGCTCACGAGCTCGGCCGTCATCGCGCTGACCACGATCGTCGTCGCGGGCTGGGGCGGCCCGGCGGCGCTGGTCGCCGGCGCCGCGACCCGCTCGGGCCTCCACGTGCCGGATGTCTTCCTCGCTCTCGGCGGGATGATCGCGGTCGCGCTGCTGCTGAGCGTCGTCGTGCTCGTGACCTTCCTCATCCCGCGGAAGCTGCTCGCCGACCGCGCGAAGACGTGGCTCGTGCAGGACGAGGACGACCCGCTCCGGGCACGGCTCGAGCGCGACCGCCGTCGTGCCGCGTTCATCCACCTGATCGAGCCGGCGACCGGGATCATCGCGACCCTCATGGCGGTGGCGATCGGCCTCGCGCTCACGTGGGTCTGGGCGGGCGTGCTGTGGCAGGCGCCGCTGCCCGGTGTCGCGAGCGGCGCGGCCAGGGTGCTCGGCATCCGCGTCGCCGACATCCTCGTGCTCACCACCTGGTCGCTCACGGTGGTCGGCGTGGGGCTCGCGGCGATCGTGGCGCTCGGGGTGCTGCTGCGGAAGCCGGGGCTGCTCGCGATCGTCTGGGACATCACCTGCTACCTGCCGCGCACGGCGCAGCCGTTCGGGCCGCCGTGCTACGCCGAGCACGCGGTGCCCGACATCGCGCAGGAGCTCGACGTGTGGCTCTGCGAGCACCCCGATCGGCGCGCGGTGCTGGCCGCGCACAGCATGGGCGCCGTGATCGCGGTCTCGGCCCTCGGGCTGCTGGCGGCGACGACGCGCGATCCGACGGTGGTCGACCGCGTCGCGCTCCTCACCTTCGGGTCGCAGCTGCGCACCTACTTCGGCCGAATGATGCCCGAGCTCGTCGGGCCGGCGGTGCTCGGCACCTACCCGGCGCGAGGGCCGCGGCCGTGGAAGCGGGATCCGTGGTCGAGCGATGCGCTCGACGACGACCGCGCGTGGGACGCGCCTCCCACCCAGCCCTCGATGACCCGGCTCGGCGGTGCGCTGCTGCCGGGCGACGGGGTGCCGTGGATCAACCTCTGGCGGCTGAGCGACTACCTCGGCTTCCCGGCGGTGGCCGGGCGGACGAGCCTGCGCCGAGGCGAGACGACCTACCAGAACGCGATCGATCGCTACGCGCAGGAGATCGACCGGACGATCGATCCGCCGCTGGTCGTCACGCACAACGACTACTTCCGCGTGCCCGCGTACCAGGACGCGCTGCTCGAGCTGCTGGGCGGGCCGGAGATCGCGGAGCGCGTGGACGGCGGCTCGGCGGCGCGCTGACGGCGTGCACTCGTGCTCCAGCATCGGCTGGTGGCCGCGTCGGCGGGTACGCTCCGGAGCATGAGCCCGAGCACGCCGTTCCTCTCGGTCGACCTCGAGCGCATGCAGGCGAACATCGCCCGCACCGCCGACGCCGCCACCGCCCGCGGGCTGGCGCTGCGGCCGCACGCCAAGACCCACAAGTGCATCGAGATCGGGCGGATGCAGCTCGCCGCCGGCGCCGTCGGGCTCACGGTCGCGACCGTGGGGGAGGCCGAGGTCTTCGCGGCCGCCGGGCTCGACGACCTCTTCATCGCCTACCCGCTCTGGGTCGACGCCGACCGGGCCGCGCGGCTCAGCCACCTCGCCGCGGTCGGCGCGAACGTCGCGATCGGGGTCGACTCGGTCGAGGGCGTCCATCGCCTCACCCGCGGAGGCCTCGCCGGTCGCGTCGCCGTGCGCGTCGAGATCGACGCAGGCCACCACCGGTCCGGATGCGACCCGACGGCCGCGGCCGGCGTCGCGATCGCCGCCGCGCGCGCCGGCTTCGACGTCGAGGGCGTGTTCGCGTTCCCCGGCCACGCCTACGCGCCCGGCGCCGGGCATTCGGCCGCCGTGGACGAGGCGCAGGCGCTCACGGTCGCCGTCGCGGCGATGCACGACGCTGGCATCGCGCCGCGCGTCGTCTCGGGCGGCTCCACGCCGAGCTTCGACGCCGCGCTCGCGATCGACTCGCCGGTCACCGAGCTGCGACCAGGGGTCGGCGTGCTGGGCGACGCGCAGCAGTGGGAGCTCGGCAGCATGCCGGCGACCGACCT
>Ga0213837_1000908_pt1 | contig 20741 bp, 19 predicted proteins | sample SWPATP12_FD_160572 | JGI IMG/M metagenome (GOLD analysis project Ga0213837, IMG submission 160572) | Coastal seawater microbial communities from Marineland, Florida, United States - SWPA TP1 #2 | ecosystem: Environmental > Aquatic > Marine > Coastal | place: USA: Florida | collected 2016-08-06
CTGAGCCGGAGCCGGAGCCCGAGCCGGAGCCCGAGCCGGAGCCCGAGCCGGAGCCTGAGCCCGAACCGGAGCCGGAGCCGGAGCTCGAGCCCGAGCGCGAACCGGAGCCAGAGCTTGAGCCTGAGCCCGAGCGCGCGATCCCCATGCCCTCGCCGCAGGCGGCACCCGTCGCGCCCCGGCCGATCCCGAATCCGCTCGCCGCGGCGCCCGCCTCGACGCCGGAGCCCGTCGCGCTGACCGAGCCGGAGTCCGCGGACCCCTTCGCGCTCGCTGCGGTCGAGCGCGTGCGGGGCTGGGCCGCGCGGCCCAGCACCGCGAAGCCCGACAAGGCGGCGGAGCGCCTCGCCGGGCTGCTCAAGGATCCGGCGGGCCTCGACTTCGCCATCGGCTTCGTCGACAGGGTCGTGCGGCCAGAGGATCCGAGGGTCAGCGCGCGCAACTTCGAGGCGCTCAGCCGCGACATCCCCGGCTTCCTCGACTGGTACCTCAAGCTCGGCGTCACCGTCGGCGGCGGGTTCGGCATCGTCACCCCGCGCCTGATCATCCCGATCGTGAAGCGCGCGATGCGCGACATGGTCTCGCACCTCGTGATCGACGCCTCGCCGAACCGGCTCGCGCGGCCCCTCGCCAAGCTGCGAGAGGACGGCACGCGACTCAACATCAATCTGCTCGGCGAGGCTGTGCTCGGCGAGGAGGAGGCGGCGAGCCGCCTCGAGGGCACGATGGCGCTGCTGCAGCGCGACGACGTCGAGTACGTCTCCGTGAAGGTGTCGGCGATGGCGCCGCAGCTGCAGGCGTGGGCGTTCGACGAGACCGTCGACGAGGTCGTCGAGCGGCTGCTGCCGCTCTACCGCGTGGCCGCCGAGGCGAGCCCGCAGAAGTTCATCAACCTCGATATGGAGGAGTACCGCGACCTCGACCTGACGATCGCGGTCTTCGAGCGCCTCCTCACCCGGCCGGAGCTCGCGAAGCTGGACGCCGGCATCGTGCTGCAGGCGTACCTGCCGGATTCGCTCGCCGCCTACCGCCGCCTCGCCGCCTTCGCGAAGCAGCGCCGCGCCGACGGGGGCGCGGGCATCAAGGTGCGGCTCGTCAAGGGCGCGAACCTCGCCATGGAGCGCGTCGACGCGGCGCTGCACGGCTGGCCGCTCGCCGTGGCGCCGTCGAAGGCGTCGACGGACGCGAACTACAAGCGCGTGCTGCGCGAGGCGCTGCTGCCCGAGAACGCCTTCGCGGTGCGGCTCGGCGTCGCGAGCCACAACCTGTTCGACCTGGCGTACGCCGCCGAGCTCGCCCGCCACCACGGCACGCATCAGCGCGTCGACGCCGAGATGCTGCTGGGCATGGCCGCCGAGCACCGCGAGGCCGTGCGGGAGGTCTTCCCGGGCATCGTCCTCTACACGCCCGTCGTGCGACCCGACCAGTTCGACGCGGCCGTCGCCTACCTGATCCGGCGGCTCGAGGAGAACGCCTCGGGCGAGAACTTCATGTCGAGCATGTTCGACCTCGCTGACCCCGCCGTGCTGCAGCGCGAGCGCGACCGCTTCCTCGCCTCGATCGCGCTGCTCGAGCGCGAGGACGCCGCGGGGGAGCCGCGCCCCAACCGCACGCAGGACCGGCTGGGCGACCTCGCGGTGTCGGTGGCGCATCCGCTCGGGTTCGAGAACGAGCCCGACACCGACCCGTCGCTCGCGTCGAACCGCGCGTGGGGGCGGCAGGTGGTCGCTCGGGCCGCCGAGTCGCAGCTCGGCATCCGGACGCTCGGCATGAACCGCATCGAGGACTGGCCGACGCTCGAGCGCCGCATCGACCGGGCAGCGCAGTCGGCGGCGGGCTGGGCGGCGCTCGGTGCCGAGCGCCGAGCCGCGGTGCTGCGCGATGCGGCCGAGGCGCTCGGCGTCTACCGGGGGCGGCTCGTCGAGGTGATGATCGCCGAGACGGGCAAGACGATCGGCGAGGCCGACCCCGAGGTGTCGGAGGCGATCGACTTCGCGCGCTACTACGCGGAGCAGGCGATCCTGCTCGAGCAGGTGGAGGACGCGACCCCTCGGCCCGTCGCGCTCACCGTCGTCACCCCGCCGTGGAACTTCCCGGTCGCCATCGCCTGCGGCGGCGTGACCGCGGCGCTCGCGACCGGGTCCGCCGTGATCCTGAAGCCCGCGCCGCAGGCCCGCCGCTCGGCGGCCGTGCTGGCCGAGGCGCTCTGGGAGGCGGGCGTGCCGCGCGACGTCTTCGTGCTGTGCGACATGGAGGAGGGCGATCTGTCGCAGCGGCTCGTCGCCCACCCGGCCGTCGGCAGGCTCATCCTCACCGGCTCGTCCGACACGGCGGCGCGCTTCACCTCGTGGCGCAGCGACCTGCCGCTGCTCGCCGAGACGAGCGGCAAGAACGCCATCATCGTGACGCCCTCGGCCGACCTCGAGCTCGCGGCGGCCGACATCGTCCGCAGCGCCTTCCTGCACGCCGGCCAGAAGTGCTCGGCCGCGTCGATCGCGATCCTCGTCGGCACGGCGGGCGACAGCGAGCGCTTCCGCCGACAGCTCATCGACGCGGCGCGCACGCTGCGGGTCGGCTCGCCGCTCGACGCGCGCACGCACGTGGGTCCGCTCATCGAGCCCGCGCAGGGCGACCTGCTGCACGCGCTGACGACGCTCGAGGACGGCGAGGAGTGGCTGCTCGAGCCGCGGCAGCTGGATGCGTCGGGCAGGCTCTGGTCGCCCGGCATCCGCGACGCCGTGCTGCCGGGCACGATGTCGCACCTGACCGAGTTCTTCGGCCCGCACCTGTCGCTCATCGAGGTGGAGACCCTCGACGAGGCCATCGAGGCGCAGAACGCCACCGACTTCGGGCTGACGGCCGGCATCCACTCGCTCGACCCCGACGAGGTGGCGCACTGGCTCGACGAGGTGCAGGCGGGCAACCTGTACGTCAATCGCGGCATCACCGGTGCCATCGTGCGCCGGCAGCCGTTCGGGGGCTGGAAGCTCTCGCAGGTCGGCCCCGGCGCGAAGGCGGGCGGACCGAACTACCTCGCGACGCTCGTCGACTGGGAGCCCGTGCACGCCGAGCCGAGGAAGTCGGTGCGCCTGCACGGCCTCCACAAGCGCGTGGCGGCGGTCATCGAGGCCGCGACGCCGCAGCTCGACTTCATCGAGTTCGACCGCGTGCGCGCCGGCGCGAACAGCGACGAGCGCTGGTGGGAGGAGGAGTTCGGGGTGTCGAAGGACGTCTCCGCGCTCGGCGTCGAGCGCAACGTGCTCCGCTACCGGCCGGCCGAGCTGCTCATCCGCGTGGCCGACGACGGCGCGATGGTCGATCTCGTGCGGCTACTGGCAGCTGCCGCGCGCACCCGTGCGGTCGTGCGCATCTCGTCGGCGGTCGAGGTGCCGAGCGGCGTCGTGAAGCTGTCGCGCCTGCCGATCCCGCACGTGCGGATCGAGGAGATCGTCGAGGAGTCCGACGCGGCATTCCACGCGCGCATCCGCTCGGGCGAGGCGCTCGAGCCGGTGCGCATCGAGGACGCGCTCGGGCTGACGCGCGTGTCGGAGCCGGTGCGGCGCATCCGCGTCGTGGGGTCCGACAGGCGGCTGCGCGAGGTGCTCGCGGGGAACGTGCGCGTCGCGGTCTACGACGGGCCGGTGACGACCGAGGGCCGCATCGAGCTGCTGCCGTTCCTGCGCGAGCAGGCGGTGTCGATCACGGCGCACCGCTTCGGCAACCCGGACGAGCAGATGCTGGCGCTCACGGTCTAGCCCTCCGCGGCTCGACCGGTGGTGGCCGTTCGTCCGGCCGCGAGTGCTTGACTGGCTCCATGCGGTACGGATACAAGGCCAGCGCCGAGCAGTTCTCCCCGGCCGAGCTGCTCGAGCTCGTGCAGCTCGCCGAGCAGGTCGGGCTCGAGAGCGCGTTCATCTCCGACCACCTCCAGCCGTGGCGGCACGACGGCGGGCACGCCCCCAACGCTGTCGCGTGGCTCGGCATGGCGCTCGAGCGCACGGAGCGCATCGTGCTCGGCACCTCGGTGCTGACGCCGACCCTCCGCTACCACCCGGCGGTCGTCGCCCAGCAGTTCGCGACCCTCGGGCAGGTGCACCCCGGCCGCCTCATCCTCGGCGTGGGCACGGGGGAGTCGCTCAACGAGCAGGCGATCGGCGTCGAGTTCCCCGAGCTCAAGGAGCGGTTCGCCCGGCTGCGCGAGTCGGTGCGGCTCATGCGCCGGCTCTGGACCGAGGAGCGCGTCGACTTCGAGGGTGACTACTACGCGACGAGCGGCGCGACGATCTACGACCGGCCCGACGCCCCCATCCCCATCTACGTGGCCGGCGGTGGACCCGCCACCACCCGCTACGCGGCGCGCTTCGCCGACGGCCACATCTGCACGTCGGGCAAGGGCGACGAGTACTACCGCGACACGATCGTCGCGAACCTCGAGGAGGGGCTCGAGAAGGAGGGCCGCGACACCGCCGAGGTCGACCGGATGATCGAGATCAAGGTCTCGTACGACCGCGACCCGGACGCGGCGCTGCACAGCACCCGCTTCTGGGCGGCGCTGTCGCTCACGCAGGAGCAGAAGCACAGCGTGCACGACCCGCTCGAGATGCAGCGGCTCGCCGACGAGCTGCCGATCGAGCAGGTGGCGAAGCGCTGGATCGTCGGCTCGGATGCGTCGGCCGTGGCGGCCGAGATCGCGCACTACGCCGAGCTCGGCTTCACCCACCTCGTGCTCCACGGCCCCGGCGACGACCAGCGCCGCTTCCTGGAGCACTTCTCCGAGGACGTGCTCCCGCTCCTCCCGCGCTGACCGGCTACGCCGCCGCGAGCTCGGTCGCGACCCGGCGCACGAGCGGCAGCGCGCACGCGGTCGCCGCGAGCGTCAGGCCGACGGCGCCGACGGCCATGAGCGCCCACATGACGATCGAGCCGGGCGTCTGGATCCACCACAGGAAGGTGGGGAGGATCAGCAGCAGCGCCGCCGCGGCGGCGCCGCCGACCGCCACGAGCAGCGGCAGCGCCACCTGCCGCACGATCGCCGCGCGCATCACCGGCAGCTCGACCCCCATGCGGTGCATCGCCCGGTGCTCGCGGCGCTGGTCGAGCACCTTCGCCGACTGGGCGATGCCGGCCAGCACCGCGCCGAGCACGCCTGCGATCGCGATGGTGAGCGCCGCGCCCGTCGCCATGTCGGTGCTCATCTGGTCCGCGCCACCGGCGGTCGCGGGTGCGAGCGAGGCGAAACCGCCAGCCAGCACCGCGATCGCCATAGCGCCGACGATGTTGAAGGCGCCGCGCGGGTCGTCGAGCACGCGGCGCGCGGCGAGCAGCGTCGCCGGACGGCGCGCGCCCTTCGCCACGAGCCAGGCGACGCCCTGGATGATGAGCGGGCCGAGGAACGTGTACGCGAGCACGAAGACGGCGATGAGCGCGATCGAGAACGCGATGCCGAGGTCGACGACGTCGTAGACGACGATGGCGACGTACGCGGCCGCCGCGGCGACGAAGACGAGGATGCGCCAGAGCGAGAGCCGCTTGCCGCGCACGCGCTGCGCGACGCCGAGCGGGGTGACGTGGACGCGTCGCAGCGACGCGAGCGCCGCGCCGAGGGCGACCGCGAGCACGGCGCCGGCGGCGGCGAGCCACACCCAGGCGGGCGGCAGCAGCTCGGCGACCGTGAACGGCATGCCCTGGAACTCGATCCGGGCGATGAGCGGCGTGACGGCGAGCGCGAGCAGCGCGCCGATCGCGACGCCGACGACCGCCTGCGCGAGCGCGTCGAGCACGGCCATCGCGCTCACCTGGCCGCGCGTCGCACCGGCGAGCCGCAGCGCCGCGAGCCGGTCGTCGCGTCGGGCGATGGCGAGCCGCACGGCGGCCTGCGCGAGCGTCCACACCGCGGGCAGCAGCAGCGCGGCTGCCACGAAGGCGAGGGTCAGCACGAACTCGCCGTCGAACCGGTCGACGGCGCCGCTCTCGAGCCGCATCCGGAAGGCGTTGACGCCGCCGAGCACGGCGAGCAGCGCCGCGGTCGCGAACGCGAAGGCGATCGCGCTCAGCACGTCGGTCGCGCGCGGGCCGGTCGCGCGGGCGAGGCGCGCCCACAGCCGGAGGGCGGTCATCGCGACGCCTCGATCCAGCCCTGCTGGGCGGTCATCGGGTTCCCGACGCGCTGCTCGGCGCGCGCGGCGCCGTAGGAGGGGTGCTGCGGCAGCGCCGCCTGCGCGGCAGGCACGCCCATGCCGAGCGGCGTGGTCGCGGCCGGCCGCTCCGCACCTGCGGGGGTCGTCTGCGGCCATCCTTCGCCGGCGGCGCGCTCGTCGCTGACGATGCGGCCGTCCTGCAGGCGGACGACGCGCGAGCACATCGCCGCGACCTCCGGGTCGTGCGTGACGACGACGAGCGACGCGCCATGGCCGAGCGTCGCGCCGATGAGCAGGCTCATCACCGCGTCGCCCGTCGAGCGGTCGAGCGCGCCGGTCGGCTCGTCGGCGAAGACGATGCCGGGCTGGCCGACGAGCGCCCGCGCGATCGCGACGCGCTGCGCCTGGCCGCCCGAGAGCTCGCCGGGTCGGCGCGCGAGCATGCCGCCGAGGCCGAGCCGGTGCAGCAGCGTGCCCGCCTGCGCCTCCGCGGCCGACCGCGAGCCGCCGCCGAGCATGAGCGGCAGCGCGACGTTCTCGATGGCCGGCAGCTCCGGCAGCAGCTGGCCCGACTGGAAGACGAAGCCGAAGTCGCTGCGGCGAAGCCGCGTGCGCTCGCCGTCGCGCATCGTCGCGAGGTCGCGTCCTCGCCAGACGATGCGGCCGTCGGCTGGGGCGATGATGCCGGCGAGCACGTGGAGGAGGGTCGACTTGCCCGAGCCGCTGGGGCCCATGATGGCGACGGCCTCCGGGCCGTCCGCGCCGATCGTGAGCGAGACGTCGGCGAGCGCCGGAGCGGCGCTGTTGCCCTCGCCGTAGGTGTGGGTGAGCCGCTGGGCATCGAGTCTGTTGGTCTGCATGGCTCCATCCGAGCATCGCGCGGCCGCAGACCCGAGCGATCGCGGCGCCTTTGCATCGAGCGGTGGATGCAGGATCATCCGCTCGGTTGACAGGCGCTCGTCCGTAGGCTGGGTGCGTGACGACCGCCGCCCCGAACACGCCGGCATCCGGCCGCCTCGCGCCGGGCAGCCGCCCCGATCGCGGCCGCCCCGGTCGCGGCCGCACCGGTGGCGGCCGCACCGGTGGCGGCCGCGCCTCCGGCGGCTCCTCGCGGATCGCGGCCGAGGGCACCGCGACGCATCCCGTCGCGATCATCCCGGCCGCCCTCGTCTCGCTCGGGGCCGTGCTGCAGTTCTGGGTGATGACGGACTGGGGCTATGTGCCGCTCATTCTGGGCGTGATCGGCGGCGTGCTCACCGACCGCGCCGGCCGCTCGTCGAAGCTCGGGCAGGACCTCGCGATCATCGCGATCGCGCTCACCTGGATCAGCATGATCTCGCTGCACGCCGACATCTCGAACGCCGGCATCCTGCGGTTCACGATCGCCCTCGGCGGCGCCGTGCTCATCCCCTACGCGATCTCGCGCTGGGTCTACCGCGACCACGCGGTGCGCTTCCCCTGGAAGGGCGGGCGATGGACGCGGCAGATGTGGACCTACCTGATCGTGGTCGTGTTCGCGGCCTACCTGATCCTGCCGTTCTACTTCCTGACTTCCGGCGTCTACCGCAACTGGCCGCCGGTGGCGGACTGGGACATGATCGGGCGGCTCTTCATGGGCGTCAACGCGGTCGGGCTGTGGGACGAGCTCTTCTTCATCTGCACCGTGTACACGCTGCTGCTGCGCCACTTCCGGCCCTGGCTCGCGAACCTGCTGCAGGCGGCGATCTTCGTCTCGTTCCTGTGGGAGCTCGGCTACCAGTCGTGGGGGCCGCTGCTGACGATCCCGTTCGCGCTCGTGCAGGGTGCGATCTTCACGGGGACGAAGAACCTCTTCTACGTCGTGACGGTGCACCTGCTGTTCGACGCGGTGGTGTTCCTCGTGATCGTGCACGCGCACCATCAGGAGGCGCTGCCGATCTTCCCGCTCGTCAACGGCTTCTGACCTCTCAACGTCGCGGGTGGCAGCTCATCGCCGCATCGCGGATGCGTCGCCACCGGCGACGTCGAGAAGCCGGTGTTCCGGATGTCGGCGGCCTCCCGTAGCCTCGCCGCCATGGCCATCGCACGCTTCCCCACGCTCGTCATCGACTGCCCCGACGCGGCCGCGCTCGCGCGGTTCTACAGCGCGCTGCTCGACTGGCCGGTGTCGAGCTCCGACGACGACTGGGTCGAGATCAAGGCCGACGACGGCCAGATGCTCTGCTTCCAGCAGGTCGAGCAGTACGCGGCGCCCGACTGGCCCGGCCAGGAGCACCCGCAGCAGATGCACCTCGACGTGGTCGTCGACGACGTCGACGAGGGCGAGGCCGCGGTGCTCGAGCTCGGCGCGACGAAGCACGAGCACCAGCCGGGCGAGACGTTCCGCGTCTTCCTCGACCCTGCCGGGCACCCGTTCTGCCTCTGCACCAGCTGACGCGCCGCGCGTCGGCCGGCCGCTAGCGCGCCGCGAGCGCGACGGCCGCCTGCGCGCCGACGCGGGTGAACCCGAGCCGGTCGGCGACCCGCAGCGACGCGGCGTTGCCGGTGCGGCAGCGCCACTGCGCCACGAGTCCCGCGTCGATCGCCGCGCACACCGCGCCGGTCGCCGCGGCCGACGCGTAGCCGCGGCCGCGCCGCCGTGCCGCCGTCGCGACGCCGAGGTGCGCGATGGTGGTGTGCCAGCGCTGGAAGCCCGCGACCGAGACGGGCTCCCGGCCCTCGCGCACCGCCCAGTGGTGCTCCATCGGCTCGACGCCCGCCTCCGCCCACTCGTCGCTGTCGACCGCCTCGCGGACGAGCGCGAGGTCGCGATCCTCGCCGGGCACGACGCCGTGCGAGGGCGCCGCGGGCCGGGTGCCGGTGAAGAGCAGGTGCGCGGAGCCGAGCACTCGCGAGCCCGGCAGCAGCGCCGCGACCGCGGCGGCATCCCGCAGCGTGACCCGGTGGTGCGTCTCGAGCGCGATGAGCGCACTCCTGGGCGCCGCGACGACCATCGCGGCGCCGAGCTCGATGACGACGACCGAGTCGAGGTCGTCGCGCTCGACCCACGTGACGCCCTCGCCGTCGAAGGCGGTGACGGGCACGCCCACCGCGTCCGCCCACGCGGCGCGCAGCTGCATGCGGTCGCGCTGCGGCAGATCCGGCAGGCGCATCACGATGCCCAGTGTCGTCCTGGAGGCGCACCGCCGCCAGAGGCGCCCGCCTAGGCTCGACGGGTGACCACCGTGCTGCTCGACGTCGACACCGGGATCGACGACGCCCTCGCCCTCTTCACCGCTGCGCTCTCGAACGAGATCGAGCTCGTCGGCTGCACCGTCGTGTGGGGCAACGTCGACGTCGATCAGGGCGCGCGCAACACCTCGGAGGTGCTGCGCCTCGCCGGGCACGGGGATGTGCCGATCGCGGTGGGCGCCGCCGGTCCCCGCAACGGCCGGGTCGCGGTCTTCTCGCCCCAGGTGCACGGCGACGACGGGCTGGGCGGATGCGCCGACACGGCCCACGAGCCGCGGCTCGCGGCCGGGGGCGCGGTCGAGCTCATGCTGCGGCTGAGCCACGAGCACGCCGGCGCCCTCGAGATCGTGGCGGTCGGACCGCTCACCAACCTCGCGGCCGCGCTCGACGCCGATCCGACCCTGCCCGAGCGCATCCGGCAGGTGACGATCATGGGCGGTGCTGCGCTCGCGGCCGGCAACGTGAGCGACACCGCGGAGGCGAACATCTGGCACGACCCCGAGGCAGCGCAAGCCGTCTTCGACGCGCCGTGGGAGCTGACGATGGTGGGCCTCGACGTGACGATGACCTCGCTCATCACCGACGAGCATCGCGCGCGGCTCGCCGCCGGCGGCGCGGTCGGGCGCTTCTCGTCGGACATCCTCGACTTCTACCTCGGCTACTACGAGGGCTACACGGGCGAGCGCGCGTCCGGCAACCACGACGCGCTCGCGCTCGCGGTGGCGACGGGCCTCGTGCGCACGACGCTGTCGCCGATCGTCGACGTGGAGGTCGACTGCAGCGACGGCCCCACGCGCGGGCGCACCGTCGCGCGGCTCGAGGGGGAGTGGGGCACCTGGCCCGACCGCGAGGGCGCTCGCCATCGCGTGGTCATGGAGGTCGAGCCGGGGTTCGAGGACCGCATGGTCGACCTGCTCGCCGGCGCCTGAGGCGGGCTGAGTCGATCAGGCGACCGCGCCCATCCGCCGGACCGCCTCCTCGATCACCTCGGGCCGCGTGCCGAGGTTGAGCCGCACGTGGTTCTCGCCGCCGGTGCCGAACGCCTCGCCGGCGCTGAGGCCCACGCGCGCCTGCTCGAGGAACGCCTTCGCCGGGCCCGTGGACAGCCCGATGTAGCCGGCGTCGGCGCGCGCGCCGGGGTCGGCGACGCGCGTGCCGCTGCAGTCGAGCCACGCGAGGAACGTCGCCTCGCCGGGTCGCCAGCGGATCGTGGGCGCGTGCTCGGCGAGCAGGCGCGCGAGCAGCGCCCGGTGCTCCCGGAGCGCCAGCAGCACGTCGTCGAGCCACACGCGGCCCTCGTCGAAGGCCGCGGCGTGGGCGATCGAGGCGATGTGCGAGGGGCCGTGGCTGACGACCTCGGCGATGCCGGCGAGGTCGTCGGCCGTCTCTGCGCCGCCGACGATGAGCGCGGTGCGGAGGCCCGCGAGGTTCCACGCCTTCGACGCGCTCGTGAGCGAGAAGCCGCGCGGGTCGACGGTCCAGTAGGGCGTGAAGGTCGCGTCGAAGAGCAGCGGGGCGTGCACCTCGTCGGCGATCACGCGCACCCCGTGGCGCGCGGTCACTTCGGCGAGCGACTCGAGCTCGGCGCGCGTGTGCACGGTGCCGGTGGGGTTGTGCGGGTTGCACAGCAGCACGACCGCACCGGTGCCGCCCACGCGCGCGCACGCCTCCTCGATCGCCGCGAGGTCGAGCCGCAGGTCGGGCCCGAGCGGCGCCTCGACCACCTGCCGCTCGGCGTGCGCCGAGTAGGCGTGGAACGGCGGGTAGACCGGGCTCGTGACGATCACGGCGCCGCCGGGCGGGGTGAGCATGCGGATGAGCTCGAACGCGCCCATCATCACGTCGCTGACGAGCGCGGTGCGGTCGACGTCGACGGCGGCGCCCCAGCGGTCAGCCGCGAACCGGCCGAACGCCTCCGCGTAGCCGGTGCCGTGCGGGTAGCCGGTGTCGCCGCGGAGCATCGCCGCGTGCACGGCCTCGGTGATGGGCTCGGCGGGCAGCACGTCCATCTCGGCCACCCACAGCGGCAGGACGTCGGGCTCGAAGAACCGCCACTTGATGCTCGTGCGATCGCGGAGGTCGGCGAGGGGCACCTGCAGGAAGGGATCCATGCCCCCATCCTGCCGCCGCTGGTCGCCCCCGGCGAGATCTCGACGGAGCGATCGGTCGCGCGAGGGCGCTCTCCCCTCGCGGGGCCGGATGCTCCGTCGAGCGGTCAGGCGACCTGCTCGAGGAGGCCCGAGTCGACGTCGTAGAGGAAGCCGCCGACGCGTGCCCGGTCACCGATGAGCGGGTGCGAGCGCACGCGGTGCACGTCCTCGATGATCGAGAGCCGCTGGTGCTCGATCGCGCCGAGGTCGAGCCACGAGGCGTCGGTGCCAGCGGCGTGCGAGATGTCGACGAGCAGCTCGCGCTCCGACTTCGAGGCCATGGCGCAGCGCGTGTGCTGCACGAGCAGCACGCGGTCGACGCCCAGCAGGTTGACGCCCAGCACGAGCGCGACGAGCGTGCGCTCGGTGGCGCGGCCGCCCGGGTTGCGCAGGATCTTCGCGTCGCCGGGCACGAGCCCGATCATGCCGAGCGGGTCGATGCGCGAGTCCATGCAGGTCACCATCGCGACGCCGGACTTCGCGACACCGTCGAAGCCCTGCAGGTCGAAGGAGGCGGCGAAGTCGCGGTTGCTCGCGAGCAGGTCGTCGAAGGCGTGTTCCATGATCATCGAATCTACCGCGCGTGCGAGCATGGGCCGCATGGAGCTCCGAGCGCTCGCCCGCCAGATCGACGCGATCTCGCGCCGGTACGCCGACGTCTACGGCTTCGAGCGCGACGCCGACTGGCTCGTGCTCAAGCTGCAGGAGGAGGTCGGCGAGGTCGTGCAGGCATGGCTCGCGAAGACCGGCCGGCAGCGCGACAAGGGGCACAGCCCCGAGGAGATCGATCGCCGCTTCGCGCTCGAGCTCGCGGATGCGGTGGGGATGCTGCTCGCGCTCGCGGAGGCGACGGGCGTCGACATCGAGCAGGCGATCGACGAGAAGTGGCTGGTCTGGGACCGCCGCGTGTCGCAGCGGGCCGGCGAGGCGGACGCGCCCGAGCCGGACTGACCCGCAGCCTGGCGCATCTCGTCGTGCCGTCGTCCAGCGTGCCCCGTTAGCCTCGGGGCATGACGCAGACCGCCATCATCGTCGGTGCAGGACTCGGCGGCCTCGCCGCCGCCCGCGGCCTGGAGGCCGCCGGCTGGCAGGTGCGGGTGCTCGAGGCGGCGCCCGCCGTGCGCAGCGTCGGCGCCGGCATCAGCATCACCGAGAACGGCCTCGCGGCGCTCGACGCCCTCGGCGTCGGCGACGTGGTGCGCGAGCGGGCCGTCCGGGCGCTGCCGGAGGGCATCTTCACCGACCAGGGCTCGCCGCTGCACCGCGGCTTCCAGCTGGACTCGAGCGCGATCCACGCGATCCACCGCTCGACCCTGCTGGATGCGCTCCGCGACGGCCGCGAGATCGAGACCGGCATGCGGGTGGTCGGCGTGACCGACGGGGCGAGCGGCCGTCCGAGCGTCACGATCGAGCACGGCGCCGCCGACCCGGACTCCGCCGACGCCCGCGACGAGCGCCAGCGCCGCCGCGACCGGGCGCGCGGCACGAAGCTCGGCCGCCGCATCCACCGGGCGCTCGAGCCCGGCGACGACCCCATCGACCGCCGGGCGGAGGGCCGCGCGAGCCGAGCGCAGGTGCGCGCGGTCGAGGCCGCCCGCTTCGAGTCGATCGAGGCCGACCTCGTCGTCGGCGCCGACGGCATCGACTCCGCGGTGCGGAAGGCGCTCTGGCCGAAGGCGCGCACCGACTACTCCGGCGCGACCTGCTGGTACGGCGTCGTGCAGGCGGAGGCCGACTCGCCGTCGGGCGTGCGGCAGTACCTGGGGCGCGGCGCCGAGTTCGGCATGGAGCCGATCGACGGCGGCCGCGTCTACTGGTGGGGCATGGCCCACGCGCGCATGGGCCGCTCCTCGCGCGACGAGCTCGAGGCCGCCCGCGCCCGCTTCGACACCTGGGTGCCGGAGGTGCGCGATCACATCGCCGCGACGCCGCAGGCCGGGATCGTGCGCCGCGACCTGTGGTCGCTCGCGACGCCGCTGCGCAGCTTCCACCGCCCCGGCGTGGTGCTGCTCGGCGACGCGGCGCACGCGATGCTGCCCACGCTCGGCCAGGGCGGCAACCTGACCTTCGAGGACGCCGCGACGCTCGGCATCCTGCTCGAGGACCACTCCCGCGACGAGGCGCTCCGGCAGTACGACCGCGAGCGGGTCGGCCGCACGCAGCGGTTCCAGCAGCTCTCGCACCGCCTCGCGCGCACCACGGTGCAGGCGCGCAACCCGGTGCTGGTCGCCGCCCGCAACGGCGCGTTCAACCTCATGCCGACGATGCTGGCCGAGCTCGCGGGCGACTGGATGCTGGGCTGGCGCTCGCCGCGGCACGTCGACTGAGGCGGCTGCGGCTCCGCGCCGCTGCAGGAGTGCCGCAGGATGCCCCTGGCGCGCGACGTGCGCTCGGCCGCACAATGAGCCATGGCCGACGACCTGGCCGTTCCTCCGGCGCCGGATGCGTCGGGCGCTGACGCCCTCACTGCGGCGAGCGCCGAGAGCGACGCCGCGCTCGCGAGGCGCGCCCAGATCCTGGCGACCGAGCACTGGGGGCTGCTCGCCGCTCGCGGCACCGCGCAGAGCGAGGTGCTCACGCGCATCACGATCTTCCTGACGCTCGTGTCGGCGGGGCTCGTCACGCTGGGGCTGCTCGGGCAGGCGTCGGGCTACGCCGACTGGTTCTCGCCGGCGATGCTCGCGATCCTCGCGTTCCTCGCGCTGATCGGCTTCATGACGCAGCTGCGGGTGATCAACGTCGCGCAGGAGGACATGATGTACGTCGTCGCGATGAACCGCCTGCGCGGGGGCTACGTCGACCTCGACCCCCGCGTGGCGGCCTACTTCCTCGCCGCCGTCACCGACGACCAGGCGGGCATGGACCAGACCTACTCGTTCATCGCTCGCCGCAGCACATCCAGCCACCTGTTCGGCAGCTCGATGGTGCTCATCGTGGTGGTGAACGCGTGCGTCGACGGGCTGCTCGCCGCCGCACTGGTCGTCACGGCGACCGGCTCCGTCCCGTGGGCGGTCGCGGTCGGCGTCGCCGCCGGCCTCGCCTGGAGCGCGGTGTCCATGCGTCGGGGCTACCTCGGCTTCCGCGACGCGTGGCGCCGCTATCGGCCCCGGCGTCCGACGCAGGCGCCGCCGAGCTTCCTGCACGACGCGGACGGAGCTCCTCCGTCGGCGTCCGGCGATGGGTAGTTCTCCCCATGGCGGACTCTCAGGTGCCCTGGGTACCGTGGTCGAACGGCCCGGCTGGGGCCCCGGCGCCGAGAGGCGCAGGGGAATCGGGCCAGACAAGGGAATACGAGCGGGACCCTCGACCATGGAGCGAGGTTCTGCGCGGCAGCCGTGACGCTGCCGCCCGCTGATGCAAGAGGGGCCCGACCGCGATGGTCGGGCCCCCTTCTCGTCTCAGCGCTGCCGCGCGCGCTCCGCGAGCAGCATCGGGAACACGAGCTCGCGGTTGAGCGGCGCCTCGGCCTCGTCGTCGATCCCGACCGCCGGGTCGATCCAGCGCACCGCCTCGATCTCCGCGAGCGGCTCCGGTGCGATGGCGTCGCGCGTGCGGAAGACGCTCGCGCGCAGCGCGAACCCCGCCTCGTTGGCGGCACGCGTCTCGAAGTCGCCCATCGGCTCGATCCGGTCGAGCGCGATCGCGACGCCGAGCTCCTCGAGCACCTCGCGCACCGCGCACGCCGCGGCGCCCTCGCCCGCCTCGGGCTTGCCGCCCGGCAGCATCCACGCGCTCGTGCCGCGCTTGCGCACCGTCAGCACCGCGCCGTCCTCGCGCTCGAAGCAGATCGCCGAGACGGTGATGACGCGCATGCCTGCAACGGTAGCGAGCGCCGGCGGCTATCCGGCGTTGCGGGTGATGAGCTTCGACAGCACGATCGCCGACCTCGTGTGGTCGACGCTCGACGCCGCGCGCACCTTCTCGAGCGCGTCCTCGAGCGCGATCACGTCGCGCGCCCGCATGATCACGAACGCGTCCGCCTCGCCCGTCACCGTCCCCGCCTCGACGATCTCGGGGACGCCCGAGAGGATGCGCTTGAGGTCCTTCGGTGAGACCGTCCCGCGGCAGAACAGCTCGACGTAGGCCTCGGTCGCGAGCCCCTCGACCGCCGGGTCGACCTGCACGGTGAATCCGCGGATGACGCCGTCGGCCACCAGCCGGTCGATGCGCCGCTTCACGGCCGAGGCCGAGAGGCCGACCTCGCCGCCGATGTCGGCGTAGCCCGCCCGGGCGTTCAGCCGCAGCTGGTCGATGATGCCGTGGTCGATGCGATCCATGCGCACGAATCTACGACTCACGGGGGTCGGCTCGCAAAGAACCGGCGTCGAAACCGGTGCCCGTGCGTCGATTCCTTGCGAGCATGGAGGCATGCAGCCTGAGACGACCATCATCGCGCGCCCCGAGACCGCAGCCCCGACCACCCGCGCCGCCGTGCACAAGACGGTGCTCATGTGCCGCCCCGAGCACTTCACGGTGAGCTACCGCATCAACCCCTGGATGCACCCCGAGATCCCCACGAGCACCTCGACCGCTGTGCGCCAGTGGGAGACCCTCTACGACGCCTACCGCGGCCTCGGCTACGACGTCGAGCTGATCGACCCCATCGAGGGCCTCAACGACATGGTCTACGCCGCGAACGGCGGCTTCACGCTCGACGGCAAGGCCTACGGCGCGAAGTTCACCTACGAGCAGCGCGTGCCGGAGGGCCCCGCCTACATGGCGTGGTTCGCCGAGCACGGCTTCGAGGTGCACGAGCCCCAGCAGATCAACGAGGGCGAGGGCGACTTCCTGCTCTCGAACGGCGCGATCCTCGCCGGCCACGGCTTCCGCACCTCGCTCGAGTCGCACGACGAGCTGCGCGGCATCTTCGGCCGCGAGGTCGTGAGCCTGCGCCTCGTCGACCCGGCGTTCTACCACCTCGACACCGCGATCGCGATCCTCGACGACGAGAACATCGCCTACCTGCCGAAGGCGTTCGACGACGCCAGCCGCGCGGAGCTCGAGCGACGCTACCCCGACGCCGTGCACGTGAACGAGGAGGACGCCTCGGTGCTGGGCCTCAACTCGTTCGGCGACGGACGCACGATGCTCATCGCGGGCAGGGCGACCGACTTCGAGCGCCAGCTCACCGAGCGCGGCTACGAGACGATCGGCCTCGACCTCTCCGAGCTGCTGCTCGGCGGCGGCGGCATCAAGTGCTGCACGCTGGAGCTGCGGCGATGACCGGCACGACGACCCACGCCGACGCGCTGAGCACCGCGACGCAGGCCGCCATCGCGCAGGTCGAGGCGAGCGCCGCGCACAACTACCACCCCCTGCCGGTCGTGGTCGTGGAGGCATCCGGCGCGTGGGTGACCGACGTCGACGGCCGCCGCTACCTCGACTGCCTCGCCGCCTACTCGGCGGTGAACTTCGGCCACGGCAACCCGCGCCTGCTGGCGGCGGCGCACGCGCAGCTCGACCGCGTCACGCTCACGAGCCGGGCGTTCCACGCCGCCGCGCTCGGCCCGTTCGTCGAGGCGCTCGCGCAGCTCGCCGGCAAGGACATGGTGCTGCCGATGAACACCGGCGCCGAGGCCGTCGAGTCGGGCATCAAGGTGGCTCGCCGCTGGGCCTACGAGGTCAAGGGCGTGCCTGCCGGGCGGGCCGAGATCATCGTCATGGAGGGCAACTTCCACGGCCGCACCACCACGATCGTCTCGTTCTCCGACGACCCGGATGCCACCACCGGCTACGGGCCGTTCACGCCCGGCTTCGTGCGGGTGCCGTTCGGCGACGCCGAGGCGCTCGAGGCCGCCATCACGCCGAACACGGCTGCCGTGCTGCTCGAGCCCATCCAGGGCGAGGCCGGCATCATCGTTCCCCCGGCCGGCTACCTGCGGCGCGTGCGCGAGATCACCGCGCGCGAGCGCGTGCTGTTCATCGCCGACGAGATCCAGTCGGGGCTCGGGCGCACCGGCGCGACCTTCCAGTGCGACAACGAGGAGGTCGTGCCCGACGTCTACCTGCTGGGCAAGGCGCTCGGCGGCGGCGTCGTGCCGGTCTCGGCCGTGGTGGCGGACGCCGACGTGCTCGGCGTCCTGACGCCCGGCTCGCACGGCTCGACCTTCGGCGGCAACCCGCTCGCGGCCGCGGTCGGCCTCGAGGTCGTGCGGATGCTCGCCGAGGGCGACATGCAGGCGCGCGCCCGCGCGCTGGGCGCCAGGCTGCAGGCAGGGCTCGGCGAGCTGGTCGGCCACGGCGTCACCGCCGTGCGCGGCGCAGGGCTGTGGGCGGGCATCGACATCGACCCGACCGTCGGCACGGCGCGCGACGTCTGCATGCGGCTGCTCGAGCGCGGCATCCTCGCGAAGGACACGCACGGCCAGACCGTGCGCCTCGCGCCGCCCATCGTCATCGAGGAGGGCGACCTCGACATGCTCGTCCGGGAGTTCCGGGCGGCCGTCGGGGCGTAGCCAGGCGCCCGGAGCGGCTGAGCGCTACGGCTCGGGCGTCGCCTGCATCGGGTCGGCCGCATCCGCCTGCTGCCGCACGTCGGTGCCGTCGGCGAGCACCTCGGAGATCATGCCGAAGACGTTGCCGTCGGGATCGCGCAGGTAGCCGACGCGGCCGACGCCCTGGAGGTCCGCAGGGTGCACGGCCGCGGCGCCGCCGAGCTCGATGCCCCGCGCGAACGACGCGTCGATGTCGTCGACGCTCACGACGATCGTGCTGCCGTTGACGGGCGCGCCTGCCGCGGGTGCCGGACCCTCGCGCTGCGTGAGCCCGCCGTCGATCCCCGTGCCCGGCGAGCCCGTGCCGATCGAGCCCTCGCCGGTCGCGATCGACCAGTACTGCCACTGCCCGAAGCGCTCGAACCGCCACCCCAGCAGCTGCGCGTAGAAGTCGATGAGCCGCTGCGGCTCGCTCGCGTGGATCTCGAAGTGGACGACGAGGCTCATGGCGCGACGCTACGCCCCGGCTCCCGCGGTGGCCAGGGGCATGATGGACGGATGCGCACGCACTATCGCTTCGACCACGCGTGGCAGCTCGACGCGGCCCCGGAGGCCGTGCTGGCGCTCCTCGAGGACCTGTCCGGCTACGGCGCGTGGTGGCCCGCGGTGCGGGTGGCCGGCGGCTCGCCCGACGCAGGGGCGCGCACGGCGCACCTGGAGGTGCGCGCGCCGCTCAGCTACCGCCTGCGCATCACGCTGGCCGAGGATGCGCACGAGGGAGGGGGCGAGCGGCTGCCGCACGAGCTGCGCGCCGCCATCAGCGGCGACCTGCAGGGCTGGTGCGCGTGGCGCGTCGAGCCCGAGGGGGTCGGCACCCGCGTCGCGTTCGCGCAGGAGGTGCAGGTGCGCCAGCGGGTCCTCCGCGCGCTGAGCCCGCTGCTGCACGGCGCCCTCGCGCGGCAGCACGGCGCCGTCATGCGCTCCGCGGAGGCCGGGATGCGCCGAGCGCTGGGAGCCTGAGTTCGCTTCCCGGCGAGACTGGCGTACGCTCGCGGGCGTGGCAGAGAGCATCCTCCTCGGGCACGCCCCCAGGCCGACCGACGGCGCACAGCTGGCGAAGCGCATCCGCACCCTCGTGATCGCGGCGGAGCCCGCGGGCATCGCCTGCACCTCCGTCATCGACGCGGAGCTCGACGGCGCCGACATCGCACGACTGCACCTCGACCTCACCGACTTCACCCTCGCGGGCGAGATCGACCGCGATCGCGCGCGGCTCGAGCCGCAGGGCGCACCGGTCTCGAGCGAGCCCGCAGTGCTCCGCAACCTCACCGTGCGGGCGACGCCGATGCGCGTCTCCGGCGCCGAGGTGACGCTCGACGCGCAGCTGCGCGACCTGCCGTTCCGGTGGATCGAGACCGACAACCGCGAGCTCGCGGTCGAGCTCGCCAGGCCCAGCAACGAGCGCCCGCTGCACGGGCACGCGATCGTCTCGGTGCCGAAGCACCAGCTCGGCGCCGCCGTGCTCGGCCTCGCCGAGTCGGCGCTGCTCGACATGGGCGTCACCGTCTCGCGGCTCGACGTCGACGTGGAGTCGACCGGCCCGCACAGCCTGCGGCTCATCGTCGACGGCAAGGTCCGCAAGGGGCTGCTGGGCGCGTCGGTGCACGGCTCGGCGAGCGCGAGCATCGACGACCGCATGGGCGTCACGCTCAGCGACATCAGGCTCGAGAGCGGCAACCCGCTCGTCGCTGCGCTGCTCGCGGCGACGCGCGGCAAGGTCCACGGCTACGAGGGCCGCCGCATCGACCTCGCAGCCGAGCTGCCGGAGGGCATCCGCCTCGCCGACGTGCAGGTGCGCGTCACCGACGACGTGATCCTCGAGGCGCGGCTGGTCTGAGCGACTCGGCCTCGGCCCGCGTCAGGCCGAGACGAGCGCCGCCTGCCGCTCCGCGAGCCGCACCCCGGCCGCCTCGAGCCGCCGGGACGACTCGTCGGCGTCGATCCAGTCGAGCGCCGCGAACTCGCCGAGCGGCACGACCGAGTGCACGACCGTGCTCGGGTAGACGTGCACGAGGTTGAACGCGCGCGCGCCGTCGCGGCCGCGCGTGCCCCCGACCGGCACGTTGAGGTCCTGCGTGTAGCAGGTTGCCGACGCGACCGACACCGGGATGCCGGCCACCGACGCCGTGGACGAGTAGTGCAGGTGCCCCGCGAGGATCGCGCGCACATCGGTGCCGACGAGCGACGCGGCGAGCGCCGACTGGTCGCGCAGTTCGACGCTCACGGCGAGGTCGAGCACGCTCGGCATCGGCGGGTGGTGCATCGCGAGGATCGTGCCGTGCGGCGCAGGCGTCGCGAGCACGCCCCGCAGCCACTCGAGCTGCTCGGGGCTCACCTCGCCGTGGTGGCGGCCGGGCACGGTCGAGTCGAGACTCACGACGCGCAGCCCGTCGAGGTCGACCACGGCGTCGACGGGGGCGTCCGAGGCGGGCTCGTCGAGCAGCTCGCGCCGGAAGGCCCCCCGCTCGTCGTGGTTGCCCATCACCCACACGACGCGGGCGCCGAGGTCGTCGGCGACCGGCTCGACGATCGCGCGCAGCCGCCGGTAGGCGTCGGGCTCGCCGCGGTCGGCGAGGTCTCCGGTGAAGACGATCGCGTCGGGCCGGGCACCGGACGCCTCGAACTCGGCGAAGAGGCGGCGCAGGTGCACCTCGCTCGGGACGCGGTCGTAGAGGCTGCCGCCGCCGGCGAGGAGGTGGGTGTCAGAGATGTGGAGCAGGAAGTGGTTCGGCCTCGGGTGCTCGGCCGATCGG
>Ga0213837_1000911_pt1 | contig 20724 bp, 15 predicted proteins | sample SWPATP12_FD_160572 | JGI IMG/M metagenome (GOLD analysis project Ga0213837, IMG submission 160572) | Coastal seawater microbial communities from Marineland, Florida, United States - SWPA TP1 #2 | ecosystem: Environmental > Aquatic > Marine > Coastal | place: USA: Florida | collected 2016-08-06
GGTCGAAGGCCAGGATGGTCGCTTCGTCGAGGCGTTCGAACAGGTAGCGGAAGCAGTTGACGATGACCTGGTGGGCGACGATCACGACGCGCTCGTGGCACCAGTCGCGGCTGAGGGTGTCGAGCACGCTGCGCAGGCGCAGGATGACGTCGGCCCAGCTTTCGCCCCCCGGCGGACGGAAATAGAATTTGCCGACGTGCTGGCGCTGGGCGTACAGGTCGGGATATTTGTGGGCGATGCCGTGCGTGGTGAGGCGGTCGAGGATGCCGAATTCCTTTTCGCGCAGGCGCTCGTCGGCGTTAATGGCCAGCAGCGAATCGCGCTCGAGGCGGCGGATGATGATCTTGGCCGTTTCGGCCGCGCGCACATAGGGCGAATGCAGGACGACGTTCGGGCGCGCGTGTTGCGGCAGGCTGGCGAACCAGGCGGCGAGGGCTTCGGACTGGCGGATGCCGAGATCGGAGAGGGGGACATCGACGTCGCGCTCGGCGATGTCGATCATGTGCCCGGCAGCAGCCTCGGCGGCGTCACGGGCGACGTTGCCCGCGCTCTGCCCGTGCCGGATTAGCCAAATTTCTTGAGGCCACTTTTGATCCATTACTCGCCCGCCGTTGATGTTGACATGTCATCATCATAGACGGATTCGACAAGCGGTCCGCGCACGATTCCGTGCGCAAACTATTAACTTTTTCCGGGCTCAGGCGGCCTGTTCTTCGCCGTCAAGATTGGTTTCCGCGTCACTATTAAACACGGCCATGTTGGTGGCGCCCAGCACCCGCGCCGTCAAGGTGCCGGCCGTGATCGAGCCGCTGACGTTGAGGGCGGTGCGGCCCATGTCGATCAGCGGTTCGATCGAGATCAGCAAACCGGCCAGCGCCACCGGCAGGTCGAGCGCGGACAGCACGATCAGGGCGGCGAAGGTGGCACCGCCGCCGACCCCGGCCACGCCGATGGAGCCAAACACGACGATGGCCAGCAGCGGCAGGATGAAGCTTGCCGTCCACGGGTCGATGCCGACGGTGGGCGCGATCATCACCGCCAGCATGGCCGGGTAGATGCCGGCGCAGCCGTTCTGGCCGATGGTGGCGCCGAACGAGGCGGCAAAGTTGGCGATGCCTTCGGGCGTGCCCAGGCGCGTGGTCTGGGTCGCCACGCTCATCGGGATGGCGCCAGCGCTGGTGCGCGAGGTGAACGCGAAGGCCAGCACCGGGAAGACTTTCTTCAGGAAGCGCGCCGGGTTCAGTCCGGCCAGGGCCACCAGCAGCAGGTGCACGCAGAACATCAGTAGCAGCGCGCTGTACGAGGCCAGCACGAAGCCGAGCAGGTTCAGGATGTCCTGCAGGCTGGAACCGGCCACGACCTTGACCATCAGGGCGAACACGCCGTAGGGCGTCAGGCGCAGCACCAGGGTCACCATGCGCATCACGATGGTGTGGGCCACGTGCACGAAATGGCTGAAGGAAGCGAATTCGTTCGGCTTCTTCGCGGCGATGCCGGTGGCGGCGATGCCCACGAAGACCGAGAAGAACACGACCGCGATGGTCGAGGTCTTGCGCGCGCCGGTCATGTCGAGGAAGGGATTGGCGGGAATGAAGGAGAGCAGCATCGACGGCAAGGAAATTTCCTTGGCCGTGGACAGCGAGCCCTGCAGGTATTCGCCGCGCGCCACCTCCGCCGCCGAGGCCGTCAAACCGACCGCGGTCAGGCCGAACAGCTTGGCCATCAGGATGCCGATCATGGCGGCCACGGCGGTGGTGGCGATCAGGATGCCGATCGTCAGCGCGCTGATCTTGCCGAGCGAGGCGGCGTCGCGCAATTTGAGAATGGCGCCGATGATCGAGACCATGATCAGGGGAATGACGATCATCTGCAGCAGCTTGACGTAGCCGCTGCCCAGCACGTCGAGCCATTCGTTGGTGGCGCCGACGACTGGCGAGCCCGCGCCGTAGAGCGCCTGGAGCGCGGCGCCGAGCACCACGCCCAGGCCGAGGCCGGTAAACACGCGCTTGGTGAACGAGGCGTGGGCGGCCTGCATGCGGTAGAGGAGGCCGCACACGAGCAGGGCGACGGCCAGGTTCAGGATCAGGGGCAGGGTCATGTGATTTTTTTCTGAAGACAATGATGACGCGAAAATGATCGCTGCATTTTATAGGCATTCCAATAGTGCTGCAGGAAGGCAAGCTTGCCGATTCGATTCCGACCCTTGACGTCCCGTCATCGTTGCGTTGTCGTGCGGCAACGGAATTCAGGAAACCGGCTGGGTAAGCGTCCTTGGATTTCCCCAGGGATTCATTAATTTCTATAATGAAATTCTCAGGGCCGAGCGCCTCCCCTCCACGTTTCATCCATTGCGGTCGAATCATGTTCAAGAATCTCAGCATCAAGACACGCCTGATCTTCGTGATCGGCTTTCTCGCCATCGAACTGGTTGCCGGTTTTGCCGTCGGCATCCTGAACCTGGAAAAATCGAACGACGCGATGAAAACCATGTACGACGACAGCCTGGTGGCGATGTCGCGCCTGTCCGATGTCGAGCGCGCCGTCATGCAGAACCAGATCCTGGTCGCCAAGGCGATCCAGAACAGCGCCTCGGTCGCGCCGATCCTGGAACAGGTCGACGCCAACGTCGCCCTGGCCAACACGTCCTGGAAAGCCTACATGGCCACCCGCATGGGGGACGACGAAAAGCGCCTGGCCCAGCAGTTCGCCGCCTCGCGCGAACGCTTCCTGGCCCAGGCCATGAAGCCGATGGTTGCCGCCCTGCGCGAAGGCGATATCGACCGCGCCACCGCGCGCATGAACGGCCCGATGCACAGCCTGGCCGCCCCGATGGCCAAGGAACTGGCCGGCCTGGTCAAGATCCAGACCGACGTCGCCGCCGCCGACTTCAAGCGCTCGCAGGAGATCGTCGAGATCGTGCGCCTGGTTTGCCTGGCCGGCCTGCTGGTCGGCCTGGCCTTCGCCGCCGTGCTCGGCTGGCTGCTGGTGCGCGCCATCGTGCGTCCGCTGGAAGAAGCCGTCAAGATTGCCGGCGCCGTGGCCCAGGGCGACCTGACCCAGCGCATCGAGGTGCGTTCCAACGACGAGACCGGCCGCCTGATGGGCGCGCTGCGCGACATGAACGATTCGCTCGTCGAGATCGTCTCCCGCGTGCGCGCGGGCACCGAAACGATGGCGACCGCCTCGGCCGAGATCGCCGACGGCAACCTCGACCTGTCGTCGCGCACCGAACAGCAGGCCGCCGCGCTCGAGGAAACCGCGTCCTCGATGGAAGAGCTGACCTCGACCGTGCGCCAGAATGCCGACAACGCGCGCCAGGCCAACGTGCTGGCCGGTTCCGCCTCGCAGATCGCCGGCAAGGGCGGCGCGGTAGTGGCCCAGGTGGTCGAGACCATGGGCGGCATCAACACCTCGGCCGGCAAGATCGTCGAGATCATCGCCGTCATCGACGGCATCGCCTTCCAGACCAACATCCTGGCGCTGAACGCCGCCGTGGAAGCGGCGCGCGCCGGCGAGCAGGGCAGGGGCTTTGCCGTGGTGGCGGGCGAGGTGCGCAGCCTGGCCCAGCGCAGCGCGGCGGCCGCCAAGGAAATCAAGGGCCTGATCGACGATTCGGTCGGCAAGGTGAAACACGGCACGCTGCTGGTCGACCAGGCCGGCGCGACGATGAAGGAAATCGTCGAGAGCGTCAGCCGCGTGACCGACATCATGGCCGAGATCAGCGCCGCCAGCCAGGAACAGAACGCCGGCATCGAGCAAGTTAACGTCGCCATCGTCCAGATGGACCAGGGCACGCAGCAGAACGCCGCCCTGGTCGAACAGGCATCGGCGGCCGCGCAATCGCTGCAGCACGAAGCGGCGACGCTGGCGCGCACGGTGGGCGCATTCCGCATCGAGGCCGCGGCCGATGCCACGCCCGCCGCGCCGGCGCCACGCCGTCCGGCAGCGCCGGTGGCCGCCGCCAAGGCGCCTGTGCGCGCGAAACTGGCCAAGCCGGCTGCGCCTGCCGCTTCTCCTCAGCCGCGGGCCGCGCGCAAAGAGCAGCCAGTCACGGCGGGCGATGGTTGGGAAGAGTTTTAAGCCCTCACGCGAAGGCCGCGTGGTTCTGTTCGACCAGCTCGCGCACCGCGTCGGCCTCGATCGGCCGGCTGAACAGGAAGCCCTGGTAATCGTCGCAGGCCAGTCCCCGCAATAGGGCCAGCTGCTCGTCGGTCTCGACGCCTTCCGCCACCACCGCCAGTTTCAGGTTGCGCGCCAGGTTGACGATCGAGCGCACGATGGCGGCGCTGTCCTCGTCGCGGCCAAGGTCGCGGATGAAGGCGCGGTCGATTTTCAGGTGCTGCACCGGGAAGCGTTTCAGGGCCGCCAGGCTCGAATAGCCGGTGCCGAAATCGTCGATCGACAGCTCGACGCCCAGCGCCCGGATCGCGTGCATCAGGTCATCGACTTCGCCCGCCCGGCTCATCAGGGCCGTCTCCGTGATTTCCAGCTCCAGGCAGCCGGGATCGATGGCGCTGTCAAGCAGGCAGCGCTCGACCATCGGGATCAGGTCTTTCTGGTCGAACTGGCGCGGCGACAGGTTGACCGCCACCTTCAGCATGATGCCGACGGCGTTCCAGTGCGCAATCTGGCGGCAGGTCTGTTCCAGCACCCAGGCGCCGATCGGCACGATCAGGCCGGTGCGTTCCGCCAGTGGAATGAATCTCACCGGCGACACTTCGCCCAGTTCCCCGTTGTTCCAGCGCAGCAGCGCCTCGAGGCCGACGATGCGCCCTGTCGCAATCGACACCTTCGGCTGGTAGACCATGCGCATTTCGCCGCGCTCGAGCGCGCGCCGCAGCTGGGCCTCCACCGTCAGGCGCTCGTCGAGGTCGATGTGGGCGCTCTCGGAGAAGAAGTGGATGGTGTCGCCATTGCTGCCCAGCCGATTGCGCGCGCTGTCGGCACGCCGGAACAGTTCGTCCGCAGTGGCGCCGTCTTCCGGGAAGATCGAGACCCCGACCATCGGGCCGAGGAAGAACTCGCGGCCGCCCACCGCCAGCGCGTTCGACAGCCGGCGGTGCAGGGCGCTCGCGAATTCCTCGAGTTCGCTGCGCCCGTGGTGGGCGTGCACGACCATGGCGAATTCGTTGTCCTTGATGCGCGCCACGCCGGCCGCGCGCGGCAACTGCGACTGGAACAGGGCGCCCACGTCGCGCAGCGCCGCATTGCCCGCTTCGTGGCCGAGCAGGTCGCTGATTTCGTGCAGGCGCGCGAGCGAGACCACGACGGTGCCGAGCTGGGTTCCCTTGGCCGCGGCGTCGGCCAGTTCCGCCCCGAGCAGGTGGCGGAAGTGATTCTGGTTCGGCAGCCCGGTCAGCGCATCGAAATTGGCGAGATAGGCGAGGTGCGCTTCGGCGCGCTCGCGTTCGGTGATGTCGGTCAGCAGACTGACGAGCTGGACCTGGCCGGACGCGTCCAGCAGCTGCGCCGTCTGGTGGATCACGGTGCGCGCGTCGCCGCTGCTGTCGCCGATGGTGGCCAGCACCTCGTCGGAGCGTCCGCTGCCCAGCACCTGGGCATAGCGCCGCGCACGCTCGGCGGCGCCGTCGGGATCGAGCAGTTCGGCCTCGGCACGGCCGACGATGTCGGGCGAGGCGCGACCCACGAAGCGGGCGAAGGCCTCGTTGAACATCACCACGTGCCAGGCGCGGTCGAGCACCCAGATCGGCGTGCGCACCGTGTTCAGGAGCGTGGCGAGATAATCGGCGCTCTTGCCGGCGCGCGCCTCGCTCGCCTCGAGCTGGACGATCAGGGCGCGCTGGCGCCTGGTGTCGCGCGCCACGCGCCAGGCCAGGAACACGACCACCATGCAAATGAGGACCAGCAGCGACACGGCCGTCCACAGGCGGCCGAACCAGGAGGCCAGCGCCACCGACTTGTTCATGCCGCTGATGATGACGAGGGGGTAATTCGCGACCGCGTCGTAGCCGTAGAGCCGCTGCTTGCCGTCGATCGGACTGCGCGTCTCGAAGGTGCCGCGTTCCCTGAGCGGCAGGTGCTGGCGGAACAGGGGCGTCTCGATGAAGGAGTTCCCGATGCCGAGGGGCAGGCCGGGGCCGCGCACCAGCATCGTGCCGTCGCGATGGAACAGCGTCACCGACCCGCCTTCGCCCAGTTCGACCAGGCTGTAGATGCGCTCGAAGCGTTCGGAGTCGACCTGCGCCAGCACCGACCCGATCCGGCGCCCGGCCGCGTTGCGGAGCGGACGCACCACGTGGATGACGCCGCGCCCGGTCGTGCGGTCGACCGCGGTGATGCTGATCTGGAGCGCGTCGCTGCGCAGGACGGCGGCGCCGGGCGGCGCGGGCAGGCGCGCGTGCGTGGCCCTGCCGGGCGGCACGCCGCTGGCCAGCAGGCGCCCGTCGAGGCCGAAGACGTACAAGCCGAGCAGGTATTCCTGCGCGGCGCCCTGCTGGTCGAAATAATCGAGGCGCACCGCTTCCCCGCCGGGATCGGGCCGATAGCCGCGCTCGACCTGGCGCATCGCCTGGTCGACCGCCTGCGCCACGATCAGCGTCTGCGCGGCAAACGCGATCGACAGGTTGCGCAGGGTCGTTTTCTGCTGGCGCAGCGTGTCGTCGTAGCTGAGCTTGAGCATGCCGGCCGTGCCCAGCACCAGCGCCAGCACGACCAGCGCGGTCAGGGTCGCCAGGCTGGCCAGCGAATACGGGCCGAGCCGTAGCGGCGGCGTGGCGGTGGGCGGAGATGGACCGCGTAATGTCATGTTTGACGCATCGATCTGCCTCGTGGGCGTGGAATCCGTGCCATGCGTTGTATAAGCGGCGGCGAGCCGCGGTCTCGGCAGAGTTGACGTTATCGCAATGCCTCGCAACGATTATGCAATAAGGCGCGAAATGGCGGCACGCGGGTAACTGAACGGTGCGCGGGATGAACTCGCGCAACGAGGCGGCGGGGCTTGCCGCCGGGCGTGCCCATACTTGAGCTGCATTATGCCGGGTACTCGCAATCCTGACCAGCGGGCGAGGATGAGGCAGGGCAGGATGCGCATGGCCGGCTCCTTCGGGGAAGGTGACGCGCTACGGATGTCTGCGGTTCGGCCGCGGAAGGGGCGCAAAGCGCGCGGGGCGATGGCTTTGCAACTGTGGTGTGCAAGCACAGCCAATATTGACGCGACGCAAATCTGTCGGCAGGGGCCGGACGGCGTCGCGCCGGCGCGCTATCGTTTTCATTGCCTTGTCCCGAGCACGAACGGATGAGCCAGTGCCCTATGCAATGGGGTTCCACAGCGCGATCTGGATACCGGAGCACCCTTCAGAATGACGAATGCCGCATCCCGCTCACTGTCGCAGGCACTGAACACCTTTTCCAGCGCGACCCGGCTTTACGAACTCGTGCTTGGCGACGATGGCGCGGCCAAGGCAGGGGCCGGGCTTCTCGTTGAAGCCTTTGCGGCCGATGACGCGCTCGACGAGCTCGGCGCGCGCGATATCATCGTGCTGTCGACCAGCGCCCATCTCCCGCTCGAATCCTTGCTCGGCCAGCCCGGGCGGCTCGAGATCAGCCTGGCCGACGGCAGCCGCACCCGCTTTGGCGGCGATATCAGCGAAGTCGCGATGCTGGGCAGCGACGGCGGATTCGCCCGCTACCGGGTGCGCCTCTCTCCCTGGTTGTGGCGCCTCGGCCAGGTGCGCAACAGCCGCGTGTGGCAGGACAAGACGGTGATCGAGATTGTCGACGCCGTCCTCGCGGCGTACCGGCCGCTTGCGCGCTGGCGCTGGAGCGACGACACCCGGCCGTTCATGGCGTACGCCGCTACGCGTGGGTATTGCTGCCAGTACCGCGAGTCCGACCTCGATTTTGTCCGGAGGCTGCTTGCGCAGGAGGGGCTGTGCTGGCGCTTCGAGGAAACCGAAGACGGACCGGGGATGGTGCTGTTTTCCGACAGCAGCCGTGCCTGCGCCGTGCCGGAAGACCCCGACAGCGCGCTGCATGGCGGCGTCCGGTTTCATGGCGTCAGCGCGCTCGAACGCCAGGACACGGTGCAGGCACTTGTGGCACAACGTTCGCTTCACGTCTCGCTCGCCACGGTACTGAGTCCGAACTACAAATCGAAGCAGGCGTCGGCGGCCAGTTCGCCTTCGATGATCCGGCATCGCCCCACGCTGCCGCGGTTGGAATCGTACGACGTTCCCGGCCAGTTCGCCTACGCCAACAGGAAGGACGCCGAGCGCTACGCCGACCTTTACATGGAGGGGCAGGACGCGCGCGCACTGTTGTGGCATGGCCGCTCGACCGTTCGCACCTTGCGCGCGGGAACGCGGATGACCGTCACCGGTGCGCCGCGCCGTGCGCTTGGCGAGCGCGCGCCGTTGACGATCCTGCGCGTGACGAGCATCGGCGTGAACAACCTGCCGCCGCCGGCCAGGGATGCGCTTGCCGAACTGTTCGGCCCGATCCCCGAGCTGCTCGAAGAAATCGCACTGCAGCGTCCCACGGCCGACCTGGCGCAGGCCTTGTCGCAAGCCATCCAATCCGGTTACGCGAACTGCTTCGAGGCGGTTCCGGCCGACGTTCGCTGGCGCCCGCAACTGCCTGGCAGCGCCGGCCTGCGCCACGCAAAACCGACGGCATCCGGCGCGCAGAGCGCCATCGTCATCGGTGCGGACGGCCAGGATACGCCGCGCGGCGCGGACGAACTCTACTGCGACCGCCTGGGGCGGGTACGCATCCGTTTCCACTGGCAGGACAGTGGCGCCGCAAGCTGCTGGGTGCGGGTGGCGCAGCGTTCGGCCGGCGGCGGCATGGGGTGTCAGTTCCTGCCGCGCATCGGCCAGGAAGTGCTGGTCCAGTTTCTGGAAAACGATATCGACCGGCCAATTGTCGTTGGGGCGCTCTACAACGGGCGCGGCGAGGGCGGCATCGTACCCACCCCGGGAGGGCGCATCGATTCCGCCGGCGACACCGAGGTGTTCGGCATCGCCCACGATCACCGCATCTCGGGGCAGGGCAATCTCGCCGGCGGCAACAGCCCTGTCTGGCATGGCGCTTCCGGCGGCAGCGAAGGTCACCGCAACAACGGCGCGCAATGGGGAATCCGCAGCAAGGAGTTCGGCGGCTTCGGCTACAACCAGCTGCTGTTCGACGACACCGATGCGCAAGGCAGGGTGCAGCTCAAGTGCAGCCATGGCGCGACGGAACTGAACCTGGGCCACCTGATCCATGCAGCCGACAACTACCGCGGCAGTTTCCGCGGCCTGGGCGCGGAGCTGCGCACCGATGCCTACGGCGCGATCAGAGCCGGTGCAGGACTGCTGGTGTCGAGTTACAAGCTCGAGCACAGCGCCGCGCGGCGCGGCCCGGCCGGCGAGAACGCGGCCGGGGACGGCTTGCTGCAACAGGCCGTCAAGCGCGCGCAGGCCTTCGACGCGGCTGCCGTCACGCATCAGGCGGTGGGGCTGGCGGCGCATCTGGGCGCCGCCAAGGCGAATGCGAGCCTCCTGGACGATGGCGCTGCGCCGCTCGCCGCCATCGCCAAGGCCATTGCGGGCCGGGTCGACAAGTACAGCGGCGCGCCTGGCGCTGGCGCAGACGCCTTGCCGCACGTGGCAGCACCCGTCATCGCCGTAAGCGCCAAGGATGGCTTCGGCGCCAGCGCCGCCAGCAGTTTGCAACTGGCGAATGGTGAAACCGTGACCCTGATGAGCGGACAGGACACGCAGTTCGTGGTCGGCGGGCAGATGCGGGTGCACACCCGGCAAGCGATCGGCGTACTGGGAGGAGCGGTCAAGGCCGAGATCGGCGTGCAGCTGATCGCCGCCAAGGATGCCATCGACATCCAGGCCCAGGGCGACGCACTGAAGGTGCAGGCGCGCGACGACATCAATCTGATCAGCGCGAATGCGCATATCGACTGGGCGGCGGCGAAACGGATCAGCCTCTCGACCGCGGGCGGCGCGAACATCACGATCGAGGGTGGCAACATCACGGTGCAGTGCCCAGGCAAGATCAAGATCCATGCGGGCAAGAAGAGCTTCGTGGCGCCAGAGCGCCTCGACTATCCCCTCCCGGCCCTCCCCACCAGCATTTGCGTCGAGTGCCTGCTGAAGGCGCGCAGCGCGGGTTCGCCTTTCGTCATGAGGTCGGAATGAGTGCCGGTATCGATTTTCGCGCGGTGGCCGAAGGGCTTCTCGCCGCCCATCCGACGTCCAGTGTGTACTTCCTGATCGATCACGCAGGCATGCCGGGACTGCACCGCCGACTGCGCAACAGCTCCGTGCAATGGTCAAGCCTGTTCGAGAGCAGCAAGGAAGCGAACGCCTTGGCGGTTGCGCCGTTTCTCGTGCTGGCGGGCAGCGAGGGACGCTTGCGCATGTTCCGTGACCTGTTCGCGTGGATAGGGGCGAACGGGACGTATTCCTCGAGCGTCGTCCTGTTGACCTCGCCACTGGACATGGCGAACCTGCGTCGTCGGCTGGCGGCGCGTCTTGACGCCACGCTGTCGGAAAACATGGAGGCGATGCTGCGGTTCTACGATCCACGCGTGCTGGAAAGCTTGTTCAGGATTCTGCCTGCCGTGCAGGCGCGGACGTTTTTTAGTGTGGCCGAATCCTGGGCGTATGTCGACCGGGCCGGAAAACTGGCGAGCGTCGCCACAACCTTTGACCCCGAGGACAATTTCATCGCACCGCTGGTACTTGGCGAAAAGGAGGAGTTTGCATTGCTGGAGTCCTGCGAGATCGATCAGGTACTGGATCTGCTTCGCCAAAACGTGCCCGCGTTGATGGCGACGCTGCCATTGGCAGAGCAGTCCACATTCGTAGACCGCGCAATCGGTTTGGCCAGGCAGCATGGCGTCGATTCCGTTTACAAGTTTTCGGTTTATGCAGCCGTTGGCCTCGCCCAGGGGGAGGCGTTTGTAAATGGGCCGCAGGGAAGACAGTTCTTGGAAAACTTGAAGCAGGACGACTTTGATTTTCAAGACGAATCGGAGTCGCCCGATTTTAAATGAACAGGAGACAACTATGAGTGTGAGAAGCGACTCCGCTTTGTTGAGTGAAATATTGCGAAGCTTATTTTTTATGGTATTGCTCACCATAATTAGCTCTAGCGATGCGCGGGCGGAAAAGTCTGCGCGGGAACAGCTTAAGGAAAAATATTTCTTGTTAGGTTTGGTTGGATATAACTATACAGATCGCCATATTTCGAATTACACCGTGAACGGTGCGGGCGGACTTGACGTCATGTTGAGTTCATCTACGAGTGGCGGCAGCGGTATTACGTGCTGCGTAAGGCTAGCGAAAAAATCTCTCATTCCACCTCGAGTAAAAGTTAGGTGGCAATACGATGGGTGCATATATCTTATCAGGGATGAACGGGATGGAAAAGCCGATAGAGTAAGGCATTACTACTATAAAGAGGTGGAAGTCGATGTGCTGCGCGCCGACCACGGCACGCCTGAATATTTGGAGACGCATTTTTATCCAGATGGAACGGTGAAAGTGTCGGCCACCGACGATTTATCACGTCCACGACTGATACTCGATGAGAAACGTTTCGATAAGTCGTTGTTCCCAAAGTGCAAAAACGATGAAAAACCAGAACAGTAATCGCGTCGGGGATACGCGAACCCCTGCTTTAAAACCAACCGAGTCCGGATTGAGAACCGGGGCTGATCAGGCCGCAGAAATCCGCGCGGAAAAGCCTAGCACCACGCAAGGAGCTTCTGCAGTCGAAAATCGTGCGAAGGTGTTCAAGAACGTAAGTCAGCAAACGGTATCACCGACCTCGTGCAAGCAACTTCTATGGTTGTCCTTCTTCTTTGATGGCACGGGAAATAACCAGGATGCTGACATTGGAATGCAAAAACATAGCAACGTTGCGAGGTTGTATCGTGCCCATAAGAAAACGTCGCCTGAAAAAGCGGTTTGCTCTATTTATATCCCGGGAATTGGTACCTATTTCCCCGAGATTGGTGATGACGGTGGGTCGGCGCTTGGATTGGGGTGCGGCGCAATGGGTGAGGAGCGGCTCGACTTCGCTCTAGGAAAATTCGATGGCTTTTTGAAGCGCCCTCTGGCACAGGCAAGAGCTCCAGCAAATGCGATCCAAGAAATAAATATTGCCGTTTTTGGGTTCAGCCGGGGGGCCGCTCTTGCGCGCGCATTTGTAAATATGGTGATGGAAGAAAGGTGCCTGCTTCATGCGGGGGCGTGGAAACTGAAAACTGGGAATTGGCCTGTCCGCTTTCGCTTCCTGGGCTTGTTCGACACGGTTGCTTCCGTAGGATTACCCTTGAGCTCGAATACGACAGGTGCTTATGAGACGATGACCAAGGATACAGCCGGCATGATTGCAAAACGCCTTCGGGAATACCCGGCCACCCGTTCTGAAGCGCTAGCTTTCGCTGCACGTGCACTTCCTGGAGCGGATCCTGCGCCTGGGGGAATTCACGGACACAGCGGATGGGGCAGCAGACTGAATGTCCACGCGACGGTAGAGGAGGTAAGGCACTTCGTCGCCGCGCATGAGATTCGCAATTCGTTCCCGCTGGACAGCGTAAGCACGTTATCGAAAGGGCGAATTTTGAAACCGGAGAATTTCTACGAAGCTGTCTATCCGGGTGCGCATTCGGACGTGGGTGGAGGCTACGCGCCAGGCGAAGGTGCAAAAGGAATTCGTCCGTCGCAAAGCATGAGTTTGGTCCCATTACGCCATATGTATGATTTTGCCTTGCGCCGGGGGATCCCGATGCTGGCTGAACTGCCGACAGATATCAAGACTGACTTCGAAACGGATCCGACAATGCGCGCAACTTACGACGTTTATCTGAAAGCAGTTGGCTCCTTCGCAAGTGTGGGTGATGGAATGAACAAGCATATGGCCCTGTATTACGCCTGGCGTTTCCGCGCCATCAATCGCAAACGAAAAGGCGATAGGACGGAAGCCAAGCTCATCCAAGCTCACGACGGCAAGTTTAGACAACATGAATCCGCGTTAACCAAGGAAGTCAGCGGTCTTGAGGCTAAGGAGATGCTTGCAAAACTGTCAGTAAATGCTTTGACTGAAGTGCAATCCATGAATGCTAGCGCCACTGAGGGCGGTGTGGCCCAAAAAGCGGTGCGCACTAACGATGCGTGCGTGGAGCGCGCACGCGAGAACTACGACGTTGCCCACGACGAGCGTTTAAAGGCGAAAGCCCGAAAAGACGGCCTGCCCAACATGAACAGGTTCCAGGCCTTGCTCGACATGTACGATCAGCGCTTGCTGGCCGACGTCGCCGCCATACGCCCAGCCTTGCCCCGCCCCGGTAGCCGTACGAAAATGGAAGACTTGCGACCGCATTACAAGGCGTTGATTGAAGCCTACGAAAACGAGTTCGAGAGGAACAACGGCCTGAAGGATGAAGCGGTGATCAGCTTCTTCGACAACTATGTCCACGATTCGCTGGCAGGGTTTGGCGGCGATGCGACGCTGCCGTCCGATCCCCGCGTCGTCTACCTTGGCGGCGACGAGAAATACAAATATGCGAGTGTGGAGAGTGAGGACTTGTTCCTGGACACGGGCACCAGGGTGGGATGAAACGCTGCGCACAATAAAAAAAGAGCCACGATCACTCGTGGCTCTTTTCTGTACTGCTTGTCTTGCAACTGCTAAATTCGTGGTAGGCCGTGCGGGATTCGAACCTGCGACCAACGGATTAAAAGTCCGCTGCTCTACCAGCTGAGCTAACGACCCGAAAGAAGCAAGATTATAGGGGGCCGCCGTCGTGCTGTCAAATGTGCGGCCCCTGTTTGTTGCCGGAAAACCTTACTTCAACCCGACCAGGCGGTCTTTGGCGGACTGCGCGGCTTGCGAATCCGGGAACTTCGCGACCAGGGTCTGCAAGGTTTTCTTGGCCTTGACCTTGTCCTTCAGCTCGGCATAGCTGGTGGCGATGTTGAGCATCGCGTCCGCTGCCTTGGGACTGCTGGCGTAGGTCGTGGTGACGACTTCCTGGGCCGCGATCGCATTCTTGTAGTCGCGCTGGGCGTAGTAGGCGTTGCCCAGCCAGTATTGGGCGTTGGCGGCGTAGGCCGACTCCGGGAAGCGCTTCACGAAATCCTGCAGGGCGGCGGCGGCGCGCTTGTAGTCGCCGCTCTTGAAGACGTCCATCGCGCTGTCGTAGGCCTGCTTTTCGGATGGCAGCACCTGCGCGGTCGCGCCGTCGACCACCTCGGCGCGCGGCTCGAGTTTCTTGATGCGGGCGTCGAGGTCGGTGTACAGGGTTTTCTGGCTGTTCTGGGCCTTGGCCACTTCATTGGCCAGCACTTCGATCTGGCCGCGCAGCCTGGCGATTTCGGCCATGGTCTGCTCGTGCTGGTTCAGCATGTCGAGGGTCGTGGTCTTGTCCGCTTTGGCGTCGAGGCGGGTGGTCAGGTCGCGCGTGATGGCGTCGACTTTCGCACGCAGGTCGAGGATGGCGCGGCGCGCTTCATCGTCGTCCAGGATGCCGGCGCAAGCTTGCAGCGGCAGTACGAAAGCCAGCAGCAGGGCGGCGAGGCGGGACGGGGACAGTTTGATCATGTCGTACTCTTTCTAAACCGGTGTTCCAGATGAAAAAACGGGGCGGTTGCAGTCTGCACTGCACCCGCCCCGCTGTCAATCAGCCCAACCTTGAGGATTACTGGTAGACGATGTCGGCGCGACGGTTTTCAGCCCAGGCTGCTTCGCCCGAACCGGTTGCCTTCGGCTTTTCTTCGCCCAGCGACACGGCTTCCATCTGGCTCTCGGCCACGCCCAGGGTCGACATCGAGCGACGCACGGCTTCGGCGCGCTTCTGGCCCAGGGCCAGGTTGTATTCGCTGCCGCCGCGATCATCGGTATTACCCTGGATCAGGACCTTGCGCGACTTGTTCTGGTTCAGGTAGTTCGAGTGGTTCGACACAACTGGCTTGCCATCTTCACGGACGACATAGCTGTCGAAGTCGAAGTAGACGCTGCGGTTGGCCAGCACGCCTTTTGGATCGTTCAGCGGATCGACGGTGGCGGTTTCGACCGGACGGATGTCGCGGGTGTCGGTCGCGACCGGCGCGTCCGGGGTGCGCTCGGTGACGGTCGGCTCGGCGACCTTGACTGGCGATTTGCAGGCTGCGAGCAGGGCTGCGGTGGCGATGATGGAAGCTACACTCTTAACGTTGCGCATGGATTTCTCTCCTGGTTTTGGTTGGTTAATTATTGCTACTTACTTCATGAAGGGACCCCAGCTGGGCTCCCGAATGTTTCCCGCATTGGTGGTCAGGCGCTGCTTGACGCGGCCGTCGGTCGAGACCACGGCCAGCGAGGCGCGTCCGCCGCCCTTGCTCGCATACATGACGTATTTGCCGTTCGGCGAAAAACTCGGTTCGGTGGCGCCGTCGGCCAGGCGCAGTTCCTGGCCGCTCGCCAGGTCCTTCGCGAAGAGGGAGTAGCCGCCGTCGCGCTGCGAGATCCAGGCCAGGGTCTTGCCGTCCGGGGAAACGCGCGGGCTGATGTTGTAGTTGCCGTTGAAGGTGACGCGGCTGGCGTTGCCGCCGGCGACGCTCATCTTGTAGATCTGCGGGCCACCGCTACGGTCGCTCGTGAAATACAGGCTCTGGCCGTCGGCCGAGAATTGCGGCTCGGTGTCGATGCCGTTGCTGTTCGAGACGCGGTGCAGGCCGGAACCGTCGGCGTTCACGACATACACCTGGTAGCTGCCCGATTTCGACAGGGCGATCGCCAGCTTGCTGCCGTCCGGCGACCACGAGGGCGCCGAGTTGCTGCCTTTTTCGTTGGCGATCACGCGGCGCTTGCCGGTGACCAGGTCCTGCATGTAGATGACCGGCTTGCGGTCTTCGAAGGAAACGTAGGCCACGCGGCCGCCGTCCGGCGACCAGGCCGGCGAAATGATCGGCTCCTTGCCGTGGACGGCGACGATTTCGTTCTCGCCGTCGGCATCGGCCACCGCCAGCGAGTAATTGCGCGCGGCGCGGTTTTCCTTCACGTAGGCGATCCGGGTCGAGAAGACGCCGCGCGTGCCGGTCAGCTTTTCGTACACGTCGTCGGCGATGCGGTGCGCCTGCAGGCGCGTGTATTTCGGCTGCACTTCGCCGCCCAGGGTCGACAGCTGGCTGCCCTTGACGGTGTCGTAGAGTTTATAGCGCACGGCCAGGCGGCCGTCCGGCTGGCGCTGCACGCTGCCGACCACCAGCGCATCGGCGCCGCGGCCTTTCCAGGCGGCGGCATCGATGCCGGCGCTGTCGCTGATGACCTGGCCGGCGTCGATCACCTTGAACACGCCACTGCGCTCGAGGTCGGCGCGAATGATGGCCGAGACCTGGGCAGGGGCCATCGATTCGTCGGCGAAGGCGGCGACCGCCACCGGGATCTGGTTGCTGCCGACGCCGGCGATCTCGATTTGCAGCTGGGCTTGGGCGGCCGACCCGATCATCAGGGTGGCGGAAAACAGTAAATAATGAATTTTTTTCATGCGTTCTTTTCTCGGCAAAGATTGTTCGTTGCGATCAGTCCAGGTCTTTCATGGAGAAATTGACCACGAGGGTGCGCTCCACCGTACCATCTTTCTTCTTGGGCAGCGGCGACGAGTTGTTAATGCCGCGCTCCACCGAATCGTCGAAGGCCGGCACGCCGCTGGGCTTGATCAGGCGTACCGACAGGATTTCTCCGGTCGGCAACAGCTCGACCCGGAACGAGGCCTTCGGATTGCCCGCTACATCGGTACTGCCGGCAAAGCGCGTATTGCTCTTGATAAGGGCGGTCAGCTTGCCGACATAGCCAGCATCGGCCTTCGGCGCGCTCGACTTTTCCGCATTGCCGGTGGTGCCGGCGGCGCCGGTAATGCGCTTGAGTTCGGCGTCGCGCAGCTTGTCGAGCTTGGCCTGCTCGGTGGCATCGGCCTTCGCTTTCGCGGCTTTTTCGGCGGCGACCTTCTTCTTGTCGGCGTCCGCTTTTTCCGCAGCCAGCTTCTTCTCGGCCTCGAGCTTTTTCTCAAGGTCTTTCTTTTTCTCGAGATCTTTCTTGGCCAGTTCCTTCTTCTCGGCGGCTTTTTTGTCGGCCAGTTCCCTGGCCTTCAGTTCTTCGCGTTCCTGTTTCTCGGCCAGCGCGCGCTCTTCGCGTGCGCGCTCTTTCTTTTCCAGCTGCTCGCGTTCGCGTTGTTTCTTCTGTTCCGCCAGTTTTTTCTCGCGTTCCAGGTTGATGTCGGGCGTGGCCGGCTTCACCGGTTCAAGCTCGGCCACCTTCGGAATTGGCGGCGGCGGCAGCGGCTTCGGTTCCGGCAGCGGTTCCGGCTTCGGCTCGGGCTGGCGTACTTCGGGTTCGGGCGGCGGCGGCAGAGCGGGCGCCGCCGCGGACTCCACCTTCATGTCCCAGACCTCGGCCTCGACCGCCGGCTGTTCCTTCTGCCAGCTGATGCCGACCCACAGGAAAGCCAGCAAGGCGGCGTGCACGGCCAGCGCCAGCGCGATGGCAGGTATCCGGTTCGGTTCGGGCGGCACCGTGTAGGGGGCGCCGAGGGTGGCTGGCTTCATTGCGGACATGCTTATTTGGTGGCGAGGCCGACGCGGTTGATGCCAAGCTTCTTCGACTCCGAAATCAGTTCGATGACGTCGGCGTATTTGCTTTCGCGGTCGCCTGCGATCATCACGGGATAGTCAGGATTGCTCTCGTGCAGTTCACGCAGGCGGGCGAGCAGGGCTTTGCGGTCCGGCATCGATTCGGCGGCGATCGTTTCCTTGCCGCTCACGCCGATCGACAGCGTGGCATCGGGTTTCACGGTAATGTGGATATAGGTGTCCGGCGGCAGCGAGGATTTCTCGGCGCTCGGCAGGTTGACCACGTTCGGCGTCACGTTGGCGGGCACGGCCATGAAAATGATGAGCAGCACCAGCATCACGTCGATGTAGGGCACGACGTTGATTTCTGCTTTCAGTTTGCTGCGGCGTCCGCCGCGCATGCTGCTGGAAAAGGCCATGATGATCCTCCCGAATCAGCGCGACTGGCGCTGCAGGATGTTCGAGAATTCCTCGACGAAGCTCTCGAAGCGGGTCGCGAGGCGGTCGATGTCGTGCGTGAAGCGGTTGTAGGCGACGACGGCGGGAATGGCCGCGAACAGGCCGATCGCGGTGGCGATCAGGGCTTCGGCAATGCCGGGCGCGACCACCGCCAGGGTGGCTTGCTGGACGCTGGCCAGGCCGCGGAAGGCGTTCATGATGCCCCAGACGGTGCCGAGCAGGCCGATGTAGGGAGAGACCGAGCCGACCGAGGCGAGGAAGTTCAGGTGCAGGTCGAGGCCGTCGAGTTCGCGCTGGAAGGCGGCGCGCATGGCGCGGCGCGAGCCGTCGAGCACGGCGCCCATGTCGAGCGCATCGCGCGAGGCCTGCTTGCCCTTGATGAATTCGCCCATGCCGGATTCGAAGATGCGTGCCAGCGGACCGCTCTGGTCGCGCTGGGCGGAGGCGGACTGGTGCAGGGTGTGCAGGTTGCCGCCAGCCCAGAAGCTGCGCTCGAACTGCTCGGTCTGGCGCCGTGCGGCGCGGATCGCGAACAGTTTGCGGAAGATGTACGACCAGCTGACCACGGACAGCACGAGCAGGAGCAACATGATGAGCTGCACGATCAAGTGCGCGTTGCTGATAAGTGCAAGGAAGGAAAGGTCGTGGGTTGGGGTCATCTGGTAGGAAATAGTATTGAATGGATCAGGCGGCACGCATTTTATCAGCCACGTCCCGGGGTAGCGAGCGCGGGCGTACAGTGGCGATGTCGACACAGCCGACCTTGACGCTCGCTTCGACCAGCAGCAGCTCGCCTTTGTACGCTTTCTGAACGAACTGCACCGAGGCGCCGCCCAGTTTTTCGATGGCGAGCGTCAGCGTGATTTCATCGTCCAGCCGGGCCGGCGCGTGGTAATCGACCGCGGCGCGTTTGACGACAAAGGCCACACCTTCACGGTCGATCAGGGCCTGCTGGTCGACGCCGGCGGCGCGCAGCCATTCGGTGCGCGCGCGTTCGAAAAACTTCAGGTAGTTCGCGTAAAACACGATACCGCCCGCGTCCGTATCTTCGTAGTAGACCCGTACTGTCCAGGTGAAAAGCGAAGGCATCTGCTCTGCTATAAATGATAATAGGAAACATTTTACGCTATCAGCGCATATGTATGCTAGCGAACATACTGGCTGCGGCAGCGCAGCCAGTCGATCCGGCGAAATTGTGTCGGTCGCGGCGTAGTAGACGAGACATGACGCTGTCAGGACAACAACTGTAACACTTTCTCACAATTATCAAACCGGGGGCGCACGGCGTTTACGCCCGCTTGATGTTGAAAGGCGCGAAGCCCTGGCAGGTCGGCATCATCTCGATGCTGTTGACGTTGATGTGGGGCGGCAGCGTCGCGATCCAGTAGGCGGTTTCGGCGATATCCTTGGCCGTCAGCGGCGTCGTGCCTTCATATACCTTGGATGCGGCCTCGTCGTTGCCCTTGAAACGCACGTTCGAGAACTCGGTGCCGCCGCACAGGCCGGGCGCCAGGTTGGTGGCGCGCACGCCGGTGCCCACCAGGTCGGCGCGCAGGTTCAGCGTGAATTGTTCGACGAAGGCCTTGGTGGCGCCGTAGACGTTGCCGCCAGGGTAGGGGTAGTGGCCGGCCACCGACCCCAGGTTGATCACCAGGCCGCTGCCGCGTTCGACCATGGCCGGCAGCAGCGCGCGCGTCATCGTCACCAGTCCCTTGCAGTTGGTGGCGATCATGGTTTCCCAGTCGTCGAGCGGCGCTTCGTGCGCCGGGGCGGTGCCCAGCGCGAGGCCGGCATTGTTGATCAGCACGTCGATCTGGCGCCAGGATTGCGGCAGCTCGGCCAGCACTTCCTCGATCGACGCCTTGTCCGTCACGTCCATCTCGACCGGCAGCGCCGACTCGCCCAGTTCCGCCGCGAGCGACTCGAGGCGGTCCTTGCGGCGCGCCGCCATCACGACCTGGTGGCCATTGCGAACGAAGGTGCGCGCCATTTCGGCGCCGAAGCCGGCAGACGCGCCGGTGATGAAAACGATCATGGTGGGGTTCCTCGGGTGACTGGGCTCCCTGGATTGTAGCCGAATTGACCATGTTGGCTGGAGCATGGCCGAAGTTGCCAGCCTGTCAGGGCTTTCCTTGCCCTTAGCGGGCAGTTCACATACAATCCTGAGTCCATTTATGTCTCACGTAACTGGCGAAAACCGCAGCAAAGCGGCGAGGTGGGCACCCACCGGGGAGCGTGAGATTTCATCCGCCGTTCGCCTGGGCAACCGACAATGGGTTGGCGCGCATTCCCGAGTGCGGCGCACCTGTCGTTTGCCGGCCTCGCGCCGATCCAACACTGCCGTTGTCCGGTTTCTTATCGATTGGAGTTTGTTCATGTTTGCAAAAGATCACACGCTGGCCAAGGTTGACCCGGATCTGTGGGCCGCCATCCAGAAGGAAAACACCCGTCAGCAGGATCACATCGAGCTGATCGCGTCCGAGAACTACACCTCGCCGGCCGTGATGGAAGCGCAGGGCTCCCAGCTCACGAACAAGTATGCCGAAGGCTATCCGGGCAAGCGCTACTACGGCGGCTGCGAATACGTCGACATCGCCGAGCAGCTGGCGATCGACCGCGTCAAGCAACTGTTCGGCGCGGAAGCCGCCAACGTCCAGCCGAACTCCGGCTCGCAGGCCAACCAGGGCGTCTTCTT